>Ga0334898_1003417_pt1 | contig 12863 bp, 10 predicted proteins | sample GraSluR3_MG_10_FD_207228 | JGI IMG/M metagenome (GOLD analysis project Ga0334898, IMG submission 207228) | Sludge microbial communities from methane-producing bioreactor in Wageningen University, Netherlands - Granular Sludge_3_08-R3 | ecosystem: Engineered > Bioreactor > Anaerobic >... | reverse complement strand
CCGATGTTTTTTGACGACCTTTCAGCAGTCCAGGACACGGCAGGCAAGCCAGCAGAAGCCCCAGCAGGCTCTCTTTCGCCTGAAAGAGTAGAAGCAGTGCTTTCAGCAAAGATACAGAGGTTCTCAGCGATAAACCCCTCGCTTGCAGAGCCGCTGAAACTGCTTAAAGAAGAAGTGATGGAAGAGTTGAGCAAGGGTTAGTAATTCTACCGTATCTCCTTAGAAACCTCTTTAATAAGCTCAATATAGGTTGCGTTGCTCCAAGCCTGGTTGAATGCGCCCTGACTTGTGTGTGCTTCTGCTGAGCTCAGCTCCCCTGCGCTTCCCAGTGCATTCATCCAGAGAATCTCCTTCGTGCTTGCAGAGATTATGTCTGCAATGTATGTAGAATACTTAGTCCTGTCAAGCCTGTACATGGCTATTGCAGCAATGTTGTTGATAAAGTACCACGAGTCCCCGCGATGGTAGCTTTCAGGATATTCTCCTGTATGGAAAGGCGTGTACAAGTCAGAGTTCCTGTCAACAGTAGCCAGCCCGCCCCAGCTCATCCAGAGAGACTTAAGCGCGTTGTCAAAGACTTTTCTCCACTGCGCGTAAGAGAGCAGCTCAGGGTAGAAGTAGTAGGCAATAAATACATTCGGCCTTACCAGCTTTGAGTTCAGGTTGTCATACAGGATTTCACCATTGAAAAAATTATTCACCACCTCAAGCCTCATCTCCCGCTCTTTCTCCTTGTAGTACTCATCTTTTGTGAGCGCATAGGCAAGCTTGTTCAGGTACAGGTACATCGCCTGAACCTCGATATTGAAGCCTTCCCTGCTGTCATGCGCATAGGTCGAGTCCATCCAGGTTTCGTGCGGCAGGGAATATATCATGTGGCTTTTCCCGAGGTACTTGCTCACCAGGTCTGCTGTGTTTACCACAGAGCCCTTGAAAATGGAAACAAAGTGCTTGGTAAGGAAATAGTCAGAGATGTTTTTCTTTTCAGAAAACCTGATCAGGTAAGAGACCCTGTTGAAAAGCCAGGGCAGGGCATCAATCGAAAAATGAGACCTCTCCCCCAGCTTGGCAAAAACCTTTCCGTTGTAGTAAACATTCTTGAGAATATTCATCACATAGCTCCTTGTGAGCTCAACCTCATTGGATAAAATCAGCCCAATCAGGCTGATTGCCTCATCCCTTGACCACTCCTCAAAAAACCACGGTGCGCCGGCAGCCATAAAATCCTTGGAGCACAGGCTCAGCAGCGAATCCTTTGCGCTGGCACAGGCAAAGTCAACCTCCTCAAACCTGCTCACCCTTTCAACATCAAAGTCAGTCGCAAGGTTTTTTATCTTGTCAAACAGCTTGTACCTTGTCTTGATTTTGCCCATTGCCTCTTCAAGCGTGTCACCCTCTGCAATCATAAACCGGGTTGCACTTATGTCAAAAGGAGAGAAAACATGCCTTTTGTACTCAGGCGACCTTCTCTCGATGTCATATTCATACTCCTGCTCAAGCCATCTCTCATTCTGCACAGCATGCCCGTTGTACTTGATTACAACATATTTTTCAAACTCTTTTTCGTCCTGTGTTGAGTCTTCCCTGCTGTCGGTTTTCTTGATAAAATGAATAACTACTGTGTTGTCCGCGAGGTACTCAACCCTGTAATGCCTTCCCCAGATTCTCTGATCAAACGCATCCCTTATGTCAAAAAGAAAATTCATTTTCATCTCTGTGTTTGACTCAAAAAGCAGTGCCCCTGTAGGCTCATCAATGTAAAAGCCAAAGTTGATAAAGTTAAAAAAAAGCTGGACAGAGTTTTTGCACTTCACTATCTTGTCAGCATCCTTGACCTCAATTAAGTCAAACTTAATGTCATCAAGTATCTTCCAGAGTTTTTTCGACTTAACAAAGTAGCCGTCGTACTTGCTTTTTTTCCTGTTGGGCAGGCAGAGGAAAGAGTTTTTGTTGAATATAGCAGCCCTGAAATGCCCTACCGGCTCCCTTGACCTTATTATCCTGTCCTTTGATGAGTGGTACACAAAAGTCATGCCTGCTCACCCCTGTAAAATGCAGCAGCCTGCTCAGGCGACACTGCATTAATGTAAGAGCCAAGAAGCTCAAACCCGCCCTGTTTTGAAAGCCTTGGAATTATCCGAATATGAAAGTGAAGGTCAGCATCTAAAGGAGAGTTAACGAAGATGATATTGTATGAGCAGTTAAGCTGTTTGAGCGAGCCGAGAAGCCCTTTGAGCATGTGCGCTAATTCAAAAAAGCTATCTTTCAAGTTGCACAAAGCCATTGCGTGCCTCTTCGGAAAAATCCAGGCCTCAAAAGGATAAAGCGATGCATAAGGCGCTAAAGCAAAAAAATTATCGCTTTCAGAGATTTTCCTTTCAGAATTCATCTCAGCCTCAATAATCCTGCAGAAAGGGCACCCATCATAGCGCTTTGAGGCATCTAGCAGCTCTCTCACAAGCGAAGGAACAGCATTAAACCCGATAACCTGGGAATGTGAATGGTATATTGAAGTGCCTGCCTCGCGCCCGTGGTTCTTGAACACAGATACATACTTTATCTGGGGAATCCTGTAAAGCTCTTCAGCCCTGTAGCTGTACACCCCGAGAAGGTCGGAAAGGTGCCTTGAGTCAAGGTCCCACATCTGCTGGTCATGAACAGGCGTGTCAACAATAATCTCATGCACCCCATGCGCATCAGAGTATGAGAAAAACGAGTTGTCCGTCCTTACAATTCCGTCTCCACTGTGAAGCTCAACCGCAGGAAACTTATTGGTAAACCATCTCATCTTCCAGGTGTTGTTCTCATGAAACCTTCCTGTTTCCTCAGGAGTCATGTGCTCGTTTCCCGGGCAGAAAGGGCATATGTTATTGTTTCTTTCCTCATCCTTTTCTTTAATGAAGTCAGAAGGCCTTTTTGCCCTGTCAGCAGCAACAATTACATACCTGTCCAGCAGATAGTCTTTCCTTAATTCCATATTCAGCCCCCTGATAGCATCTCGTATGCCCTGAAATAATTTTTAATAAGCTCTTTCCATGAAACCTTGGTGGCAGTGTTTCTTGCCTTAATCTTGTAGTCAATCCTTTTCTGCCTGTTAAGCGAAGCAAAGTGGTAAAGCGAGTCAGCAAGCTCCTTTACCCTGTCCTGATAGCTCTTGCCAAAATACCTTAAGACCGAGATTCCTTCGTCTTCCAGCTTTTCCTTAATCAGGAAATTCCCAAAGCCAGCAAGGTCGGTTGTTATTGCAGGCACGCCGCGTATAGCAGACTCGACAGGCGTATAGCCCCAGGGCTCATATATTGAAGGGAAGATGCCCAAATGGCAGCCAATGATGGTCTCGCTGTAGTTAAGGTTGAGCAGCCCATCGCTTCCTGTAAGGTAAGTTGGGTAAAAAACCACTTTCACTTTTGAGCTTTCCGAGTTGGTAAGGTCGCAGGACTTTAGCTTTTTCACTATGGCATCATTCTGCTCATCAGGCAGGTAATGGGTAACAAGCTCAGGCCTGCCGCTTTTCTTAAAGGCGTGGAGCTTCTTCTTGAGCTCGCTGATTACATCCTTCGGAAGGAGCACATTCTCACATACCCTTTTCTTAGAGATGATTGCCCTTGTAAGCCTGTTGATAATGTCATTCTTCTCTGGCTGTATGCTTTCCACAATGTCATTGAAAGCTTCCTTGTTCTCAACGATGTTTTCCTTGATTATTGTGCCTCCTGCTGGCACAAGGAAAAGCACTACAATCGTCTTCTCAGACTTGTCTTCAGTCAGCTTTCTGTTCAGCTCTGACAGCGCATCAATAAGCATATCCATTCCCTTGCCCCTGAACTCATACCTTGCTGCAATGTAGAAAGTAAGGCTCTGCTCAATGTCAAAAGAGTAGTATGGAAAAAAGCAGTAAGTGATAAAGTGCCTGATTCTCTCCCTGAAAAGCTGGTGCTGGATAAGAAGCTCTTCCACAGACTTTGCGCTCTCATCTATTCCGTTCGGAAGAATCATGTCAGGCTTCTTCCCAAGTAGCTTCTCTGCCTCAAACGCAGTAATCTCGCTTACAGTGGAGAATATATCGCTGTGCTCTGCAGCAGCTTTTTCAGTGTGGTGCTTTGCAGTTATTCCAATCTTTTTTGCCTCTTCTTCGGGGTTGAGCTTGTCCAGTTCATTATACAGCTCCCTGCCCTCACCGGTGAGTGCCCTTCCCAGCATGGTTGCATGCGTGGTAAAGATAGTCTTTACCTTTGACTCTAGGTCTTTAAGGTAAAGGATTGTCCCTGCAGAAAGCCATTCATGGCAGTGGGCAATAATTTTCTCATCGACGATCTTTTCAACTTCGCGAAGAAGCGCGCCAACTGCGCTTGACCAGACCATAGGAACATCATAATCGTGATAGGCAGAGCCAAGCGAGTCAATGCCGTACTCTTCCCAATATCTCTTCTTAAGCTCGTCATTCCTGTATGAAAAGCCTTCATATTCGATAAGGATTGTGCTTGGCTCGCCCGGCACAAGCCACTTGCCAAACCTGCACAGGATTCCTAAAGGCTTAACCCTCTCAAAAGCCTCTTTTAGAAAGTCAGGCGCAGAGTGCTGCACAAACTCGCCTCGCGCCTTGTCCTTAATGTAAGGGCCAATTGTAAAGTATTTCTTCTTAAACTCGCTGCAGGCATACCTGGACTTTGAGCTTAGCACAGTGTTTATCCCGCCAACTTTGTTACACACTTCCCAGGAAATCTCAAACAGGTACATCTTTCAGCTTAAACCTTTGCCTTTCTCTTGACAATCTCCCTCAGGATAATTACCTGCACGTCCCTTTTGCTGTTTGCAGAGAGCAGGCGTGTTGCGAGCTCATTTTCCTTAAACGCATCCTTTATCCAGTTGTAAAAGTCATTCCTGTCCTGGTTTACATGATGGCAGAAAGCTCCGTCATCCATTGTTTCCAGCGCATCAACGAGGTCTATCAGGCTTTTTATTACTGTTCCGTCTACTCCGAGGAAGTACTTCTCCGGTTCTGTCTCCTTTAGGAGATTTGCTTTTTTTTGGGTTTTTCTTTTTGCTGTTGGCATTTTTTTTCACCTTCCTGCCATTGTTAATAAGGCGCAGCCTTATATCCTGAAGGCAGTTCATATAGTAAATGAAAGCCTCGTACGGGCTCTCATAAAGCTTGTTAGTTTTGGAGAAAGGACTTTCAGTTTCATCATTCACAGCCATTGAGCTGAAGTGCTCTGAGTCAAGAAGCAGCCTCCAGTTTTCTAGGACTTCTTTGTCCTTTGACTTCTTGACATGGCTTTCAATCGCGTATATCTTTTTCACCGCAGACTGCTGCATTGTGTTGTAGCCAAGCGGGTTGTTTTTCTCAGGAGAATCCTCTATCAGCACAGGAAACAGCACATCAATGTCCCTGGAAGGCTTAAGCTTCTTCCTTGCTTCAGAAGGAAGCACAAAAGATTCCCTGAATTTGCCAAGCTTTGCTATTGCAGTCAGGAACTTAATGATGTTTCCTTCATTCTCCTGATTGCATGCAACCTTTTCAAGGTCAATAAGTATGCTCACAATATCCCCTTTCTTGGAAGCCAGCCAGGAGTTAAGCTTTTTCTCATTGATTTTCCACTCATCCCATCTCTTGTCCCTGAACCTCTTTATCACATCTTCAGAAAGAATCTTGTTGATAAACAGTATGCTTGACTTTGTTTTTTTGTCTTTGAAAAGAAAGTTTGGCTCTGCATTCTCAGGAAGCTTTTCAACACCGTGAGTAATTATCCCGGTTATCCCTGCTTTTTTTGCCGAGTCAGGAATATCGTTAAAGTAAACTCTGGACGTATTGAGCATAAATGAAGGCTCTTTCCCGAAAAGGCTCTTAGCTTTTTTCATGTTAAGCTCAAGCTGATCTTCAAATTCTCCTCTTGAGCTTAGAATGGAAACCGAATTGTAGAAAGTCTGTGAAACGATTTCAATCCTTTCATGCTTCAGTAATTTTTTAAAACTATTTAATGTGTTTTTGTTCCCGGATTCAAGCATGCCAATAAAGGTTCCGGAAAGGCTGAATGAGGCCTTAAAGCCAGGGTTGGCCTTAAGAATCTTTAGCAGGCACTTAGCCACAGGCTCATAAACATCCTCGCATGCAGCCCTGAAAGCGGTTTCAGTCCTCTTCCTGTCAAAATAATCACTATTGAGCCCAATATCGAATATCGTGTATTCCCTCAGCCTCACTGGCTGGTGTGCCCTGAAAATTAGGTTTACAAGCATCCTAAGACTTCCTCATAGCATCTTTTTACCTTCGCTGCTGTCTTGTCCCAGTTGATATTTGTCACTTCAATGAAACCGTGATGCTTAAGGGTGCTTTCCAGCTCTTTGTGCTGAAGTATTGATACAATGTGGTTTGCCATCTTCCTGGTGTCCCAGAAGTCCACCTTCAGGCAGTGGTTCAGCACTTCAGAAACCCCTGACTGCTTTGATATTACCACAGGGGTTCCGAGAGAAATAGACTCAAGAGGGGTGATGCCGAAAGGCTCAGAGACAGAAGGCATAACATACACATCAGCCATAGTGTACATCTTCTTGAGCTCATCACCTTTAAGGAACCCGGTAAACACAATCTTGTCTGACAGGCCCAGCTCAGCGCTTCTCTGGATCATCCAGGGCAGCTTGTCTCCGCTTCCTGTGACGATAAACTTGACATTCTTGATATAGTCAGAGACAAGTTTGGCTGCTTCCACAAAGTACTCTGGCCCTTTCTGTATGGTAATCCTGCCCAGGAACAGTACAACCTTGTCTTTTGGGAAAACCCTGACACCATAGTCCTTTGGAACATTTTCCAAGACCACCCCGTTGTGGGCTACCCTTAGCCTGCTTTCAGGAATCCCGTACTTGCCGCACACAACGCTTTTTGTATAGTTGCTCACTGCGACAATCAGGTCGGCATTGTCAAACCCCTGCTTTTCAATGTTGTACACATGGGGGTTAATCCCTATTACGCCCCTATCGAACTCGGTGGCATGTATGTGCAGCACAAGCTTTTTTCCGGTAGCTTTTTTTAGAGCAATCCCTGCAAGGTAAGTCATCCAGTCATGGGCATGAATCACATCAAAATCCTCATCCTTGCAGATGTCAAGCACCCTTCTTGCAAAAGCCTCAACCTCTTTAATCAGGTTTTTCCCGTAGATTTCAAAGCAGCTTTTCCTGTCCTTGCCAAACACAAGGCTTTCCTTTGAAAAGCAGTCATGGTATGGAATCAGCTCAGACTGGACTTTTATCAGCTTGAGAATATGGTCATAGTCAATCTCTGCATTGAGCAGGTTGACAAAATTGTATTTGTGCGTATAAGGCGCCTTTGGAATAACAAAAGTAACCTGCACTCCCAGGGAAGCCAGTGACCTGGTGAGCCCATAGCAGGCAGTACCTAATCCCCCGGCACTATAAGGAGGAAATTCCCATCCAAGCATCAGCACTTTCAATTTAATCATTACCTTCTTTTATCTTTTTAAAAGCCCTATTCCCCTCTCCGATATAGTTTTTTATAAACTACTTTTTAAAAAATAAAGCCCTTTTTATTTAAGTCTTGTTTATCATTAATGAGTTTTGATTTCTAAATCTCTGCCTCTTTTAAAAAAGGCTTTTGACATCAGCCAGGGATTATTCTTTTGCAAGGCCTAAACTAGCATCCCGGAAAAAAGCGCTTTGAACGCAAAGCTCAGGAAGTAGTAAAGTGTAAGCGTTATTAAAATGAATAAAGGAATCTGCCTTAGCCCTTCCTTCAGGTTGCCTTTTTTTATCATCGAGATAATCGACGCTGAAAAGGTAGAAGTAATTATTAAGCTTAAGTAAACAAAAAACTTGAAATCCCCGATATTGACTGAATTTCCTGTTCCGATCTGAAGAATGGAGCTAGAAGCAGCAGTTGAATCAATAGTAACATTTGCCATTACCTCATTCATAATGGTTATTATCTGTGTAGAAAGCGCAAAAAGCATGGGAGCAGCAACAACAGTTGCAAAAGAAATGAATATAACATATGTTGTTACAGAGGACGCAAGCTCTTTCCTTATGGTGTTAGACTCGTAGATGTCGTTTGCTACCTTTGCAAGAAGCTCGGCAATCTCCCCTCCGGAATTAAGGCTTTCCACGATGAGCGATATGGACCTTGCAAGAAGCTTTGAGTTGTACCTTGATGCAAATTCTGTAAGGGCTTCCTGCAGCTCAAACCCTGCCATTGTTTTTTTCCCTACTTTTTCAATCTCTTTTGCAAGCACAGTAAAGTTTGGCTTGACAGCAAGGTAAAGCGCCCGGTCTATAGACATGCCTGCTTTGATGTTGTTTGAGGCAAGCTGAAAAAAGTCAGGCAGCACCTTCTCAATTTCCCTGGCCCTCATAAAGCTTGTGACATCAAGAAAAACCAGCACAACAAGGTAAATTACGCAATAGGTTATTAAGCAGAATACCGGAAAGATTACTGCGGAAAGAATTAAAATTGCGACCTGACTTATTCCCAGGGCAAAAAGGTATATAAGAAAGATGACGGTTTCAAGAAAGCCTGCAATTACGCTTGTCCAGAACATATGCGACTTTATCTTTTCAAGGTTAATCTTGTATCCCGAGTAAACCAGAAATTCCTTAAGCTTCTTGTTTTTCACCTTTTTAGACATGAACCTTTCCCTGAGCGGCTTTTCAGGAGCCCTTTTCTCTTCCTTCTTTTTTTGGGTTTTTTTCATGTTTTCTTGGTTTTATTATTTTCTCTTATTTCCTGCTAAAGCTCTAATGCCGGCCTGATAGTCTTGATAATGGAAATGAATATGAACTGCACAAACCCAAGAAAGAAAGCAGCCAGCATGAAAAGGCTCCTGGTTATTTCAATTCCCATAAACAGCCCGAAAATCACGCCTATTGTTATCCCGAGTGAAGGGATTATCACGGCAACGGTCATGTAGAACATTGCGAGCGGGTTGAGCTTTTTTCCGTATTCCTGCACTTCGATCATCTGCTCTTTCAGAATCTGGTCAGTAACTGACTTTAGAGCCTCACCTATATCAGCCCCGGTGCCGATGGAGTTCAGAATCTGCCAGAGAATCCTATTAAGCCTTTGGGAAGGGCTGTTCATAATGATGGAGTTTATTGCGTCCTCGAGATTCTGCCCAAGGTCGACATCATCAATGATTTTCATGAAATATTTTCCAATTGAAGGATAGTATTTTGCAGCGTTCTTCAGGGAATTGTAAAGCGAGACACCTGAGCTCATCTCAATTATGATAAACCTTGATGCAAAGACAATCTCCTTGTTAATCTCTTTCTCAGTCTTAATAATCCTATAATCAGGAATCCTGAGAAAGAGCATAAAAAAGACAGCAAAGCTGATTATGAATGAGAAAAGCACAAAGCCTAGCGAGCCATCAAACTGAGACGCCGCTGCAAAAACAACAAAAGAGATAGCAAAGGCAAAAAGAAAGCTAAGAAAGGCAACCCTTTTGAAGAAATCCTTTGGCTTGTAGCTCATTCCAGCCTTCACAAGCTTTTGCTTGAGCTCAAGGCTTTTCCGTTGGGCTATTTTTTCAATCATCTTCCTTCAGAAGCCTGTTTGCACGGACTGCTTTCATCAGGTTTTCCTTGTCAGTATAAAACTCAGCCATAACCCTTCCCACTTCATCAACAGTGTTTATGTTCTTCTTTACAAGCCACTTGAGTATCCTCTCTTTTTCAGAAAGGTCTTTTGCTATCTCCGCTTTTGACAGGCCCGCAAAAAGCTCAATTTCCTCAGCAATCTTTTTTGACTTGAGAACCTCTTTAATTACATCCTTTTTTGTGTCTAGCTGAAAAAGAACGCTTACACTCCCGTCTTTTTGTATCTCTGCGACCTGAAAAGTCCTTCTCTTCCCAGTTCTTCTGTTCCTGTATTGAACTATTGCAAGTGAAATTGCCGGAATCATTTCCTTTGGCACGCTTATTGGCGGGCTTATAAGCCTGGTTTTTGTTTCGTTTGCATTGTTCGCGTGAATTGTAGCGTAAACAGAATGCCCGGTATGTATTGCCTCAAAGAGCACCTGGGCTTCCTCTTTTCTTCTTATCTCTCCAACAACTATCCTGTCAGGCCTCATCCTTAAGGAATTAATCAGCAGGTGAAGCATAGTTATTTCACCCTTTCCTTCAGGGTTTTTTGTCCTCGTAATCATGGGGAGCCAGTGCAGGTACTTAGGAAGCCTGATTTCGTGTGTGTCCTCTATGCTGATAATTCTCTGGTTGGGCGGGAAGAAGTTGCTTATAGCATTAAGCATGGATGTTTTTCCGGAAGCAGTCCCTCCTGCAATCAGCGCAGAGAGCTCATATTGTATGCATAGCCAGATGAATGCGGCTGCCTTTGGTGAGATTGTTCCTGATGAAATAAAGTCAGTGATAGTCCATGGTTTCGAGGCAAACTTTCTGAGAGTTATGGTATTCCCAAAGAGCGAAACAGGCGAAAGCGTGGCATTTACCCTGTCACCGCTTTCCATATTTGCGTCCATAAGCGGTTCGAGAACAGTTATCTGCCTTCCGACTTTTCTTCCGATCATGGAAGAGTAATGCTTTATCTGCTGCTCGCTTTCCACATTAATGTTGGTCTTAAGCCAGCCATGCTTCCTGTGGTAAACCCAAACAGGCTCTTCTGCATTGTTTACTGCAATCTCCTCTAGGTTTTTGTCAGAGTTGAGAAACTCCAGGTTGCCAAGGCCAAGCGCCTTTTGCACAAGGTAGCTTTTAAGGTACTTTTTTGATGAATGCTCTATGTCAGGGAAGTGCTTTTCAATGAGAAAGTCAATTGTCTCAAGAAAAATCTTGCCGATGCTTTCTCTTTTGCTGATATCAGCAATCTCAGTAATCCCAAGGTTTACCTCGTTTATCAGCTCATCCCTGATTTTGTCAAGGACAAGCTCAGTTGTCTCGCTGATATTTGCAACAGAAACCTCGTAGATTGGAACAAACTCATTTTTTTTTTTGATGATTCTTACATTTATCGGGACGTTGTTTGACTCGAAGCTGTATTTGTCAATTTCTTTTGCTTGCTTCATCTGGATTTACCCCTTAACTTTCTTTTTCAGGTTTTTCAAATCTTCATCAATTGTATCTTTTAGCTTTTCGATGCTTGAGAAATGCTGCTTGATATCCTGCATGTGTCGGTTGTACTCGCCCTTATTTGTAACAAAAGCAACAATCTTGATTTTCTTTTCAAAATTTGAGATTTTCCTGTTCAGCTCAGAAAAGTCTTTCTCAACCTTATTTATAAAAACTACAAGGCTGTTCATTTTGCTCATGAACTCCTCAAACCTGGCTACAGACCTTTTAAGCTGCTCTTTCTCTTTCTCATCAATATTTATTTTGTTTTCAATCTGGTTAAAGAAAAATTTCAGCCTGTTTTCGCTCTCCTTTTCAGACTTTGCAAGGCTTTCCTGAAGCTTCTTTAGCTCGTGCTTGCCTTTATCAATTCTTCCGGAGACCTTTTCAAGATTCTTTTTGATGTCCCCAAGCTGCTCTTTTGAATAAGCCTCTTTTCTCAGGCCCTCATGAAGCCTCTGCTCAATTGAGGCAACAGACGAAAGCAGCGAGGAAAGCTTTTTCTTAATCTCGTTTTCTTTCCGAGTCAGGCTCTTTTTCTCTGTTTCAATCTCCTTAAGGGATTTTTCCTTCTCGCTGAATTTTTGAACCAGCTTGCTGTATTCCTTTTCCTCTTCCTGCATCTTTTCGAGCAGCTCGTTAATCTTTTTTTCATATGCACTGGATGAAGAGGCAAACTCAGCCTTAATCCTTGATTTCTTTTCATCCAGGCTTTTTACAGCATCAATCTCCTTGCTAAGGCTGCTTGTGCTTTTTTCTATATCATTTTTGACTTTCTCGAACTCTTCTTTAAGGGCAGAAAACTCGTTTCGCCTTTTTCCCATAATGTTTGAAATAGTAAGAATCTTTCTGAGCAGGGTCTCCTTGCTTTTCTGGACCTCCTCTTTTTGTATCTTTATGTCTTTTTCGCTTGTTTCATTAAGCACGAGAATCTGGTTTCTTATCCCATACTCTATTTTGATGATTTTCTCTTCATTTAGAAAATCAGCCCACTCGTTGATTACAGTCACAGGAAGAGAGAGATGTTTTGCAGCATCCTTCATGGAAATCTTCTTTTTCTGCTTGAGGAGCTCTAGCAGCTTGTCCACACCAGTAAGAATGTCTTCAGCCATTTTCGGTTTCACTTCTTTGCCTTTTAAAAAGATTTGGCATTCACCTGAAAAAGTAACAGAAGCCATTTGTTGTTTTTAGGCCTGCGTTGAATCCGAAAACTTTAAATATTTGCAACCTTTCCGTTCATTTAAGACCAACAGCGTCAAGTTAAACTCAACAAAAGGCAAAAGAAAATGAGCCATAACTCTAAGGTTTCAAAGAAAAACCATATTGAGGAAGAAAAAAAGCCCGCCTCGCAAAAAAACCACAAAGGAGAGGAAAAGGAAAGCCTTGATGAGCTCAAGGCAAAAATCAGCAGGCTTGAAAAAGAGAATGCTGAGCTTAACAGCTTGGTAAAAAGGGTTGCAGCTGACTTTGACAATTATAAAAAGGCAGTGGAAAGAGAAAGAGACAAAAGCGCTTTGTTGTCCTTGAAGAGATTCATCTTAAAGCTGCTTACTGTAATTGATAACTTTGAGCTGGCCTTAAGGGATTGCCAGGCAAAAATCAATGAGGACCAAGAGGCGAAAGAAGCGCAGGACCCATTTAGGAAAGGGGTAAAGATGATTTATTCCCAGCTTTTGGCTCTGCTTGAAGAACAGGGAGTAAAGCCATTTGACCCCCTGGGGCAGGAGTTTGACCCACAGTTTCACGAAGTGATTTTTACCAGGGAGTCAGAAGAAGATAATGAGCATAATGTTATTGAGGTG
>Ga0334898_1003411_pt1 | contig 12885 bp, 6 predicted proteins | sample GraSluR3_MG_10_FD_207228 | JGI IMG/M metagenome (GOLD analysis project Ga0334898, IMG submission 207228) | Sludge microbial communities from methane-producing bioreactor in Wageningen University, Netherlands - Granular Sludge_3_08-R3 | ecosystem: Engineered > Bioreactor > Anaerobic > Unclassified... | reverse complement strand
GAGCGGTTCACCGCTGCGGCCAGGGACTGCAAGTCCAAGGTCTCCGGCGTCAAGGGATTCGACAGGGTCAAGGCGCTCAGAGCCTGCATCGGTGCCACGCTGAAGAAGTGAGCTAACCTAGCTCACTCCGTTCCTTCTTTTTCCAGTACTGCTTCTATCTTAACCCTCTGTCCTGCTGGCAACACCACGCTTGTTACTTCCGGGACGTACCCGTCTTTGAAGAACATCACTGTGTGTGCACTTGCCGACGCTTCCATCGAGGCAGGAGTTTTGCCCATCGGTACGTCATCGAGCACGAATTCTACACCCATAGGATCGGATACGACTTCCAGGATACCCGTATCGTTCGGCATTTTCAGTGGGTACAGTTTGACTTCCATCTCACCGCGTTTGACGTCCACTACAATCTGGTCAGGTGTATGATCCATTACCGTAGTCATAATGGTGTGTTGGCCAAGGGGTAATGTCAGTTGAGCCGGTGTTAGCAGCCCGGTGTCTACACCATCTACCCACACGTGAGCATGAGTCTTCCCGGTCATCACCTTTACTATTCCATTGTCTGGACCTGCTTTGCCACATGCTGCTGCTGCTGCTTCGATGTCGGCGGAGCTCAGGTAATCGTGTCTGCCAAACTTGGTCAGGGGGGTGCACAAACAAGACTTGATCATTTCTAGGTTTAGGTTCATGTCTCCTAAATATACCACCCCCAGCACCCTGCCGTACACTTCGACTGCTTGGTTGCGATCGAAGTAGACTGTGACCTCTTTTCCCTGGACGATATTTTCCAGGTATTTCGTCGCGCGTCTACCAAGGGGGGTATGCTTCTCAGGCGCGTCTACTCCTACGAAACGGATTTCTTTCACTTGAGTCCCGTCGTCGACAAAGATGGTGTCCCCGTCGTCTGTTTTAACTACAGTACCTGTGAACTGTTCGGTGGCTGCTTCTTCGATTGACAGTTGTGGTATGGGCAAAACTCCATCGAGCCCCAACAACTCGAGCTCGTATGCGCGGACCTTTGGTTCCCAGAATTCCATGTTCACAGCACCTGCGTTCTCTGCAACGTATTGTTTCAGAGTCTCTATCTCCTTCGCAAGCGCTACCAGTTCCTGTCTCGCAGCAGAGTAGAATGGTATGGGTGACACTCGATACTGGTTCGCATCTCGACCGTCGTCTCTTATCAACCTCAACTGCCAAATTCTGGTGTCGATATTTGTCATTAGGGCTCTGGCTCGTTCTTCGGACATGTTTCTCCTCCTGCCTCAATCGTTGGACACGCCATTGTATCAAGGTCCCCTATTTCAACTTCTATTCTGATCATACAGCTTAATATACTGTGTCTGGCATAGTTATAGGTATGCCCGACAAGACCCTTGATGAGATGAAGAAAGAAGCTCTTGCCCGACTCGAGGAGAAGAGGAAAGAATACGAAGATCGCATTCGACGCGGGTTGAAGTAAATGAGTTTCTATGATACCGTTCTCAGTCACTATGGAAACGAATATTCCACTCTCGCCTCTGATTATTCAAAGTCTGGGCCTTCGGGTTGGGCTGAACGTACCCTCTACCCGGAATATCACCCCGGCACCTCTTGGCAGGTGTCGTGGGATGATGGCGGTGGTGTTAGTAGCTACGAACGCACTACCCGAGCGGCTAGAGATCGGCTCGCTGCCACTGAAGCTGCTGCTAAAGCTGAAGCTGCTGCTAAAGCTGAAGCAGAACGCATTCGCGTCATAACCGAGAACGCTATCAAATCTGTATCTGATAATCTTGCAGCTCAGATTGCTAACATTCAACAGGTTGAGACCCCTGCGTTTCAGCAGCGCATTATCCCGGACGTTGCTGCTACGTTAGCTCGCATCCAGTCGTTCGCCCCGCTGACCATGTCTGGAGTCACAAGTGTTCTTGACACACTAAATAATGACATGAAACAGATATATGCCAGTACTGATATCGCGGTGTCCGAAAACGAACCGAAGCTCAAACTTGCGCTCGATTCACTCCGTGGACTAGATGCATCCAGATTATATACTGACTCCAACGCTATTGTGGAAAATGCCAAACGTATAATTCGAGATTCGCCGTTCAATACCACCGCCAATGTCGCGATCAATGATTTGGTTTCTTCGGCTAAAGCAGACATTTCTTCGTGGGACACCGAGCGTGGTGTCGAAGCAGTTAAGGGTATCTCTGAGCGGGCAGTGTTTGATGTGTACGATTTAGGATCTAAGGCCATTGCATCGGCGAACACCCCCGAGGAACTCGCTTCTATCCAAACAGAAATTGATGATGCATACGAGCTCGTTGCTGGCATGGCCATTGACACGTACAACATCATCAAGGACGGCGTTGGCAGTTCGTTTGACAGTAAGATCTCCTCTGTCGACGAGTCTACCAACAAATGGCTCGAGGCAGCCTACGGCGTTAACTGGAGGCAGGATCTAGCAGATCAGACCATCGATCAGGCAGTCCGAGATATGACTCAGGTCACTGAAAAAGACGTGTTTGACGTTAACCGGGTCGAAGCAAATCGGGTTATATCCGAAGCTATCCCGGATTTGGAAGGCACCTTGCGAGAGTACGCCAACGCGGTTGCACCTACCATGATCGATCTGGTCAAATCGTCTCCTGCGGACGTTAAGGAATTCCTCAAAACCAGCGACGTGTTCAACTTCGTTCTTAACGAAGCCCTGGTGTCCGGCAAGTCTGAGCAGATGGTGCGGGAGATAGCCGAAGTGTTCGGGCACAAGATTCACGATGCCGCCGATTTCGAAAAGATGCGACCCGAAGAGATGACTGGTAAGTTTTTTGATGTGCCTGGGATTGGGTTGCAGTATATTACACCTGATAGTCAGGTTGTCATGTTGTCTCCGGATTCGTATGTTAAGCGGCTGCTTGGTGACGGGTTAATCCCGCTTAGTGAATCGATGGCTATCAACACACTCCGTGTGCAGAACATAATGTACAACGATTTAACTGGTAATGTCGCCCTTGATGGACTCAAGATGTTGTACCCATCGTATATGTACGAGGGTCGCGAATTTGTTCCAATCGACTACGGAAGACGGTTGTCTGTTACCTCAGACACTGAAATGCGCCAGCGCATGGAATCGTTTCGCCAGTTTACTCAACAAGATTTGTTTCCCGGTGTTAAATACGATCCGGATGACAAGAATTGTGATTGGTTCACTCGTGAATTCATATCCAAAGCGTCGCAGTATTATCCAGAAGACGATCTTCGGTATGGATACGTGGATTTCACAGATGGTAGATCACACGCGGTGCCTCTATACAAAGTAGGAGAGCGAGTGTTTGAAAACGGTACGATACCCATCTATATTGCATACGAACCACAGACTGGTGCCTGGTTTGATCCATCCGAATTTGATGCTGCCATACACTATGCTGTTGTGTCAAAGGGGCTGTCAGTCGACGGCAATCGAGTCACGTTCGACCGCCCCGAACTCGCATATCTTGGACAGGGTTTTGTGTATGATGCCAGTGAATTCACACAGGGAATCATTGTTGCGTCCGCTCCCGAAGCAGGCGTTGTTCAGTTTGACACGCTGCCAGTCACCCAACGCGCCGCTGCCGAATACGCGTTCGGTCTAGGCGAGATTGACACATCTCTACTCAGTCCATCCCAGCGCGTGCTGTTCAACGAGATCCTTCGTGGTAACGAGAATGTTGCATACACTGCTCCCGTGACGCTCGGGTGGCAAGGTTTCGGGTTGTATGACGAGGCCAAGTACAAGGCATCGGTTGAATCTATGTTGGCTAGAGTGTCTCCTGCACCGATGTCAGTTGCGTTGCATATCGGGTACGATCCAGCACTGGCGTCACTCAGTAAGGATAAAATCGAGCTCAAAGACCTTGCTGCTTCTCCCGAGAAACTCACTGCCACATACGTAGAATCACTGGTCGACGCGTGGGGCAACCCAGCGATGGTTGGGTACAGCAAAGACTCGACTAAAGTGGTGCTCAACGATGCCGACACTGGCCAGCCTTATGTTCTAACTTATCCTGCTGGCACTCGGCTTGGATTCAAAAGCCCTACTTTGAAAGTCATGTCCTCCACTATTAGTGCTACCCCTGGCGAGGTATCGCTCGGAGGCATTGGCACCCCTTTCTCCGCGCCGAAGGACTCGACCGAGACAAAAGAGGATAAGTCAAGAGCTCCCAGTGGCGCTTCTACCACTATTGTCGTGTCTCAACCGGTTCCTAAATCGACTACACCTGGTGCACAGCCTACTGGTAAAAAGAAGAGCTCCGATAAAATTATCCCGTTCGAGTTGCAGGGCAAATCAGACATCGATCTCGAACTCGAGTCACTTCCACCTGGTGAGTTGTCTGCGCCCGACGAGACGGAAGAAGCTCATATGGCAGTGACCGTATCTGGCGTTGAATCTGCCGATACATCCATAGTTGTTACCCCCACCGATGTCGGTCGTTACTGTCCTCCATGGCATCCAGATTATGCAGCGGCGCAGGAAACGTTTAGTAAGCCTCGCGATCAGTGGTCATCACGAGATCACAGAGTGGCTCTTGCGTGGGATGGCGTGGAGGAACCCTCTGGGTCCAAGACTGAAACTGTTGTTCTCGCTGATTGGGAGACAGGGGTCGATGTTGACAAGATCATTGAGTTGTCCAGTGGGTCCGATGTTGAGAAGGACCTCGCCAGGAAGGCTGCTGGCATCCCTGTGACCGAACAACCATCCGGTGTTGACACCATCGCAGGATATATGACCGACTGGGCCAAAGTAGTCGGCCTACCAGGGAAATGGATGGCCGAACGGGTTATGGAGACCGATGTCGCAAAAGAGCTATCTGCCGAAGTGCGAAAATACGCTGAACCTATCACTCATCAGTTGGAAGCACGTTACGAGCTTGCATCTCTTACTGAAGATGGTCGTGCCACCGATCGCGGGAAGGAAGTCGCTAACGTGGTCGCGAACATTTTGATGGTTACTGGCGGACACCTCAACGACGCCCAATTGACACCAGACCAGAGAAAAACTGTTGATATGCTGACCGAAGGTACGGGGGTTAAATTGGACAAGGCGTTCCCCAACATGGTTGTGCTCGACGACGGCCGCAGATTCGGTGAAACTCCTATCAAAGAGTTCACACTCGGTGCTGTCGATGATACCACGTTGAAGACTCTTATGTCCCAAAACACCGTTGCTAAAAATCTTGCTGACACTGTTGGGTCAGCGTACACCGCTGCGGGCAAGCGGTTAGATACTGATGAAGCTAATGCGCTCAAGATAGAATCAGTTAAAGAAAACAACGTTGTTACCTATACTCGAGTACGGGCGTCCGAGGGGCTCGATGGGATCACTACCCCGGATGGGAAATACACGTTCGTTCCCGGGATAGTCGACGGTGGTCAGAAGTACTATATCCCTCGAGGCATGGATCCAGTCGAGTTCGAGGGCCTGTTAAATGATGAGTTGATCACTAGGGGGACATCATGGGATGGTACGCTGCGTCTCACTGACGAGGGCAATGCTGTCAAAAATCAGCTTGTTAACAAGATTGCAGTTGACACCGTAACGACCGAGCTAGGCGGTACGGTAGAGATCCCTGCGTTGTCAAGTGCGGATCGAGCGTTGGTGTCATATGGCCTCCAAGATCACGATATCCAGTTGCTCACTAACAGGCGTGATGGCATTGATCATTTTGGCCAACCCGTCACCCAGCAATCCATAATTGATAGGATATCGGCTGTGGATGCGGCACTGGCTAGTGATATAGAACATCGCATGGAACTGTACCAGGCCGCCAAGAACCCTGGTGATCTCGTACTAGCCAAACATATGTCCTCCTGGCTCGATAATGGGTGGATCGGAGTAGACGGTACTATCACCACGGCAGGCATCGAAGCTCGGGATCAGCTGTTGTCTGAGTTCATCGATGGCAGGCAAGTGGTTGACTATGGTGACTTGCCTACTGCTAAATCGATTGCTCAGCTTCAGTCTGAGCGATCATTCATGTTGTCCACTGCTGATGCGACCCAGCTCGAGCAGCTTAGGAAGTCTGATGCTGTGTACAAGCTCACTCCTTCTGAGCAGCTAGTGGCAGGCGAGCCCGAATTGTCGTTTGGCGACCGGATTGCTCGCATAACGTATGCCGCAGGCGATTTCATTCGTGATATGGCGATAGGACCTGCGTTTGAAGATCCTAGACTTAACACTGCGCTCTTTGGGCTTGGTATCCTACCGACTGGATGGTTTACCAAAGGTGCTAAAGCGGCTAGTGAAATAGTTTCTATCGCTGATGCACCGGGGGGTGTCGCCAAGTTGGCGGACATGTGGCTTGGCATCAAGGGCTCTACTCGACAAGCAGACCAACTTGACATGATGGCTGCGGCAAAGCGGGAGCTCACTCCGGAGAAGTATAGAGCGTTCCGAGAAGCAATCGCTGCTACCCCAGGTGGTGAGAAATATCTCGACGATTTCTCGCGAATCACTGCGTCGTTCAGAGTAGCCAATGCCGACGATGTGGCAACGATCGCATCTATGTCCCCAGAGCGTCTGTTGCTCGAAGCAAACAGTGCGCCTAACATGGCTTTCTTCGGCAGCATGAAGGATGGGGCTTGGGTTCAGTATATTAATAAGCTGAGAGCAGGCGGAGTTCCAGACGAATCTATCCGAAACCTCGATAACGTTCGGAACGGATATTTGCGGGTCACCGCTGATATGTTCCGCCCTGCTGAGCATATGGATCCTGCAAACATAGTCGCTGCTGGTAGGTCTCCCGGCATGTGGCAAAAGCTTGCGGACGTACCCAGTAACATGTGGGATTCTACTGTCGGGACCCTTACTAGGAACGGTGCCGACGCCAAAGATCTCTCCGCCATGAGGACACTCGGTGATCTTCGCGCAAAGCGTGCTTCATCTCTCGGAAAGACCGATTTCATCAGTATATTTGACGACACCCCGCTCGACAAGATATCCAAGACCGATGCTGCTCTTTTGTCACCGGATGAACTCGACCGGTTGCTCGCGAGAGCCCCCGCTGATATAAATCTTCGTCATAGCATAGACGATATCCAGAACCTCATGAACCGTCGTGTCGAGGGTCAGGCAGACCTTATTCGTAACTCGATGGATTACAACAAGCTCACCCAGGCCGAAAAAGATGTTCTCACCAAGTTCGAGACGAGCCGGGTGTTCAACCTTACGCCTGCTGAACAGAAGGTGCTTACTGATCTGACCGAGAAAATAGGCGTCAGTAGGATGGCATCGCTTGCTGAATCCGTCGGTGCACGCATATCGTTTGACACGGTTGCTAAAATGGCTACGTATCCGGTTACTCATCCACTCCATGCCGCTGCGGCTGCGTTCACTGCTGTCTATATGGGCAAGCAAGCGTATGAGATCGCAGTTGCTGGGCCCAGCTTTGCGCTGTTTCTGTCACAAGAAGCTTCGCAGTTCGCGTTCGCGTTTGGTCCGATGTCTGCCGCAGATGATCCGCTTCTGAAAGCAGAGGCGCTCGCTAATGGTATGGTCACGTTGCGTGAGATTCAGGACGCCACTCCAATAGGATACTTGTTGGCCATGCGAGATGCACCGTTCTCACAATATTGGGCACCATCGCTTAACAATGGTCTAATATTCCAATATCGCTCAACACCAAACCAAGCAGAAACGCTGCGCAATTCCCTTATAGAAGCCGGCGCGTGGGTTATGACAGACGACCAGACGTCATATCTTTGGTCGTATGATAAGGACGGAAATGAAATAATCAAGGTGTTACAAGGTCGTCCCGCCACCCGCGATGAATTCCTTGATAGACTTAACGAAGAACCGTCGTTGCTATCCAACATGGATCCCAAAGTTTACAAGAATTACATTGATCAGTTATATGTCGATCGCGGTTGGACGGACGAACGCCTTGCGAAAGAGTGGATAGACGGTAACATCGTTGGGTATGCGCTGTACAACGCTAGCCCAAGCGCTGTCACCAATCGTGTTGACGCGTATAACAAGGATGAAGTCAACAAACTCGGAATGCCACTCCCCGAGTACATCGGACTCGGAAGCGATTTGTCTGATATATGGAAGAATCCCAGAGTCCAGGCCGAGTTCAAGACACCCGATGGCAAACAGTACGATGTATCTAAGCTTGCCGACGCAGTACTTGGTGGCCAGATCAGCATGTATGCTCTCAACACATACACCAAAGACGCAGCAGTCGCGCTTCTAAAAGAAGGCACATATAATCCGGATCCAAAGTACATGGAGGCCAGGAATAAGCTTCTTGCTGATGACGATGGGTTCGCATTAGCCATGCAGACGTATACTCCTGGAGCACTTATGGCGATGGCTCAGCGTGGCTCCATCCCCGCAAACCAGCTGTACAAACTCAAATCCATTGATCCCGACGTTGAAAAAATAGCAGCTTTGCCGTCTAGCGTTCCTATGTATGCCCCGTCATACGATTCCAATGGACAGTACATTCCATATGCACAAGCTGCAATGGATTTCAAGGTCAATCACATGCTCACTGACGACAATATAGATCCCGCAACGAAAGGACAGTGGTTCAGTGCGTTCAAATCTACTGCCAACCCGCACCTTGACGACTACGATATAGGATATTTGTATTCCATAGGTTCCATCCCACAATCGGAATTGTATACCTGGACCTCCAATAGTAAGGATATTGCTGGCACGGTCGCTTCACTCAAACAGAGCGGTCAGGATCCTGTTTCGTATTACAAAGACTTGATGGGCAGGGAGTTTTCGCCCGTGGTTCCTGCGCTTGAAGTCCCTAGGTTATTCGATAGGGATGTCATTAGTTACCGACCCACTACCAAAACTGTCGATTTATCGGAGTACCCCACGCTACAGATGGCTCTCAATACTCCAGGGTTCCTTGCAAGCAATCTACCAGCATTCACCAACGATATGGCCGCATTATACCAATCTAACCCGGACCAAGCGCTTCAGTATTGGCTTAGCGTTGCAAAGAATACGCCCGACCTCGATCGCAGCAACGCGTATTCTGCGCTTCCCCCTGGGTTGCAGAGCACAATCTCTGCATACAACTCCGATCCAAGCAATTTCACCACTGACGGTAGGGCAGACGAATCCAAAGGATCCTGGGTCGCAGGCAAATCATTGTATTGGACTGACGCTAATAATAAACAGCGATTTGTCAGTCTCACCGGGGGCGAATTCGGTCGTGGATCCATATACGATGTGCCGACTGGCACATGGGTATCTATTGCAGACATCGCCGAAGACCTTGGTGTCGACCCCTCCTCAATCAAGTTTGACACCGAAGCATACTTGAATTGGGTAGCCGGTAAATCCGATTCAACAGACTTCATTATCGCCGCAGACCAGAAGACTGCATCTAAGGTCAGTGGCGGCGGTGGTGGCGGAGGCGGCGGTGGAGGTGGATACAGTCGTCGGGTAACTTACCCAAGCGCAGTCACTGGTATATTCATAGACTGCAACGTTCTGGCAGACGTTAGCGTTAACGGCATGTGGATGGGCCAGTCCGGGCAGCTTATCCCACTGGCTCCCGGGGAGTACACCGTGGAAATCTCATCGCTTGGATACTCCACCAAAACGATGATGATAACTGTGCTGGCGACACGGGCTACCAACATGTCAGTCACGCTGTATCGAGGCCCACTGACGATATGCGACTTCGTCGATGCTGTTGGAGGTTCGTTCTCGGTGAGCAAAATCCACTTCGTGTACGCATACTGTATGTATCGAGGATGGATCGAGGCTGCAAACGAGGCTTTGGGACATTTCACCAAGCCTACCATGCAGCCCACCAAGTTCACCAAAGATGACTGTACTTATGTGTATAATCTTGCGGTCGGGAAGTATAACGAGGCTAATGCAATGATTGAAACTCAGGTGGTATGCTCATGATCTGTGATTATGCAGTCAACGGCAAGGTGACACTCGACAGCGTGTTCAATGCAAGCGTTGCTAGTTTCACGTTTGCTGATGACCAGGTTGATCAAACGTTTATCCTCGACATGTTTCGCAACCTCGGTGATGAGTGCGATGGTTCCACCACGCCCCCACCGGTCGCTCCCGTTCGCGAAACTGCGTTGCTCAACCACGTAATCGACGGTGACACCATCTCTGTATTCCTGTGTCCTGATGGACTGTGTACCCTCGCGTCGCTTGACCCCGTAGTTATCAGGTTATGGCGAATCTCCGCTAACGAGCTCGGTAAGGCCGGCGATGCTGCGAAAGAGTGGGTTATCAATGCGCTGGGTGGTGCGACGGGAGTAGAGCTCACGTTTGATCGCAAAGGCCAGGATCCGTATGACCGTATTCTTGCATTAGTATATTCGTCATCCGATCAAAATATCAATACGGGTCTGGTTGAGGCCGGGTTGGCACGACCGTGGACCGCGGATGAGTCCGAAGAACAGGAGATCGAAATCGAGGACAAATTGGGTGCAATCATCGAGTTCGTAGGCACAACTTATATGCCTGATACGATAAATGTAGGGTACAGTAACGAGATTCGCTCTAACTGGCGCAATGTCGGTGGCACCGCTGCCAGGTACTGGCTCGGGATCCGCCTCGTGGATAAAAACAGTGTTGAGTGGCGGTACACTGGTGATCAGCAGTACGCAGCTCTAATTGAACCTGGTCAAACCCGGGAGTTGCGAGTGTATTTCACCCCACCAACGCACTTGGAAGGACCAGTTAGAACGTTCCTGATACTGAATCGGAGAGATTAGAATGGCTACAGCACAAGATGTAAAAAAGGTCTTCGAGGCCACGTCCTCATGCAAGACCATGGAAGAGATCGTAACGACCACTGGACTGGCACCCGAGGTTGTTAAGGAATGCGTCGATATCCTGAATGAAATGGGTGCTGTCGCTCGGGATGAAGATAGTGATCGAGTGTGCAATTTCGACGCGATTAAGAACCTCAAGGGCAAGTTTGCCCGGGTTTGCGAGCTATGTAGATGACTGAAGTTGAGGTCACGCAGGGATTCGAACCCACCGGCACCGAGGGTATCGAACACGCCGATTTGGCCAATCTCAAGGAGAAACTCAACTCGGCTATGAAGCGTGTCATGAAGACTATAGATGATCGACTTGCGGAGGTTGACCAGGTATTTAAAAATCGGGCTGATGATATCAAAGACGATCTCGACACATATTTTAGCGGGATTGATATTACCACAGTTATCCGAGGGCCTGCGCTCACCGGGTATCTAAACGACGCTGTTGCTGGTGCCGAAGTTGTTATCGCAGACGGGTTTCGAGAAGCCAATTTCGGAGTCAATAAGGGTGTCGAGAACATCCAGTATGACTACCAGGCCGCGCTCGAACTGGCTATCAAAGAGTTCAATACCGGGATACAGTCTATCCAGGAGTGGACTGAAGCCAAGTCAAACGAAGTCGAGACCATTTCCACTGTGATATCAGAAGACGTGTCCAGGATGCACGAGGCGTTCGGTGCTAAGGTGGACGCAGCTATGGAATCGTTGTCAGGTGTTGTCAGTGACAAGAACGCTGAGCTCGCAGACTACATCGAGACGTGGTCCAAGAATCGACCGATCATCCACCTCACTGGGTTTGTTCAGCTACCGAGTGCACTTGTCAAGGGCGACAACAACAAGTTCCGTATAGGTGTCCGCAACGAAGGTGCTAAACCGTGGAACGGTTGGCTTGGGCTCAGGTTGATACTCGAGGACGAAGAGGGGGATGTTATAGGTTCGTGGGATAGTAATCATCGCCCAGGCGCTACACCTAGTGTCCAACCAGACTCATCACAGGTGTTTGCGGTAGATGTTAAGGTCCCCAACGAAGTCGAGCCCGGGGATTTGATCAACTTATTTTTGTTGGTGAATACGATATGACTCTAGTAGAAGAAATTGAGATCGGCCAGATCGGCGAAGGAGAATCTATGCCGATCGGTAGACTACAAGTTGTGGATAAAGAAGTTGAGATCACTCCTGCCGGCGATCGACCTCTCAGTGTAGGTTATGCCGCAGTTACACCGGAAGAAGTTCCCTTCGTTGGTGTTGCTGATCGTGCCCCTGCTCCACCACATGTGTCTACGGCGGAAGATCTGTTACTCGTATTCCACGCACTCGGCCAGTGTCTGCCTGTCGCATCACTCGATGATGATAGAATCACTGAATGCTTGGATATCCTTGAAAGCATGGGCTTAGTTATCCATGATGGTGGGTATGTCTGCAGCTACGAGGCAGTGTCTGCACTCCGAGCCCAACTTCCCAGAATCTGAAAATCGCGGCGTATTCAACATATTCGGGAATCTGCCGCATTTTTAACCTGCGGGAGCGGAGAGGACGGAGCGGGAAGTCCCCATCCTTTAGGGGGGGATGAATCGGACCCCTTACATGATTTCTCGTCCAGTGACTACTCCCCGCCCTTCAGGGCGTGGGAGGAGTTCACCATATTGTTTCGACATACCCAGTTTGTGAATGCTCCCCTCCCTAAAGGGAGGGGCTTCTATCGCCTTTGCGAAGAGATTGCATCCCCAATCTCAGAATGTTTATCGCCGCATTCTCGTCACGGTCCATGACCAGCCCGCATTGAGGACATTCATGGACCCGATCCGATAGCAACTTTGGCACTTTAAGACCGCACCTGGAACATAGCTGACTTGTGTTCCTGGGATCGACTAGAACCACCATCGAACCGGCACTCTCAGCCTTGTACGACGTGATTGTGACTAGCATCCTCCAGGCAGCGTCTGATATGCTCTTAGCCAGGCAGTGGTTCTTAAGCATGTTCGCGATACTCAGATCCTCGAAAGCAATCAGCCCGAACCTTTCGACCAGGTTGTGACTGACCTGATGAGCAAAATCGTATCTGCGGTTGGCTATCCGCTCATGGGTCCGCTGGACGACTTTGAGAGCTTT
>Ga0334898_1003405_pt1 | contig 12903 bp, 12 predicted proteins | sample GraSluR3_MG_10_FD_207228 | JGI IMG/M metagenome (GOLD analysis project Ga0334898, IMG submission 207228) | Sludge microbial communities from methane-producing bioreactor in Wageningen University, Netherlands - Granular Sludge_3_08-R3 | ecosystem: Engineered > Bioreactor > Anaerobic >... | reverse complement strand
ATTACCGTTAGGTAATTGTGTACTTTCTTCTTTAGTTTTCTTTGGTTTAGTTTTGTTTATATTATTGGGATCAGTCGAGAACGTATCGGGAACGCATCGGGGACTCTTCGGGCTCTCATCGCGATCAGCCGTGCTTTGGTCGAGAGCATTCAGTTCCTCGTCAGCTGCGGCTGTTGGAATCTGATTCTCGGCACGCGTCGGGGTATCTGTCAAGGACGCGTCAGGGACGTGTCGGGTATCCATCGGGAACGCGAAAATCGAGTATTTTCCAGGGTTGAATCTGTCGCCCGATTCATAGGAAATGAGTCCCGCCTTGCACAGTCTTCTTCTAGCTCTTGCGAGCTGTCCCTTTGTGCATCCGTATACGCTCTGGACTATCCCGTTGGGAACTATAAAACTCTCGGGCCATCTCGCGTTGTTCGCATAGTCGAGTATGAAGAAATAAAGAGACGTCTCGAGAGAGTTGAACTTGTGTATCTTGTTCGCTATCCAAAAGTTGTTTATAAGTTCTATGTAATTCATACGAAAACCTCCAGTCAAAGATCGGACAGTTGTGAGAGGTATGAGGCTAGAGGTTAGAAAGGGAGATTCAATTGCTCTTCTCACCTCTTCCCTCTGGCCTCTTACATCTTTTCAAAAGCTACGCTTTCCTGAACCTCCTCACCGGCTTGAGTTTCTCTTTCTTCTCGTAAGCCTCTTCGGGAAGATAGTCTACCAGCTCCGAAAGGTTCTTGAACGTGATGAATTTGAATGGGTCCGGAAGCCCGACGACAGTATCCAGCGCAGCCTCTCTATCCAGAAGCCTTATCTGAGTCGGAGCTTCATCACTCGCGTATTCATAGCCCTGAAGTTCCACCTTTCCTATACCTTCTCTGTCTATGAACTCGTCTGCAAGCTTCTTCATCTTCTTCGCCCCTTCCTGAAAGGCTACTGTCTTCTGAAGGGTGTTCTTAAGGGAGTCACTGTCACTTATCGTGAGATCCTCTCCAAGCTTCTCCATGAGAGGGCAGAGTGAATGATACAGGCAGTAAGAGCAGTGATCTCCGGCTTCAGGACTAAAGTCGCTCTGAAGGATCTGGTTTATCCAGGCGTATAGATTGATTCCCGCCTCTTCGAGGTTTTCCTTCGTTATCTCTTTCGAGAAGGAAGCGCCTGCAGAAAGAGAGACCCATTCGATCCTGCCTATCTCGTACCCCTGTCTCGATAGAGCCCAGGCGTATATAAGAAGCCTCTCCCAGTCGGGATCGCCAAAGCCTGCTTTGAAGTGGCAGAGGGTAAGAGCCGGGTTGACCGTCCTCGGTCCTCCGTCATCCGAAAGACCAAGAAAAGCAGATTCAAGGCTCTTCTTAGCTTCGTTTTCGGGATGAGAAACGAAGAAGTCCGCTTCATGGTTTCTCGCGAAGGACGGGTCCACGCTCTGGGACGAAGGACGAGGGACGTCTTTCCGCTCATCTTCATAGAGCGCCTGCGCCACTCCCCTAAACACCACTTCCGGTTCATCGAAGGGCACGGGATTGGAGAATCTGTCCAGAGCGAAGGGGATATTGAGGGCAACGACATCTTTGCTCTTGAGGAATTGAACTCCGAATTCGATCTGCTCCATATCCCTCTTGAGATTTTCTCCAAAGAGAAGAGGAGTGGGAGAATTACCGAGATAAGAGTTGAAGACTGCCCTCAAGATGAGAGCGTTATGTTTTCTTCCCTCTCCCTGAGCTTCGGGAAAGCCCTTGAGATATCGTAGATAGAACCTGTGAGGACATTCCACGAAGGCTTTGATTCGGGAGTAGGATAAGGGGAACGGGTGACGGTTCTCCGTCAGCCGTTCTCCGTTCTCCGATTTCTCAGGAGCTAATTGCCTGGAAATGTATGGACAGGAGAAATTCTGTCCTATTCCCGACGCTTCTTCTGCGGGAATTGACGAAGTAATATCACTGTTGCAAAAAGGGTAAACAGAATTAGACCTTTCCCGTTTGAAAGTGGTAGTATTAGTTAGGGTTTTGAAATTTCTTTTTGTTGAGAGCGGATCTCCTGCCAGAGGTCCGTTCTCGTTTTTTACTGCCGGATTTATGGCGAATCACCTTCCTTTCATTAGTTCAGTTGCAAGTGCCAAGTTGTGAGTTGCAAGAATAAGAGCCGCTTTACGCTGCGAAAAGCCGTCCTCGGTCAGCCGTCATCGGTCCTCCGATTTTTCAAGAGACTTAGATAGTTTCCAGAGCATTCTATTAATGCTTTCGGCCTTCTTCTCGATTAGTTCAAGCTGATCTCGTTTAAGATAGCCAAACTCAAAGGAAATCTCCAGCTGAGCAACTGTCTCTTTCAGAAAGCCCGCTTTGCGCTACCCGCTAGGAAGAACCGCTTTTCGCTGATCGCTATTCGCTTCGAAAAGCAATTCATACTTCATTGCCCAATATAAAGTGTTTGTTAGCCGACAAGATCAGAACCAGATTCTGACCAGGAGCTTTGTCAGAATGACGCAAAGTAAGAAAAATAATCATCCCTGACTTGCCTCATTCTGTCATCCCGTGATGTCTCTGCACGGGATCTTGTTCTTATTGTTGCATTGATCTTCCAAGCGATCAGCGTCTCCTAGCAAGCGACCAGCCGATCTTTGGACGGTGGACCATCGACGGATAACCTGTTATCAATCACACTTCCTCGGTCTCATACGGTCTTATGTCGTATCCCAGATTATAGAGATACATGAGTTCCTTGAACCTTGGCAGCCTTGAAAGTCTTACATAACAGGTGAAAAGCATCTCAACGGGAATCTCCAGCTCTTCTGCAATCTTATCTGCAATAATGAACGGTGGCGTATGCCTACCGTTCTCTACTAAGCAGATGTAACCTTCACTTGTTCCCACTTTCTCTGCCAGTTGCTTCTGAGTCAGGCCTTTCTTCAGTCTCCTTTCTCTTAGTATTTCTATCGACATACCCCCTTTCGGAGAACCATTCGGGAAGCGTCAGTGGAGATGTTCTCGTTGCGAAGCGTTCAAAGAGAAACTCCACAGGCACAGAGAAGATACTCGCTATTCTGTCTGCGAGAAAGAAGTCTTTCAACTCTTCCGGTGCCTTCTCGATCCTCGAGTATTTCTGCCTGCTTATCCCCAGTTCCCTTGCCACTCCCTTAATAGTCCATCCAAGATCTTCCCGTAATTCTTCAATGTTCAACCTCGCTACCTCCTTCGACATAAAAGATTAAGTCTATTGCGTAATGACTTTGGTCACCTATCAAATACTAACAAGAAACACGACTAAAGTCCAGAGAAAATGTTATGAAAGTGAGCATTCATAGGTATCACAGAGAGTTACAATTTTGCGAAAATCTAGAATCCTTTCAAGAATGTTTTTCAAACTGGCTTCTCGTGATGATCTTAATGTCCATGACAGAAAACTTAAAGATTCTTTAAGTCCTTGGCTTTTACAGAGATTTAACGTTATTCTCTTGTCACGTGGCCACGAAGAAGAGCAGTTGCAAGTTGTGAGTTCTCAGTTGCAAGAGAAGAAAGATCCAGGTCTTACTTGCATCTTGCGACTTGTAACTTGCAACTGAAAGAAAAGGAGGAATTTTCATGGGACTTGGCACAACTGTAATGGTAGTAGGAACCGAGAAGTCACTCTCGATCACCTGGGATACAGGTGTCATCGAGGACGATAAACCCGTCCTCTCGAGACAGACTCTCAAAGTCGATTCGGCAATGACTGCGCAGGAGGCTTATGATGCAGCCTATAACATTGCAAGCCTCACAGATTACATCATCGCCGATATCAAGCTTGTTGAAACCCAGACCCTCGGACCGATCGATTAAGAGACTGATGTAAGAGGGTAGAGGCTGGAGGTTAGAAAGTCAATATCTTCTTACCTCTGACCGGTGAAACAATGTAACCGTACGCCGTAGTTCGTTCGCCGATTAAGATCGAAAATGCAATGCCACTGCACTTTACAGCTCTTTCGGAGGACGGATAACGGTCAACGGAGAACCGTTACTCGAAAGGAGGAACTCAAATGAGAAACCTGAGCGTTAGGTGGTACGATTCAACCGCTAAGAAGTCCAAGGGCTTCTACATAAAGGAGCCCAAGGAGAGTCTCACTCAATCTGAAGTCGAGACTGTGATGGGAAACCTCATAACTCTGAAGGTGATCCCTTCAAATTATGCGGTAGACTACGCGGCAGTGATCGACACCCAGAAGAATGAGTTGTTTAACCTCATCTGACCACATTAGTTGTTCGTTCCAGAGCGAGGATCTGTTCTTCGTTCTTGGATGCCCGGGCTTACAGCCCGGGTTTCTTCAAAGAACTGATCAGTTTGTTGATCATCATGTTGATCTTTGTGCCGACGGCTTCGATTGATTCAAGACAGCTATTGTTAATGTAGCCGAGCCTATTTGCTATGGCAAGTTGAGTAAGCGATTCAAGAAGAGAACCTCTCGCGAGGTAGAGGAATTGAATGAACTCCTTTCTATGCTGCCTTCCAGAACCTTCGGCGATATTGGAAGGAATGGATACAGCAGATCTTTGGAGCTGAGAACCGAGACCGTATTTCTCATAGTCAGGAAAGTTTCTGGTTAATCTGTAGATCTCCATCACGTAATCCATACTGAGCTGCCATACATGCAAATCTTTGTAACTTGTGGACACATCCTTCACCTCCGAGAGAATTCTAAGAGAATCATCGTCTTTGATCAACTCCGCTCTGACGAAGAACCTGGACACGAAGTGTCGGAACGAGGAACCTAGGCGCGAAGCGCAGAGTATGATCTTTGCTCTTAACCAAGAACATGGACGCGTAGCGTCGGAACGAGGAACCTAGGCGCTAAGCGAGAGTATGATCTTTGCTCTTAACCAAGAACATGGACGCGAAGCGTCGGAACGAGGAACTTAGGCGCGAAGCGCCAGAACTACTATCTACAAGGAGGTAATCCATTTGAACTGGATAAAAGAACTACTCTCACTAATCACAATTTTCGCTAGCTACGTCGAATCTCCCGGCAACGGGGCTGAGAAGAAAGAGAAAGTGAAACAGATGATAAAGGACGCGCTTCCGGATGAAGAGTGGAAGATCGATCCTGAATTCTTCGACTTCATCCTGGACGTCTTGATCGACCTCGTCGTCATGTTCCTGAACAAGGGCCTTTGGAAGACTGCAAGAAATCTAATAGTGATGTCTTAGTTTCATGGCTAGCCGGGCAGGAGAGTTCCGCCTGGCTAGTTGCTTCGTATTAGAGGCTACCAAAGCTTCTTGTAATAATCTTTGCTCAATATTAATTTATGCATGGAGAAAGCAGTCTTATTCGTATGACTGCATTTTGATAGCATTAAGATTCTTACTTGTTAATTAAGAATCGAGAAATCGCCCGTGAGTTTCTCGCAAAGTAAGGATTTGGGAGGCCAAAATTATTAGATAGAATAGTTGCAAGAGTCTGATAACCTTAAGAGTTGTCAGGAATGTTATAATTGCAATTATTACTAATCAAGTTCGAATACGTTTTGTGATTATGTTTACTTGCCTAAGGACTAAATAATTTTCAAGCGACTAATGAGTATCTTTCATGTAAGCAAGTGAGACGGAATTGTTCCGATGTTACAATGAAGGTTGAGAGGGCTGGATAATGATGAATGTATTGCTTGTTGTTACGGACTATCATACATCATTTGATCTGATGATTCTGAAGCTTTTGCTCAAGAAGCATGATTTGAATGTTATCGTGTTTGCCACTGAAAAAAAAGCTTCTTACTTCAAGGGATGCGGAGCTAGCTTTTCGTTTGAGACAGCTCCTTCGCGACAGTCTAACAACCCTCTATCAAGACTTCTTTACTGCAGAGAATATTTAGGCGCGATCTACGATGTCGTTAGAAAACACAAAATAGATCTCCTCTTTATAACAACGGCTCAAGACGCAGTACTGAATTTCTTCCTTTGTAACATAGTCAAAAAAACTCCAACTCTGCTTGTTGTTCACAACATTGATCGATTTGTTATCAAAGGTGATTCGAATTTCAGAAGAAAAGAACAGGCTTTTAATTCATATTCCAAATGGCGCAAGCGAATCAACGCCTGCTTGGCAAGTTCATCAAAGAGTTTAATTGTCCTTACGGACTACCTTCAGAAAGAAATGTCACGCATAATGCCAGAAAAACATGTGTACGAGTTGCCATTTAGAGTTTCATCAGCCGCTATTCTTCGACGTAGAAGGGAAGAAGTCTTGAGCAACCGGGCGACGACTTTCACAATTTCTGGTTCAGTGAATGGGGTAAGAAGGAACTATGAGGATTACTTTGATCTGTTCGATGGGTCAGTGAAAGGAGACTTTAGGTTGCAGCTGCTTGGAGAAGTCCAGGATTCCGATATAGTGAGCAGAGGGAAGAGACTTCTCGGAGACAAGTTGATCGCGTTTGACAGATTTCTAACTGAGGAAGAGTACATGAATGGTCTTCTTAGCTCACATTTTCTTCTAGCAGATTTATCTAGATCAATGCCATACGGGGTGTTTAAAGCATCGGGAGTGGAGTTTGATGGGCCATCCCTAGGAATCCCTGTCATAACGCCTTTTGATGTTCTGAAATCTTCCCGGCATGGAATCTTTGTTAGGTATTCTGAGGACAAATTGCTCCAAGTGCTGAACTCAAGTATTGATTCAGTTGATCAAGGCACATATGAAAAGGAGTTCCTTGAACCTGCTATAAGAGAAGCCAGCTACTTTTATGAAGACAAGTGGGCAGCAATTCTCCATAATATAATTGAGAGTAGTCTCGCTTGACAATACGCTTAGTTAGCTACTAGAATCTGGAGGTTAATTATGAAGAGAATTGCTTTAATCACAGGAATCACCGGTCAAGACGGCTCCTATCTTGCGGAGCTTTTACTAGAAAAGGGCTACGAAGTTCATGGAATAATCAGGAGATCCAGCAGCTTCAATACGAAGAGAATAGACCATTTGTACAAGGATCCTCACGAAAGAGATGTCAATCTCTTTCTTCACTATGGAGACCTTACCGATTCAACGAATCTAATCAGGCTTATTCGAGAGATACAGCCGGACGAGATTTACAATCTCGCTGCTCAAAGTCATGTAAAGGTCTCTTTTGAGACGGCAGAATACACTGCTAATTCAGATGGATTGGGAACACTCCGATTGTTAGAAGCGATACATTTTCTCGGACTAGAGAAGATGACAAAGTTCTATCAGGCATCGACCAGTGAACTGTATGGAAAGGTTCAGGAGATACCTCAGAAAGAAACGACTCCATTCTATCCCAGAAGCCCGTATGCAGCAGCCAAACTATACGCTTACTGGATAACAGTCAACTACAGAGAAGCGTACGGAATCTTTGGGAGCAATGGCATTCTCTTCAATCATGAATCACCCAGAAGGGGAGAGACATTTGTCACCAGAAAGATTACCAGGGCAGCTTCAAGAATATCACTCGGCCTTCAAGAAAGACTCTACCTTGGAAACATGGATGCCAAGAGAGACTGGGGGTATGCCCCGAATTATGTAAAGGCAATGTGGCTGATGCTCCAACAGGATGAACCAGGAGACTTTGTTATAGCTACCGGAGAGACCCATACTGTAAGAGAATTCGTTGAACTGTCTTTCAAGGAAGCAGGGATAGATATTCAGTGGAGAGGAAAAGGCGTTGAAGAAAAAGGAACTGATTCAAGAACCGGAAAGACAGTCGTTGAAATAGACCCGGATTACTTCAGACCGACGGAAGTAGAACTTCTACTTGGGGACCCGACAAAGGCAAGAGAGAAGCTCGGTTGGCAACCCGAAGTCAAATTCCAAGAACTTGTCAGAATAATGATGAAAGCGGACCTCGAAGCCGCAAAGTATGAAAAGTATAAGAGGGAGTATAAGAACGGTGATTAGTGGATAGTGACTGGTGATTAGAGAAGAGAAAAACTAACAATTCTGAACAAGGACAAGAAAGTCATGTGAGATAGAACGGAGGTCATTCGAGAGAAATGATATTGAGTTACCGGGACCTTAGGGTCTGGCAAGAAAGCATGAACCTTGTTACCAATGTCTACAAAGCAACTGAATCATTCCCAAAGAACGAAATGTTTGGACTGTCAGCGCAACTTAGAAGAGCTGTTGTGTCAGTACCATCAAACATAGCTGAGGGTTCTGCCAGAAAAGGCAAGAGAGAACTACTTAACTTCTTGCATATTGCTAAAGGATCTCTGGCTGAAGCAACTACGCAGCTGGAAATTGCGAAGAGACTAGCCTTTCTTTCCGATGAGAGCTTTGAGAAGTTGATCGAAAAAGGGGAAACGATTGCAAAGATGATAAACTCGTTAATAAGGAGCCTGAACCGGAAGGAGGAGTAACATTGTCAGACAATGCGAAAGAAACTAACATTGGATCACCAATCACGGAACACCAGACACAAGCCACCAGCCTCTCACCTGCTTCCAAGATCTACGTCGCTGGTCACACCGGTCTTGTAGGTTCGGCTATTATGAGAAAGCTGAAGTCTGAGGGATACACAAACATCGTTACCAGGACCTACGAAGAGCTTGATCTGACAGATCAGAAGGCAACAAGAGAATTCTTTGATAAGGAGAGGCCCGAGTATGTCTTTCTCGCAGCGGCTAAGGTTGGAGGAATACGGGCAAACAGTACGTATCCTGCGGACTTCATATACATAAACCTGATGATCGAATGTAACGTGATAAAGGCTTCTCACGAATTCGGAGTGAAAAAGCTCCTCTTTCTCGGAAGCTCTTGTATATATCCAAAGATGTCACCTCAACCAATAAAAGAAGAGTATCTGCTTTCCGGATACCTCGAAGAGACAAACGAACCATATGCGCTTGCAAAGATATCCGGTCTAAAGATGTGTCAGTATTTCAACAAACAATATGGCACGAATTTCATAAGCGTTATGCCAACAAATCTATATGGTCCAAACGACAATTTCGATCTAAATACAAGCCACGTGTTGCCTGCTCTGATCCGAAAGTTCCACGAAGCAAAGATAAACAACGCTCCTTATGTTGAAATCTGGGGAACGGGGACTCCTCGAAGAGAATTCTTATATGTCGATGATCTGGCTGACGCCTGTCTATTCCTAATGAAGAACTACTCTGGGAATGACTTCTTCAATATAGGAACAGGAGAAGACGTAACAATAAGAGAACTTGCAGAGCTTATTGGCGAAGTTGTAGGATACAAGGGCGAACTCAAGTTCGATACTTCCAAACCAGATGGAACACCAAGAAAGCTACTGGATGTCTCCAGGATTCATGAGGCGGGATGGAGGCACAAGACAGAGCTGAACGATGGTCTTAATATAACTTATGAGTGGTTTGCAAGAGAAAGATAATTGGTTGACGCCAATATTTAGGCGAACAGGGAGGCAAGACTTGAAGAGTCTCATCAAGAAGTTACTTCCAAGATCAATAGAGCATAAACTAAGAAAGTTCGTCAAGAGGCCCTTGTTCATTCAGAACATCAACCATGATCCCTCCGTGGACCAGGAACGTGTTCTATTGTCATATGTTGTTGCTCCTTTGGAGAGACCACTTGAAAGTGTTATGACTCATTCAAACCAACAAGAAGTGCTAATGATAATTAAAGCCTTAATTGATTTGAACTTCTCGATTGACGTTGCATATTGTTTGGATGACACAAATACTAGCTTGATATTGCAGAAACACTATGATTTGATTCTGGGTTTTGGGTCGCCTTTCTTATCTTATTCTCAAGTGAATCCCAAGTGCCTAAAAATTATTTACCTTACAGAAGCAAGTCCAGATTTTTCGAGAAGGCAAGAAGAGGAGAGAGACGAGTACTTTTTTCAGAGGCACAAAAAGCATATGTTAGTCAGAAGAACCGGGACATACTTCACCAATGAACAGCTTGATATTGCAGACGCAGCTATTCTCATCGGAAATGAATTTGTCAAAGAGACCTATGCGGGTCTGCCGTATGAGATTCAAACGCTATTCCCAACGGGAATGGAAAACCCCAACTTCGTTCCTAATCGCAAGCACCATGAAGAAACAAGGAAGTGCTTTCTCTGGTTTGGTTCCAGCGGAGCTGTTCATAAAGGTTTAGATATTCTTGTTGATGTTTTCAGTCTGTCAGAGAATAGTGATCTAACGTTATTTGTGTGCGGTCTTAAAGATAGAGAGAGAAAGCTTTTCAATTTCAGACGGACCAAAAACATTATTGATCTAGGCTTTGTGCCGGTTCTTTCTAATGAATTTCTTGCGCTCCTGGAGAAATGTACTTACGTCATACTTCCCTCGTGTTCCGAAGGAGTTGCCACATCAGTTGTCACTTGCATGAATCATGGTCTTATTCCTGTTGTTACAAGGGAGACCGGGCTCGATATGAAGGACTTCGTTGTTCATATGTTGGATTACCACGTTGGGTATGTTTCCGAAGTAGTCCGTAAGTGTGCTAATAAATCTGTTCAGGATCTTGAGACGTTTGAGCGAGAAGTGATTCAGTATGCAAAGGATTCTTTCTCAAAGAAAGCTTTCAAGAAGAACTTCCTTAATGCTTTACAGAGGATTCTAGCAGAACACAGCCCCAGAAACAATTGGAGTCCAAATGAATGAGAAAGAGATTCTAAGGCCTGAAGGGCGAACCTCACGGCTCAATAGAAACTTCTCGTTAGGTCTTATATTGAATCTGTCAGCGATGGTCTTGAGTTATGTTCAAGTCCCTATCAGTATTACCTATCTCGGCAAAGAAGGCTACGGAATTTGGGTTCTTTTGACTTCAGTAATCCATTGGCTAATCTTTTTTGACGGTGGTCTTGGAAACGGTTTGAAAAACAGGCTCTCGAATTCTATTGCTTCGAATGACTGGAAGCGATCAAGAGAGTACGTGTCGACCACTTTCTTCTCTTTGCTAAGTCTTGCGCTAGTTGTTTTCACTTTGTGGATTCTTACAATTCTGATACTTGGCTCTGGTTGGCTAGGAACTCTAACAGGTTACAGAGGTGGTGATCTATCATTCGTCAGTACGATCATTGCCGTATACACTCTGGCTGGCTTTGTACTCAATGTGTTTAATCAAGTGTACTATTCTTATCAGAGAACCTATATTGTAAATTTAGTCAGGGTGATTTCTCAAGGATTGTTACTACTCGGAATTCTATTAGCACCTCTGCTGAAGACTTCTAGCTTAATGATCTACGCTAACGTTTATGGTGCGTCATTGGTTATTCCAAGTTTGCTTGTCTTCTTGCTATTTTCAGTGAAGAATCGAATAGTGATTCCGAGACTGAAGTACTTCAGAAAACACTTAGTTAAGGATCTATTGACACTCGGCATGAAGTTTTTTCTCTTGCAAGTGTCTTCGATGATCATGTTCACAAGCGACAAGCTAGTCATTGGGATCATTATGGGGGCAGATGCAGTTGCTGATTATCAGTTGGTTCATAAGTTATTTGATGCAATCCTAATTCTACACAGTTCGGTGCTCTTGGCTCCTCTTTGGCCAGCGTATGCTGAAGCTTACAAGAGGAACGATTCGGTCTGGATTAAGAACACATTGAAGAAGTCAGTCGTGATTTTGGTTCCTATTTTAGGCTTTATAATTCTACTAGTATTCAGTTTTCCCTTTATCACGACACTTTGGTTAGGAAGTCCCCTTTTGGTGTCAGAAAGCCTAGTGATTCTGATGGGATTGTATGCTTTCACAAGAGCATGGACTGGCACTTTCATAAACTTCATCAATGGTACTGGGCTAGTCAATCTTCAGGTGATATTGTCATTAGTCATAGCCATAATCAATGTCCCGCTTTCTTTCGTTCTAGGTTATTTGATGGGGCTACCCGGAGTCATTTTTGCAACATTACTCTCACTATTTCTTCTAGCTGTTCCTCTTCCTGTTCAGACGGGTAAGATTATCAGAGAAATGTCTGTTTTTGGCAAGTAGGAAATTGCTCTTCCTCAATGTATAGGAAAAGAGTCAACAATGAAAAAATAGGGACCCCATTTTTAGGAACAAGATCGGTTCCTCGTTCCGACGCTTCGCGTCCACGTTCTTGGTCATCAGTTGAAAATTGCATAAAAATGGGACATGATATTAAATGTAAATGGGGACAGACTCCATTTTTTCAAGAGCCGTCCTTCGAGAGAGCAGAAGAGCGCAGCGAACGCCTCGACATTGTTCTTTCGCGATCGAATGGTCTTAGCGGTGAACGGGTTCATGATCTTGAACGGTCAACGGCGAACGATGTTTTACAGCGCACAGCGGCTCTTCAGGGCGAGATCCCGTGCAAAAGCATCACGGGATGACCCTCACAAAAATCAAAAATAGAGGGCGAAAAAACGGGACAGACTCCATTTTTAGGAACAAGAGCGATTCTTTGTTCATAAGAGCGGGCAGGAGCCGTCCTTCGCCCTAACAAAAAAACAAAAAAACGGGACAGACTCCATTTTTGTTATGAATCAAAAATAGGGACATGAAGTGATTTGTCAGTCTCTATTTTCGCTTCTCGTCATCTCGTGGTTTTTAACTACGATTTCGGTCTGCGGTGGCTCTCTCTCGCTCTTCTCGGTGGACGGTGGACCGTTGACGGACAACGTTGTTTTGAGCAGCGTTCAGCGGGTTCTTGTTCTTAAGCGTACAGCGGCTTTTTCGGTGAACTGGTTCATGATCTTGAACGGTCAACGGCGAACCATGTTTTACAGCGCACAGCGGATCTTCAGGGCCAGATCCCGTGCAAAAGCATCACGGGATGACAAAGTGAGTTACTTCTAGGGCAGGCTCTCTTACTTCCTTCCCACCATGAAAATAGGTACGGCCAAGGAAAACAGACTCCATTATTTACATTCAGTAACCTAATTTCCCGGACAAATTATACCTATGAGTTTGGTTGAATCTTCAGACTCTGGAGTATTTCGCGTTGTGGTTTGGTAATCTCAGTAAGGATATGA
>Ga0334898_1003403_pt1 | contig 12906 bp, 7 predicted proteins | sample GraSluR3_MG_10_FD_207228 | JGI IMG/M metagenome (GOLD analysis project Ga0334898, IMG submission 207228) | Sludge microbial communities from methane-producing bioreactor in Wageningen University, Netherlands - Granular Sludge_3_08-R3 | ecosystem: Engineered > Bioreactor > Anaerobic > Unclassified... | reverse complement strand
GGGGAGTATTGGGCGAAATTTGAGAAGTTATTAAAATTAACCGCTGAGCGAAACATTATTATCCAGATTGAAGTGTGGGATCGGTTTGATTACTCAATGGAATGGTGGCCCCTTAACCCTTTTAATCCGGCTAACAATATTAACTATTCGGAAGAAGAGTGTGGAATGGCAACCGAATACACCAAACATCCCAGCAGTGATTTACAGCCATTTTTTCATTCAATTAACGAAATGCCCAACTATTCACCCGCATTGGGAATTGTAAAGAAATACCAGGAAAAATTAGTGGATAAAATGCTTTCTTATGCATTGAACTATGGCAATGTACTTTATTGTATGGATAATGAAACAAGTACCCCGCCTGAATGGGGATTGTATTGGATGAGGTACATTAAAAATAAAGCGGGCGAGAAACAGGTTTATACTACGGATATGTTTGACCATTTTTTTAGGCCAAATTCATGCGAAGCGTGCAAACAAGCGATTAGTAATTCGGAAGAATACCTATTTCTTGATGTGTCCCAAAATAATAGCCGTAATTTTAACCAAGCACATTGGGATACGTTTCAGTGGATTGTAAATGAACGTGACAAATACGCCTTACGTCCGATCAATTGTACAAAGACATACGGTGGAGGTAATTCTACTTGGGGTTCAGGTTCCAATCAAGATGGAGTTGACCGGTTTTGCCGGAGTGTAATTGGAGGATGTGCCGCTGTACGTCATCATCGGCCGACAGCTGGAAATGGATTAAATGAAAAAGCACAAGCCACAATTAAATCACTCAGAAAAGTAGAATCGTTAGTGAAAATGTGGGAGGTTGAACCACGGATGGAATTGCTTTCGGAAAGAGAAGAAAATGAAGCTTACCTTACAGCATCAGAGGGCGATAAATATGTGGTGTTATTTCCTTCGGGTGGTTCAGTGAAAATAAATGTAATTAATTACAATAAGGAGTTTAGTGGGAAATGGATCAGCATAACTACCGGAGAATGGGGTGAAGAATTTTCGGTAACAGGTGGCGCTGACGTGGAAGTAGCAACACCTGATGACAGCGGTTGGTTTGCAGTTTTATTCAATGCTAACTAAAAATAGAACAATGAAATTATTTACATTCTTAGTCGCAATCAGTTTTTTATTGGCCGCATGCCAATCGGTGAAAACTGATAACAATGGCCCATCGTATCCATGGGAGGAACATGGAAAACTTAATGCACAAGTAGGTTCCCGGATCATTCAACATGAGGATGGAACCCCGTTTTTATGGCTCGGCTGCACTGCCTGGGGAATGACTGAATGGCTTTCGCGCGAGGAGGTCGATTTGTATCTCGATGACCGCAAGTCAAAAGGGATGAACGTTGTACAGCTTTGTTTTTTCTGGGGGAAAAGGGTGGATAACCCTACTGAATTTACCGCCAATGCGCCGAATTTTTATGGTTTTAAACCCCTTGCCGAAAACAATGGTTTTCCCGATGCAAAACAATCTGCAGTGGCAGAAGGCGGTTCACCTGAAAATCCGAATGATTACTGGGACCATGTTGACTACTGCCTGAAAACAATTAAAGAGCGCGGGATGTATGCAGCGGTATTGCCATTCTGGGGAAGACGTTATGTGAATGCCACGCACAACGGGCAGTCGTTGCCTGTATTTACAATGGGGAACATTTTTGAGTATGGACAGTTTTTGGGGAAAAGATACGGAAATGAACCCCATATTATTTGGGTAAGCGGCGGAGATGTACGCGCTGATCATCGGGGCGATTATCTGCCACAATATCGTTTGCTTGCCGAAGGTTTACTTGAAGGGGCAACAGGGGAAAAGCTTAAATGGGACCAGCCGGGAGAAGCCTGGGATAAACTATTTATGACTTACCACCCCGATGGCAGTCCAATGAACAACTCATCATTATGGTTCCATAATGACCCCTGGCTCGATTTCAACATGATAGAAACCTACATAAACCGGGATTCAATAGTGGATGCCGTCCAACAGGACCTGCAATTGGAAAATCCAAAGCCAACGGTACTGGGCGAACCACATTATGAAGGCATTACCAATAATTATTTGGCTGAGGCTATACATATTCGCAGGCAAGCTTATCAGTCGTTTTTTGCAGGTGCGGCAGGATTTACTTATGGTGGTGGTTTCGACAAGGATGGAAACGGGCCGCTTTTCAGTCCTGCAAACAATTGGAAACCTCTTTTAAATATGGAAGGCGCCGGTCAGCTGGTGCATCTGAAGAAATTTCTTGAAGATCACGAATGGTGGAACTGGGAGCTGACAGACGATTTGATTGTAAATGGGAAAGGACATGGAGAATTGGAGAAGTTGGCCGTAACTTCAGCGGGAAAGGTATTGGTTTATTGCCCCGACAATTCAAAATTTACCCTGAAACAGGAACTTGCGAATAAAATGTCCTGGTATAATCCAAAGACAGGAGAATCGTTCAGCGCTGAACATGGGCCTCAGGATGAAATTTCTTCTCCTGAAGGCTGGGAAGACGCCGTTTTGGTTTTGGAGTAAAATCGAAGAGATAAAATTTTAACTACACAAAATGAAAATGTCTAATACAAAACTGATTGCAGTAACAGGCTTGTTGTCTGTTGGCATGTTTGCTCAACAAAACGCCCTTGCTGCCGAAAAAGCAAAAACTTCCGCTCCCAACTTCATTGTTATTTTTGCCGATGATATGGGATATGGCGATTTGGGCGTATATGGCCATCCAACCATCAAAACGCCGAATTTAGATAAACTGGCCAACGAAGGCCAAAAATGGACCAGCTTTTATGTGGCAGCGTCGGTTTGTACTCCTTCGCGGGCAGGATTACTGACCGGAAGATTGCCCATCCGGTCCGGTATGTGCAGCGACAATGGCAACCATAGAGTCCTGTTCCCCAATTCCAACGGCGGATTGCCGCAAAGTGAAATCTCAATTGCCAAAGTTTTGAAAAAAAGTGGTTACCAAACAGCAGCGGTGGGTAAATGGCACCTGGGCCACAAATCGCCTTATTTGCCTACCGATCATGGATTTGACAGCTATTTTGGAATTCCGTATTCCAACGATATGGACAAAGTGGAAGATGAGAGGCATTTCACCCTTGCTGAAAAAGAACGTTATCAGGCATTCAATGTGCCGCTGATGCGCGACAAAGATATTATCGAACGCCCTGCCGACCAACGGACAATCACGAAACGATACACCGAAGAGGCAGTGGGTAAAATTAAAAGTTTAAAGGACGGTCCTTTTTTCATTTACCTTGCACATTCGTTGCCGCATATCCCGCTGTTCAGATCAGAAGAGTTTAAAGATGTGTCAGCGGCAGGAATTTATGGAGATGTTATAGAAGAAATCGACTGGTCGGTTGGGCAAATTATTGAAACGTTGAAGGAGCTGGGTCTTGCCGAAAATACTTTGGTCGTTTTTACCTCCGACAATGGTCCCTGGCACATTTGTAAAACGCATGGCGGTTCGTCCGGATTGTTGCAGGGTGCGAAAGGCGGGACTTTTGAAGGCGGTATGCGCGTACCGGCCATTTTCTGGTGGCCAGGAATAATAAAACCGGAGGTGGTGATGGAAATGGGAACGACCATGGATTTGTTGCCAACTTTTTGCAGCCTTTCAAGTATCAAACTTCCCGATGACCGGGTTTATGACGGATATGATGTTTCACCACTGCTTTTAGGAACAGGGAAAAGCCCCCGGAACGAAGTCTTTTATTACCGCGGACAGCAGGTTTATGCCATTCGGAAGGGGGATTATAAAGCCCATTTTATTACGCGATTGGAGTACGGAAGCAGAACGGCACATTTTTATACCAATCCGGAAGTGGTAATAAATAACACCCCTACAGTTCAGGATACACCATTGCTTTATAATGTCAGCATCGACCCTTCGGAGAAATATAACATAGCTGCGGAACATCCTGACGTTATTGCTGAAATGAGAAAGGTATTGGAAGATCATCAAAAAACTGTGGTGACGGTTGAAAATCAATTGGAAAAGTAATTTGAGCAAATCAATAACTTGCAAGACATTTTAAAAAATGGAGGAGATAAACATGGAATCAATTAAACGAACTGAGATACGCAACAATCGGTTTGTCAGGCTTGTATTCGGAGCATTATTGACTTTTGCATTGTTTACAACGGCAAATGGCCAGGCAAATAACGATGAAAATAAAGTCCCTGACTACACTTTGCCGGAACTTTTAACCACATAAAACAGAGAAAGAATTGATAATCGGGATAGCTGGATGAAAAAACTAAGGCCGGAAATTGTTGCACTCTTCAAAAAAAACATTTACGGCAAAATTATGGAAAATTAAAAATTTACCATAGGCTGATGTAACATTAAAAATTGAATAAATGTCAAAACCAATTATTAAAGTAAATCCAACCATTTGCATAATTGCATTGTGCGTGGCTTCAGTAAACGTAACGGCACAATATAGCCAATCAAAAAACAAACCGTTGACTGAGAATGCAATAGCGATCAGCAAACCCGGAAGTTATGCCGTTTCGGGTGCCACGTATATGCTGATGAATGACATCTCAAGTCCGCGCAGCGCGATTTTTCTGGGAAAAGATGTCACCCTCGACCTGAATGGATATACCATTACTTTTGCGGATGCCAGCTATGAACATGTCCCGAATTTCAGCTTTGAGGAAGGGCTGAAAGGCTGGGATATTTCAAAAGCGCCTACAGCCAAAATCGAAGATACCAAAGTACATGTTTTTGTTGGCGATAAAGTTTTACGTTTATCAAAAGGCGAAGAAATCGTATCTCCATACATCAACCTTCCGGTAGCCAACCGCTCGTACCTGGCTATGTGTGGTGTTGCCAAGCTCAACATGAAAGTGAGTGTTTATGTTGAGGATGTACAGGGGCAATCTGTAGTCTGTAATACGACTTACCGGGATGGTGTGAAACAAAGTTGCCCGGTCGAAAACAGGTCGCCGCGATTGGGTGGAGGATTTGTTTTTGCCCACCTGACCGGATTGAAAGCTGGAAAATTCCGGATCAGGGTAAAAGCCGAAACCGACTGCCTGATTGACCATGTTGATATCCGTCCGGCAATGGACGTGGGGATTGGCATTGTAGAAAAGACTGATGCGATGGGGCACAACGACCATTTGTATGAACGGGCTCACAGCGCCTTTTTTGATTATACGGCAGACGCATCCCAATCAACACCTGTTGCAGGCATCCCCGTGGTTACCGGAAAAGGTACCGTGACCATAAAAAACGGGATCATTAAAAATGGCACCTTGGGCGCTATTTCCTGGGGCATCCAATCGACAGCAGAAGATGTAATGGTGGTACTGGAAAATGTCAAAATCATGAATTCAGGGATTAATGCAACAGCAGCCGATCTTTTGCAGGCAACCATTACGAAAAGTACGTTTGAAGTTGAAAACCCTTTCATTATCAACAGGCATGGTTCCGAGTTTTATGCGGTTGACCTGCGAGGCAATCAATCTTCGGAAGTGTCATACAGTGAATTCATTGGCGGGCAGGGCTGCCTGGTATTTAAAGGTAATTTTTCGAAAGTGCACCATAACTTTTTTGCCAACCATCAAACGGTAACCAACCATTACAGCATCATGGCTATGGGCGACAGCTCCCTGGTTTTCGAAAACGTAATAAAGCCTGAAATTGGTTCAGGCATTGAAGTGTATGTACATCGTGGAATGGAAATATTCAACAATGAAATTCATATTGAGGCAGCACCGCCAACTTCGGAATACGGGCATGAAGAATACAGTACAACTGCCATTCGCATTGCCGATTACAATGCCATACCGGGGTCTCCACGCGGATGTTTCGGTAACAAAGTTTATAACAACAAAATTTACGTTACCGGAAAAGATTATCCTGATTATCCTGATTATATTCCAATGGCCTGGGCAGTGTTTTATAGCGCTAGCGGAGGTGAGAATTATTTTTTTGGAAATGATATTCACGTTGAAGATTTGACAGTCGGTTTGAAAAATGAAACCGCTGCGTTTTACATTGGCGGAGGTACGATTGGAGGGCAGTTTTTCAATAACCGGATAACAACCAATACCCACGCTGCGTGGGTTGCATCGCGTTACGGAGGAGCTGAGGGAACCAGTTTGCACAATAATACAATCATCAAATCGCCAAAAGCAGGCGAAAACTTCAAACCAATTCGGATGGGCTGGGCCGAACGGAAAGATTGCGTGGCAAAAGGTGTCGAATTTAGGTCGAACACGTTTGAAGGCTTGGATTTTAGCATTGATGCTACTGATCAGCCGCACAGCTACTCCGTTTGGTGGACTTTAACAGTTAATGTAACCGATAAAAAAGGAAAGGCTGCAAAAGAGGTTGATATCAAGATACTGGATGAAAGCGGACAGGAAGTCGTTCAACAGCAAGCCAATGAGCAGGGGTTTATTCAGGTCGAATTACAGGAATATTTGGTCGATGACAAAGAACAGTCGCTCCATTCGCCTTACACCATAATTGTTGGGAAAAAGAAAACGAAAGTTGATCTGATTGAAAATACTGAAATCAAATTGACGATTTAAATGAAATTAGAGATGAAATTAATTGTTACTACTTATCTGGTACTGTTCTGTTTAAACCTTTTTGCACAACCTCTTTCGGGTACTTTCGAGTTGAGGTATTTCAGCAATTGCAAGAAGGCAAACGGTGAGACCGATTTTAAGGGCGAGACTGAGTGGATGAACACCAGTCAGCGTGTTCAGTTTTTAAATAAATATTCGGAGTATGCCTCCCGTTATTTTGGAAATCCTGATCTTGATCAAAAGATCGTTAGCGAAAAGGAAATACATGCTGCTCTTGGCAATTTAAAACCTCAACCTTCGACAAAAATCCGCGAGACATTACCCCTAAATGAATGGAAGTCATACGGTTATAAAGAAGGACAAGATATTGCAAAGCAGAAAGCCCTTCAACAATGGGAGTCGTATCAGGGCGCAAGTATTATTGATGGCGCATTGTTGCTTGAAAACTCCGCTGTCGAACACATAATTGAACCCTTGTTGTGGCGATTTAAAATGGAGACCAGAATTAAAATTGAAAAGGACGGTTTGTGTATTATTTCACTGGGAGACGGCAAGAAACAAGCAATTGAACTGATCTTAAAAAACAGCGAACTTAGCGTAATTTCTTCCGGAAAATCCATCAAAATGGAAGTTAAAACCGTTGATTGGCTGAAACTGGAAATTGAAGGGGATTTCACACAAAGACGTTTTAACCTGTTCATTAATGGTAATCAACTTCAGTATTACATTCCGATGGCCGATATTGAAACAACCTCCATTACACAATTATCGCTTCAATCAAAAGGAAAGTTCCAACTGGATGACCTTTTCATTTTCAACCACACGCCGGTCGATAATGTAAGGGCGCCATATATCTCAACGGTGGTTTTGGATGAGGATTTTGAAGCGAAGCCCCGAGTAATCGGTTGGCAACAAATGGCTTTTGACGATCTTCTGTGGAAGGAAGTTGACCTGCCTTCAGTACATGGTGGTGTCAGGGGAAAGGAGGAAGATTATTACTTGCGGAACAAAATTGCGACAGGTGATTTTGAGCGGGCAACATTGGTGTTGGAAACGCTCGATCCAGGAGGTGAAGTGTGGATCAATAACCAGGTAGTTGCCGTTTTAAATAGCCGCCATCCGGTAGAGCTGGATGTGACCAAATACCTGAACCCCAATAGCGAAAACCTGGTTGCCATCAGGGTCAAACCTTACCAAATAAACAATGCGATGACGCATTCGCCAACAGATCCGAATATAGGTTGGTTTTTGGGGCGGACAAAGTTGCTGCTTACAAAAAGATGTATGATCAAAAATGTGCTGGTCAATACTGCCAGTCTTATAGATACTGCTGTCCAGTTGCATAAAGTTCAAATTCAGTACAATGGAAGTTCCTATTTTCAGGGCAACATCGAGATAAATTATTATCCGTGGTTTCCTGAAGAGGGTGGCAAGGTGGCTACATTCAACAAAAATATACAGGTTCGGCCACGTATTGTGAACGGGTTTGAAATAGAGGTCCCGGTTGCATCGCCAAATTTGTGGTGCAGTGAATCCCCTTCAATTTACAAAGTCGAAGTGATCCTGAAAGATCAAAATGGGATGCCGGTTGACGACTATGTAACCACAACAGGAATCCGTACCGTCGAGCAAAAAAACGGAGGTTTTTACGTCAACGGGAAACCTGAGATGCTGAACGGAGCCCAGATCATGGGTTTCCGTACGCCCATTGAAACTATGTCGAAACACAACCGGTGTGCGCCTGCCGAAACCGTTGCCGAAGAGATGCTCATGATCAAAAAAATGGGCGCCAATCTATTGCGCATGCATGTTCATTCAGAAAAAGATACCGCTGATGGAATCAATGATCCACGTTATGCCGAACTGGCTGACCAAATGGGGATTTACCTGATATGGCAAACTGCTGCCTGGATACGTGAAGGAGAAGCCTGGAATGTTGATTTTGATGGTTATCCAAAATATATAAAACAGGTTTACAATCATCCTTCGATTGTGATTTGGGAAGCGGGGAACCATCCCAACAAGTTTAAGGCACACGATCTCGCGGATACCGACGATTACGTAAAAACGATTTATGATGTGGTTTATTCCACCGACCAAAGCCGTTTGATTTCGCCCACCACCTTTTGGCAACACACGCATTACGGCAATTATGAGGGGACATTGGATTATCAGGGAAATAAAATACAGGCCGTTCCTGAATTTATGGAAGGTCTTGTGACCCGTGGAAGCCAGGATGCCTATACGGGCTATGGAGCCGATTGGTCGGCTATTCGCAAGGCCCCCAATGAGTGGGCTGCTTCATGTATCGCATCAAAAGGGAAAGCCTATTTCAATTTCGAACATGAAGAATCAGCTGGCCAGCCCAATTGGGACTTGAGCAAAGGGAAACCCTGGTATTTATTGCAGTCGTACGAATGGGAATACGAGGAAGGCAGTATCGGACGGAAGCTTACTCCCGATGAATGGAAAGCCAGCCAGGCATGGCAAGCCTTTTCGGCCTGGGAGTCGATGAAAAAGCAAACGTTGCTGGGCTATGACGGTTTTTCATGGTGTTGTTTGCGCGGGGGCGCGAATATGGGTACCTACCAAAAGCCTTTGATTGATAATCTGGGCCATCCTAAATTGACATTCTATATCAACAAAATGGCCTTTCAAAAGACCTGGGCCGGAAGCAATAATGTCGATGTGGTTTATGGTCCCGATGACCTTATCATCCCGGTTGTTTACCATCGGGGCGACAACCGGCGTGTCGATCTGGTCATTGAATTACAAGATACAAATGGCAAAACGCTGGATAAGAGGATATTTGAAGATATTGAACTGCCAAATGGGAATTCTTCTAAAACATTGGAGGGGTTCAGGTTTAGGCAAGTTGATGAGGGAATTTATGTTGTGAGATACGATTTAATTCACAATGCTAACTGAAAAATCACCAAGTAAATTGAAATGAATTTCGGGGAAATATAATCCCAATGGTACTGTTGATAAAGATTGAGAATTATATAACAACGCCATTTAAATAAAAAAAAAATCAGAATAATGAAGAGGTTGAATAAAGTACTATTGTTGAGCGGTATGCTATTGCTGGGCATCAATATTTACGGGCTTTTTAAAACCATGAGAAACCCGGCAATTTATACTGAGGAAATCACCTTAAGGAACAGGATCAATGATATAACCATTTCCTATCCTGAAATAAAAGAGCTGCTTAAAAGGAAAGAAAACGAATCAAACATCGATTTTGGGATCAGGATTAATAAGGTGGTTAACGATGGTTTTGCCCATTACTGGAAGAAGGCAGGTATTGAAAAATATCACTTGCGGGTACCCGTTTGGGAAAATTACCTGTTGTTTGCTGCTTCCTATATTAACCCTAAAAAATACGAGCGGTACGAGTTCAGTAACTATAAAAAGAACTTGGAAAGAGGCGTCGGGCTTTGCTCCACACACTCCACCATTGTTAAAGGTGTTTTGCAGGACAATGGCATGAAAGCTGAACTGTTGGATGTGGGTGGACACCACGTTGTTGTGCGGGCCGTACTAAATGATACCGCTACTTACATTCTGGATCCCGATTACGGAATTGTCGTTCCGCACGATACCGCCGCCATTACAGCAAATCCTGAGTTAGCAAGGGCACCTTACAGCCAAATGGCTACTTTGTATTATCCCGATGCAAAAGACCCTTACACCACCGACTATCTGGTTAAGATTTTTGGGGACAGGAAACATGTCTATTCCGTCGATAACTGGTTTGAATATTTTTCCTATTGGGCAATCTGGATCATCCCTTTTTTATTGATGTTGCCTTCTGTTTATAGCCCGTTTCGAAGATTATTTTATCCCACAAGGACACAAAACACACAAATAAAATAAAATGAAAAATATTTTGACCTTGCTGATTGCTTTATTCATAGCATCAATCTGCGTAGCACAATATCAGCCAGTTGAACACAGGGCAATTTCAGAAAATGAAATTGCAGTAAAAACTGCGGGCAGTTATGCCAAAGCAGGAGCAACCTACGTACTGGCGAATGATATTTCAAGTGAAACAAGCACGGTCTTTCTTGGTAAAGATGTCACGCTCGACCTGAACGGGTACACCATAAAATATGCGGATGCGAATTACGGGCATATTCAGAATGGCGGGTTTGAAGAAGGCCTTCAAGGCTGGGATATTTCGAAAGCGCCCGGAGCCGAAGTGGTGAACACCGCCGATGTGCATGTGTTTCTTGGCGAGAAGCTGATGAGCCTGAAGGCCGGTGATGAGATTGTTTCACCTTATGTACATCTTCCGGTGGGCAACCGTTCCTATTTTGCCATGTGCGGCATCACCGGGCATTATTATCATGATATGAAGAAGTACCCTGATGATGAGATGCGGGTGAGCGTGTATGTGGAGGATGAAAAGGGCAATGAAGTGACGTGCATTGGTGAATATGGTGATGGAACAAAACAAGGTTGCCTGGTGGAAAACAAACGTCCTCGTTTGGGCGGTGGCTTTGTATATGCCCACCTCACCGGCTTACCTGCCGGGAAATACCGGGTCCGGGTGAAGGCTGATACGGATTGCCTGGTGGATGAAATAGATATCCGCCCTGCGATGGATGCCGCGATCAGTATCATCGAAAAAACAACGCCATTGGCCCACTACGATCATGTAATTGCTGAGACACGTCCGCCAACAATACCCGCTTTTTATGATTTTACGGAAGACATGACAACCGGGAAACCGTTGTCTTCATTGCCACAAGTCACTGGCGGGGGAACCATTACCATTAAAAACGGCACCATCGAAAATGGCGTGGCAGGGATCCAATCATGGGCTATCCAGTCTTCGGCCGAAGATGTGAAGATTATCCTGGAAAATGTAAATATCAAAACAAGCGGGATCAGTTGCGGCGCTGTATATGTTCCTTATGCCGACATCAGCAACTGCCGGTTCGATGTGGATATGCCATTTCTGATTCAGCGCCATGTAGGCTTCTGCTCAGTAGTCATTCGCGGTGAAAACCCCGCGGAAATAGCCAACAGTGAATTTAATGGAGGCCAGGGCTGTTTGTCGATAAAAGCAAAAAATTCACTGGTCCACGACAACCTTTTTGTGAACAATCAAACGGTAACCAACCATTACAGCATCATGGGCACTGGCGAAAACTCCAAAATTTACAACAACCGCTTTGAGCCTAGGCAAGGTTCCGGAATTTATGTGTCAAGATATACCGAAGTATTTGATAATGTTTTCAAAATAGAAACTTCGCCGCCAACCTGCGAATATGGCAGGGAAGAATACAGTACTGCTGCCATCCGTTTGGGCGATTATCATGCAGTGCCAGGCTCGCCAAGGGCTTCAGTTGGAAGCAAAATATACGGCAATAAAATTTATATCACGGCAAAAAATTATCCTGAACCTGAAAAATATACCCCCATGTGCTGGGGAGTTTATTACAGTGCCAGGGGCGGTGAAAACTTTATTTACAATAACGAATTCGTGGTGAATAAAGTAGAACCATCGTCAAAGGTAAAAGCAGCGGCATTGTACATTTGCGGTGGCCCGGAATATTTTGGAGGGCAATTCTACAATAACCACATCACCACCAATGTGCCTGCTGCCTGGATAGCAACCATGTATGGCGGTGCTTCCAATTCAAGGTTGTACAACAACACCATCGTCCCGCTCAACGGGGCAAGTTTTAAAACTTTCAAAATCGGGTCATTAGCCAGTGATAAATATGTTGCACGGAATATTGAATTCAGGTCGAATAAAATTGAAGGCGGGAAAATGGAAATTGATGCTACCGACCAGGACCATATTTACTCTGTATATTGGAAATTAACTGTAAAAGTTATTGATTCCAAAGGAGTTCCTGTTGAACATGCAGATGTGACAATTCACGATAAATCCGGTTCGGTCGCACTGCAAACAAAAACAGATTTCGAAGGTAAAGTGATAACCGAATTGCTTCAATACCATGCAAGCGGAAAAGAAAAAAACATGGCATCACCATATACAATTGAAGTTGATAGCGTAAGCAATGAAGTTGAATTAAGTTGTAATAAGGAAATAGTTTTTACCCTGAAATAGCGCCAGATAAAAAACAATCCTACCGAAAATGTTAACCACAAGGTTTAAAAAGTGAATAGTTGCGAATTATATCTGTAGCTATTCACTTTTTAAATTGTATTTAATTGTCATGTTTTCTTTCCTTTTTTTATTGGTTGAAAATTTGTTATGAGTTTCATTGAGTTGATTTTATTTTATGTGAGATTAAATATATTTGTTAAAATCTTTCATTTCATTTCATTGTAAATTCGTATCGAATAAAAAAATAAGAATAAATTGTTAAAAC
>Ga0334898_1003401_pt1 | contig 12907 bp, 9 predicted proteins | sample GraSluR3_MG_10_FD_207228 | JGI IMG/M metagenome (GOLD analysis project Ga0334898, IMG submission 207228) | Sludge microbial communities from methane-producing bioreactor in Wageningen University, Netherlands - Granular Sludge_3_08-R3 | ecosystem: Engineered > Bioreactor > Anaerobic > Unclassified... | reverse complement strand
TAGAATTCCACATTTATGAGGAACCCGATAAAAAAGGTAATCTTTCATTTTGTGTGTTTAATAACATGTTTCCTTTTCTCTCTCTCTCTCTCTCTCTCTGGTATTCAGCGGTTTTTATGTTTTTAAACATATTGTATTTATGACCTTATGTTATTATTTTAGAGGTGAATATTAAAACTTTAAACCAAAAACGAATGTAACTTTTACCAAAAACCGCACCATGAATCCCGCCGCACCATACCAGCCCAAAAACCTGCTCCAATATCTCCCCGGTATAGAACTTGTGCTTTTTGCTGTGGTGTTTTTTTCTGTGCTTGTGGTTGCAGACGATTTACACGACCCCAACCGCACCGGCAAATTTTTCTTTTTTGCACAATGGATGTTGCTGATAATTCCGGTTGGACTTTTTACTTTTATCCGTAACCGGAAACAACCGCTTGATAGACTTTCATTATTGGTTTTGGTGTGGGGAGGCTGGATATTAATATGCGGCAAAACCGGCGGAATTTGGCACGACGAAATATTCTTCTGGTTTGCCGGGTGTATTGTGTTTTTCTTTTTGGCAAGTTCGGCGCTGGCCGATATTTTACGAAAAGGACAGTTAAAACTTCTGCTTATCCCTGCATTGGCAATTACCCTGGTTGCAGCCGCTGAGGCTGTTTTGGGGTTGCTGCAGTTGTATGGCAAATATCGCATTTTCCACGGAACGTTTAAAGTTACGGGTACGTTTTTTAATCCTGCCCCCTATGCCGGTTTCCTGGTGGCATCATTTCCGTGGGCATTGCTTTTAACCAGCCTGAAAAAGAAGAAACTGCTGAATTTAATAATGTACTGGTGCGGTTTTGTTTCTGTGTTGCTTGTCATTGTCATTCTTCCTTCCACCCGCAGCCGGGCAGCATATCTTGGATTGGCAACTGTGGTTTTGGTCTGGCTGTTTTACCGGTACAAACCGCTGCTTTACCTGAAATGTATTCTGAATACGAAATTGAGAAGACGGTTGGCTTATACTTTTGTTCCGTTAACATTCCTAATCCTGTTTACAGGGTTGTACCTGTTCAAAAAAGATTCTGCCGACGGCCGGTTGCTCATTTGGAAAGTTGCAGTACAAACTATTAAAGAAAAACCATTAACCGGCCACGGTTTTAACACTGCACAAGCTACTTTAGCTCCGGCACAGGCAGCATATTTTGCCAACGGAAACGGCAGCGAAAGCGAGAAAATGCTGGCCGGCAGCGTGCGCTGGGTATTCAACGAACCGTTACAAGCCGCCTCCGAAACAGGCTTGCCTGGTGCATTGTTGTTATTGCTGGTAACAGGTTATGCCCTGTTTTTCAAAATTCCGAAACCGATATCCCGCATGCAATACCTTTCCATTGGCGCTGCACGTGCTTCTCTGGCTGGAATTGCGGTATTTGGCTTCTTCTCTTACCCGTTTTATTCCCTTCCGGTTACTTTGCTGTTCTTTTATGCACTGGCGGTGCTCGCAGCAATAAAAGCAGGTACTGTAAAAAGACAAAGACAATTTACTTTAATTGCTTTTAAAACTCCGGTAGTTATCGCTGCACTTTTGCTGGCTGGTTTTTACCTCCTTCAAATACCCAAACTAAAAAAAGCTTACTGGCTGTGGGATGAAGCCAACTCCCTTTACCAAATAAATGCGTATTCCGCAGCCACTGAAAGCTTTGCGGAAGCTTACCTGGTTTTACAATACAACGGCCTTTTTTTGCAGCAGTACGCCAAAAACCAGGTAATGCAAAACCAGTATGAAGAAGCGGTAATTCTCCTGTACGAAGCCGGAAACTATTACAAAGACGAATTCAGTTTTATTGCCCTGGGCGATGTGTATAAAGCTTTAAACCAAAACCGAAAAGCCGAAACACAATACCAACTGGCCGCCAATATGGTTCCCCATAAATTCTACCCGCTTTACCTGCTGGCAAAACTTTACAATGAAACCGGTCAAAAAGACAAGGCGGTTGCCTTTGCCTGGCAACTTTTAAATAAAGAGGTGAAAGTGCCTTCAAAAGCTATTGAGGAGATAAAAGAGGAAATGAGGGAGGTGATAAACAGCAATACGATTGGTTCTAATGAAATACATGAAGAAATAAAGAAAGGGAAATACTACGCATATAGTTCAATCCTCATTAAACAACAGTTTTGGTAGCTCCCCTTTCGGGGACAAAGATATTGAAAATGATTTGGGAGAAACGGATTCCCTTTCAACAAAATGAATTGTAAAGAATTAAATACTAACAAAATTTAAAATTTTTAAAAATGAAAAAGAAAATAATATTTGGCACTTTAGGTGTTATTTTAATATCTATTAACCTAACACAAACATTTCAAATTCAGGATGGTGCATTAAGATTATCACATTTAGTAAATATTGTACGCGCAAATCCAGAAGGTCCTGATGAATGGGTTCAGACAGCAACGGATTATGATGTAAGTTGTAAATTGTGTATTGATTATGGGGGGTTTGCAGGAAGATTGGAATCAACCTGTGACTGTATTGAAACTCAATATCGTTGTTACAAGATTCCAGAAGGTGATCCTACATGTACGGAAAGTTTTGAACTGACTCTTGTTGGTAATTGTACGCCGATAGATGGAGGAATGTGGAGTTGCTGAAAAAAAGCAAGGAACAACCCACATTGGGTTGTTCCTTTAAAGGTTTAATAATTAAATAATAAATAAAACAATGAACTATTTTTTTTATAACACATATAAATATATCCTAATACTTAATATTATTTTATTGTTTTTGTGGGGATGCTCTGATAAAAATACTGAAAAGAATAATGTTGATAACAATCAAATTTTACATTTTGATGTCACCAGTTGGGAAAAAGAAAAAACAATTCCTCTTAAGATTTTAGATGATATTGATTTCATTCCGCTGGAAACTAATGATGAATGTTTAATTGGTGAAATTATTAAAATAGTTATTGAGAATGATCTAATTTATATTCAGGACAGAGGTTATAATCAATCTATTTTAATTTTTAAGCTTAGCGGTGAATACGTAAATCAAATTGGAAGTAGAGGGAAAGGACCCGGTGAATTCCTTGAAATATCTGATTTTGTTGTAGATCACAATAATCTTGAACTATTAGTCTTAGATATGAGACAACAAAAAGTTATTAAATATAATTTGCATAACGGTGATTTTAAGAATGAAATTAAAATAGATTTCAGTGCTATTAATTTTGTTAAATTGAGCAATAATAAATTATGTTTTTACTCAAATTTACCTCATCAAATAAAAGGACTAGATTATTCTATAACAATTTTAGATGAGAATTATAAATTATCAAATAATTATTTACCAAAAGATATTTATGATACTTTTCTAAACTATCCTCATTCTTTGTACAAATCAGAATCTGTATATTTTGCATCATACTTTAAGGATACTGTTTATAAGATTACTGAAAATGGAGTAATCCCTTCTATATCATTTAATTTTGGAGAAAATAAAATACCTAAAAATAAATTGTCAGTTGTAAAACACGTGAGAGATGTAGTAAAAATAAGAAATGAAAATGAGTTGACCTATGGATTAAATAATGTAATAGAGAATACTTCTTTTTTAACTTTCAATTTCTATCTACAAAGAAAAAAGAATATTGTAATTTATTCCAAGAAGACGGGAAATTATTATTATGGAGAAAGGTACGATGGTATATTAAGTCACTTCCTTAACTTAAAAAATATATCTGAATATAATCACAAGTTTTATAGTTCGGTTGATGCTTTTCTTTTTAAACAAATAAAGAATCAAATTATTGACTATAATGAAGTTGGTATCAAAAATAAATATCTTAAAACTTATGATGCTCTTACAAGTAACGCAAACCCAATTTTAATTGCTATTTCTTATCACAAATTTTAATTAGTTATGAAATATATTTTTTCAACATTGTTTTTTTTATTAATAATTATTAGTTCTATCAATTTTTTGAAATTAAGAAAATCCAATGAAATTAATGAAGTATCAACAAATTTTTTGAATTCATTAACTTCCACTGCTGCAATTAATTTTAGAGACCAAGAAATTGTTCTAATTTCTGGAGATACAGTCAATACAAGAAATTTAACTGGTGAATGTCTTCTATATTTTTTTAGTGAAAATGATTGTATGCCATGTGTTTATGATAATATTTATGAAATTATAAATTTAGCAGAGAAAACAAAAAATAATTTATATGTAATAACTACAAAAGATAGAATGCATGATCTTTATTTATTTCACAAAATAGAAAAATTTAAAAATTTACATTTTGGTTATATACAGAATTCTTTTATAAATAAATCTTTTTTCGTGATAAAATTTAAAAGTGGAGGGATTTCAAATAGTTATTATCCTGTTAGAGGACAGTTCAAAGCAACTGAAAAATATTTTGAGAATGTTCAATTTATTTTTGATAAAATGGAACAAAAAAATTAACCAGATAAACCATGTTGCAACACAAATATAAAAGGTGGATATGAAAACAATCCGATTAATAATAACATTTTATAAGTCATTTGCTGTCTTTAGTTATTTTATAACTTTTATCTGTTTTTTATTAATATATGAATTCGGCATGAATGGAAATTTTATTCTACAGGTATTGTTTTGGTTTAAAATTTTAACTCTTGCAATAACTATTTACTCCATAAATGTTTATAAAAGAAATGAATTTTACTATTATAAAAATCTTGGATTATCAAAGCGCATGCTATGGTTGCCAATTTTAATCTTTGATTTTTTATTATTTCTAACAGCCTTAATAACTTTAGCTTCAAATCTTCATGAAACACTACCTAGAAGTTGACAGTATCATTCTTGAATTTGACACAAAAAGAGTTCTTCAGGATGTTTATCTCAAAAATGAAACAGGGAAAACAACTGGAATACTTGGACGGAATGGTACAGGTAAAACTTGTTTAATGAAAATTATTTACGGAGGACTTAAAATAAATAATAAATCGATTAGGTTTGATGGAAAGCCTGTTATTAGTTCCTATCGTAATCCGAAATTTTTAAAATATCTACCTCAGAATAATTTCATACCCCAAAATTTAAAAATTAAAAGAATTTTTAGAGATTTCAATTTAAATTTCTCTGGTTTTACTAAATACTTTCCAGAATTTAGTAAATATTTTGATTTCAAATTAAAAAATCTATCAGGTGGAGAAAAACGAATTATAGAAATTTATATAATTCTTGCTTCAGAGACAAAATTTTGTATGTTGGATGAACCGTTTTCTCATATAATGCCACTACATGTTAGTACAATTAAGAATATTATAAACGATGAAAAAAAGAATAAAGGAATAATTATCACCGACCAATTATATGAACATATAATTGATATTTGTGATGAGATATATTTACTTTCTTTTGGGAAGACATATTTGATAAAAGATAAAAATGATTTAATAAAACTTGGATATTTAAACAAAAGTTTATTAAGGGCTATGTAGTGTTGATTACTTTATTGCCGTAATTTTCTTTTAAAGAATAAAAAAAAGCCACGGGTAAAATTTGGTCTATAGTAAAAACTTAATAGCAAAAAATTCTTTAGCGATTTGCGTATGCAAAAAATAACCATGACAACTCCTTCCTTCCCCCTCATCATGGCCACTCTTGCCCTGATGCTACTTGGCATGGCGTTATCACCCTTGTTAAAGGTAAAACTGTTGCCAGATCGTTCTCTGCCTGCCGTAACGGTGTATTATAGCTACGGCGGCGCTAACGCGGTTGTGGCTGATAGTGAAGTTACCTCGCGGCTGGAAGTAATATTTTCCAACCTCGAAGGGCTGGTGAACATGCGCTCGCGCACGGCAGACGGAAGCGGCGACATTACCTTAGAAATGGAAAAAGGATCGGATATGGACGCGGTTCGTTTCGAAGTGTCCATGCTCATCCGGCAGGTGTATCCCGAGTTGCCGGCAGGGGTGGGTTATCCGCAGATACGCGTTTCGCGGCCTGATGAGGAAGAGCGGGTGGAGCAGCTTATGAGCATTGTACTCAACGGTCCGGCGGATAACTGGCAACTGGGCGCCCTGGCCGAAAAAAATGTAAAACCGGCCTTATCGCTGGTGGAGGGGGTGTATAATGTACAAATTTCGGGTTACACGCCGTTGCAATACGAGTTGGTTTACGATGTCGCTAAACTAAAAATGCTGGGGTTAACGCCCGCAGATATCGGTCATCAAATCCGGGATTACTATAGAACAACCGGTCTGGGTATGGTCCGCCAGGCGCCGGGCAGCAACCGGTTTTCCGTCAGCTCCCCGGTGCAGTTTGGAGGCCTTCACAACAACACACCCGATTGGGAGAGCATTCAAATCCGCGCCGGCAGCCGACTATTCCGGCTTACCAGCCTGGTGGACATCCGGCAGGTGGAAGCGCCGGTATCGTGGTACTACCGCATCAACGGGCTAAACACCATTACCATTGGGGTGCTGGCTGCAAAAAGCGCCAACCAGTTGCGGGTGGCAGAAGGAATTAAGGAACAGCTTGCACGGCTAAGCAATGAATTGCCGCCGGGTTACACGCTGGACATTGTCTATGACAGTACCGTGTTTTTAAAAGAGGAGATACAAAAGATTGTCGTCCGTATCGGGCTGTCGCTGCTGTTGCTACTGGTTTTCGTGTGGTTGGTTAGCCGGAGCCCGCGGTACCTGTTTGTCCTATTCATCAGCATGGCGGCCAACATCTCCATCGCCTTTATTTTTTACTATCTCGCCGGCATCGAAATCCACATCTATTCGCTGGCGGGGATTACCATTTCACTGGGCATCATCATCGACAATACCATTGTTATGGCCGATCACCTCCGCATTGGCAAAGGCATTTCGGTGTTCAGGGGTATTTTGGCGGCTACGTTAACCACGGCCGGGGCATTACTCGTCATCTTTTTCCTGGATGACGAACAGCAGTTGCTGCTGCTCGACTTTGCGTATGTCATTTTAATCAACCTCGGGGTATCGCTGTTTATTTCATTCTTTTTCGTACCGGCATTGCTGCATCAACTGCCGCTGCCGCGACCGGATGCCACGCGTAGCTATCAAACAAAACGGCGGCTGGTAAGGTGGTACCGCCGCTATTCAACCGGCATCCGTTTTACGGCACGCTACCGGAAGGTATTGTTTGGCATTGCTGTTCTCGGTTTTGGGTTGCCTGTTTTTTTGCTGCCCGGGCAGATGGACAACAATTTATGGATCAGCAAACCATACAACGCCGTTTTCGGGAGTGAGCTTTACAACGAGCACATCCGGAAAGTGGCGGACATTGCGCTGGGAGGTTCGCTCCGGCTTTTTCTGCGCGAAACCACCCACGAAGGCCTGGGAAGCACCGACCGGCGCACCATGCTTTCGGTAAGGGCCGATATGTACGAAGGCACCACCCTCGAAAAAACCAACGAAATTGTTATGCGGATTGAAAACCTTTTGGCACAATACGACGAACCGGAGCAGTTTCAAACCCGCATCTATGGTTCGGGTACTGCATCCATTCAGATTTATTTTAAACCGGAACATGAATTTACTGCATTTCCGGCCACGCTAAAATCGGAACTGGAGTCGAAGGTAGTCGAGATGGGCGTGGGCGACTGGACCATCACCGGTGTTGGCCGCGGTTTCGATAATTCGCTGCACGAGGGGGCGCGTAACTCGCGGGTAACGTTTTATGGCTACAACCTGGAAGCGCTGAAAGGTTTTGCAGAACGGTTTAAAACTTACCTGCTCGATATTCAGCGGGTGGAGGCCAGTTCCATTTTTATTAACGGCCGGGCCACGTATAACGATAAGGTGAGTACCGAGCACCTCGTGGAGTTTGAAGATGAACGGCTTTCGCGGGCAGGCATTCCAAAAGGCCGGATATTATATGAGCTTCGGAAACTGTCGGAAGAGGAGTACCGGGTCATCGATTTATATGAACAGGGAAACCGCCGGCCGGTGGTACTGAAAGCCGGGGAATCGCAAATCCCCGATTACTGGCAGTTTTACAACCTGCCGCTGGAAATGGGCAAAGAAAAATTTGCCCGGATGAACTTTTACGGCGCGCTGAAAAAAGCACGCGTAGCCGATTTAATCAACAAGGAAAACATGGAATACACCATGGTGGTAGAATTCGATTTTATCGGTTCGCATGGACAGAAAGAATACATCGTAGGAAAAGTGATTCAGAAAATGGCCGACGAGCTGCCCATCGGATTTCGCCTGAAACAACAGGTATATTACGGCGGCGCATGGGGCAATAAAAGCGAAAAAGATAACCGGCTGCTCATTATCCTGCTGGTGCTGGCTATTATTTATGCCATTTGCGCGGTGGTGTTCGAGTCGCTGCGTCAGCCTTTTGTGGTGCTGGTGATGATTCCGCTTTCGTTCATTGGTGTATTTCTCACCTTTTACCTGTTCGATATCGCGTTCGGTCAGGGCGGTTACGCCTCCTTTTTATTACTGAGCGGATTAACCGTTAATTCGGCCCTGTACATCATCAACGACCTGAACAATGTCAGGCAAAGTTCTCCGGAAATGAATGCCACCGGGCAGTACATTCATGCTTTCCGGCAAAAGATTGTTCCCGTTATGCTCACCATTTTTTCCACCGTACTGGGATTGATTCCCTTTTTATACGGCGGACAAAAAGAAGTATTCTGGTTCAGCCTGGCCATCGGAACCATCGGCGGATTGTTGTTTTCGATGGTGGCGCTGGTGGTGTTTTTGCCGTTGCTGGTGAAAGGAGTGGGAAGACGAAAGAAGTTGGCAATCTCAGTTGGCAGTAGGCAAAATCCTGCTGATAATATGTCCGGTGCTGACTGAATTAGAATGTCAGAAGATGGGAATAAATAGTTCTAAGGACTTATTGAAATTTATGGTGCTTGGAGCGCGAGATACGAAAGAAGCATGGACATTGTTTTTACGCAAACCTGACAGCGTCTTTAAGACCTGTCAGCGTTTGAAAAAAAGATAAGAACAATAAATTATAAAGATAATTCAGTAATATAAACAACCATGAACAGATTAAAAACAATTCTGAAATATTTTAGAGACAGAAGCAATTGGTGCACCTGGAGTGCAAAATTTTCACTATTGAAAATGAATCAGTTAATCATTTTGCTCCTATTCGCTGTCTTCCTCTCCTCTTGCAACAGCAAAACCGATCAGCAAAAGAATTTTGGCCGGATGAACCGCTTTGAAGACCAAAACATTGTTGTTACCGGCTTTGCCCGGAAAGGCACCTTTTACCGTGAGTTTGAGAGCAACGGAAAACTGAAAGCCGTTAACCGGGCTACGTTAATCTACGAGCTGGATGAAGAAATCCTGACCGTGGATGTAAAAAACGGAGCAAGGGTTGTAAAAGGGCAGGTTTTATCCGTACTCGACGAAACAAAACAACGCCACAACCACGAAAGGGCCTGCCGGACACTTGACAAAGCACGTCTTAACCTCGAAGATGTCCTCATCGGTATGGGTTATCAATTAGAAGATTCCACGTCGGTACCGGAGCACATCATGAAAATTGCACTGATCCGTTCGGGTTACACCGATGCTGTCAGTGAAAAGGAACTGGCAGCAATAAACCTGAAAAAAATAAAAGTAACCGCCCCGTTTTCGGGGGTCGTGGCCGGACTGGAAGCAAAGCCATACAACCGCACGGGGCAGTACAAGGAGTTTTGTACACTCATCGATGATTCCTCTTTTGAGGTGGAATTTCCGGTGCTGGAAAATGAGGCTGCACAGTTAAAAGTGGGAATGCCGCTGGTAGTCATTCCCTATGCTTTTGAAAACGATACAATAGCCGGCCGGTTATCGGCAGTGAATCCGACGGTAAATGAGGCGGGAATGGTTCTGGCAATTGCCACGGTTCCGAACAAAACCGGAAAATTAACCGATGGTATGAATGTAAAGGTAATCGTCAGGGATGCGGTTCCCAACCAGATCATTATTCCCAAAAGTGCGGTTACGCTTCGCCAGGAGCGAAAAGTAGTATTTGTTTGTAAAAACGACACCGCCCACTGGCGTTATGTAAATATCGGGGAAGAAAACGCGCAGTTCTGCACCATATCCGGCAACCAGATAAAACCGGGCGAAGAAGTGGTAGTGGACGGCAATTTTAATCTGAGCCATTTGGCGCCGGTAGTGAAAATGAGACAGTAGAGAGACGCGAGGCCGAAAAACAGAAAGAAAACATAAAAAATGAATTAACTATGAAGTACCACTTATATACCATTTGTTTATCTGCAATACTATCTGTTTTTGCTGTAGAATTTGTTTCCGCACAACCCGTTGAGTTTTCTCTGGATCAAACCATCGAAAAAGCACAAAAAGCTTCCCTCGATAATTTCCGTGCAAAATACATGTACCGCGCAAAAGAACTGGATTACCTGGATTTTATGATGGAACGCAGGCCACGTCTGGACTTTCAGTTGACCCCTTTTAATTATACACGCAGTATTGTTGAAGAATACAATTCTGAACGAATGAAATATGAACCGGTGGAAATCCAGCGGCTGACTTCACAATATAACCTGAACGTAACCCAGGCGGTTGCCCTCACGGGCGGCGATGTAACCGTATATTCGGGCCTGATGCGTAGCCAGCGTTTCGGGGGCAATTTCAATAACAACCTCGATTATATCTCCACACCGCTTAGTGTGGCTTACCGGCAAAACTTCTCCCGTATCAACGAATATAAATGGAATTCGAAGATTGAACCGATGAAATTCGAACAGGCAAAACTTGAATTTACAGAGCGGCAGGAAGAAATTGCTGTGAAAGCGGTGAGTTTGTTTTTCTCCCACCTCACCGCTCAGATGAATTTCGATATCGCCCTTTTGAACAGGAAAAATGCTTATTCCCTGTTGGATATGGGGAGAAAAAGAGAAAAGATCGGGTCTATTCCGGTGGATGAACTGCTGAACCTCGAACTGAAACAGATTAACGCCGAAATCAGCGTGGCACAAGCCCGGAATAAGCTTGAAGATGCACGCCTCGATTTCTGTGAATTTTTGGAACTTCCGGTAGATACCAGGATCCGGTGTATTGCCCCGGAAGAAGTAAGGTTAATGTTTATCGATCCGAACCAGGCGCAACAACTGGCAGTAAAAAACAATCCCGACAGCCACAACCTTACACAGAAGTTTCTGGAAGTACAAAAGCAGTTAAGCGCTGCCAAACGCAGAAAATACGACATCAGCATGGAGGCCGGGGTAGGGTGGAACCAAAACAGGGAAGTTTTTAGCGAAGCCTACCAGGACTTAATGGACCGGCAAAACTTCAGGGTTTCATTTAGCATTCCGATCCTGGACTGGCAGGAAAATAAACGCAGGGTGGAACGGGCTTCGCTGAATCAACAGCTTACCGAAAGGGAAAACAAAAAAATAAAAGAGCGCCTGGCAATTGAAGTGGCCAAAACAGTTAATGAATTTAACATTAAATACAGCCAACTGAACTCGGCCGCCAAAGCCGATACCATTTCACAACGTGCTTACGAAGCCACACAGCAGCTCTTTTCCCTCGGGAAAGCCAATGTAATTGCCATTAACGAAGCTTACAGGGCAATGTATTCTGCAAGAAACCAGTATTTTAACGCGCTGAATAATTACTGGCTCTATTATTACACGATCCGGAAATTGTGTTTGTTCGACTTCGAAAAAAATACCGGTTTAATGAAAAGTACAGTTCAGGAAACCGGAACTGAATTCTAAAACATACAAACTTAAAAGAATGGTAAAATTTCTCATACAACGTCCGATTGCCGTAACCGTAACACTCATTGCATTTCTGGTGATGAGCCTGGTAGCCGCACGGCTGATCCCGGTTTCGCTGATGCCCGAAATCGATATACCGGAAATTGTGGTGAAAATGAGCGCCCCGGGCCAACCGACGCGTGAAGTGGAGGAGCAGTTGGTGAGTAAAATCAGGCGGCAACTGTTGCAGGTTTCGCACCTCGGCGATATTGAAAGTTCATCGTCAAACGGGCAGGGAAGCATCCGGCTGATATTTAACTACGGCACAAATATCAATTATGCCTTCATCGAGGTAAATGAAAAAATAGATGCACTGATGCACACCCTGCCCGAAGATTTTATCCGTCCACGCGTTATAAAAACTTCTGCTACCGATATTCCTGTTTTCTATCTGAATGTCAGCCTGAAAGATTCACTGGAAGAAAACCGCTTTATGGAATTGAGCCAATTTTGCGAGCAGGTCATTAAAAAACGGGTGGAACAACTGCCGGAAGTGGCCATGGCCGATATCAGCGGACTGGAATATCCCGAAATTGTTTTGCAGGCCGATATGGAACGGTTAAACCAACTGGGTATCGACCGTTCCACATTTGTCAATGCCCTGGAAACAAATAATTATTCCGTAGGAAATATAAAAGTACGGAGTGGATTGTACGAATACAACGTACGCTATGCATCGTTGCTCACCAACCGGAACGACATCGAGAACCTTTATATTCAAACCGGCAACCGGGTTTTCCGGCTGAAAGATCTGGCTGAAATTACCATCCGGCCGCGGCAGGGTAAAGGAATGTACCTGGCCGGCAACACACGCTCGGTGGTTATGGCGGTCATAAAAAAATCGGATGCGCGCATGGCTTCCCTCAGGGAAAAAACAAACGAGCTGGTGGAACAGCTAAGACAGGACTATCCGCGGTTGAATTTCGGTATCGAACGTAACCAGACCGAATTGCTCGATTATTCACTCGGCAACCTGAAATTCGGTTTATTGGTGGGCGGCTCACTGGCTTTTTTTATCATGTTTCTGTTTATGCGGGATTTAAAATCGCCGCTGTTAATCGGTATTTCGGTGCCGGTAAGCCTTGCAATCAGCCTGCTGTTTTTCTATTTGCTGGGAATTTCAGTCAATATCATTTCACTTTCAGGATTAATTCTCGGGG
>Ga0334898_1003400_pt1 | contig 12909 bp, 11 predicted proteins | sample GraSluR3_MG_10_FD_207228 | JGI IMG/M metagenome (GOLD analysis project Ga0334898, IMG submission 207228) | Sludge microbial communities from methane-producing bioreactor in Wageningen University, Netherlands - Granular Sludge_3_08-R3 | ecosystem: Engineered > Bioreactor > Anaerobic >... | reverse complement strand
GCAGAGCAGGTGCTCGCCCCGGCGGCCGTCCTGGCACGGGCCGGGGAGGGGGAGTTCGCCTGCGGCTCGTGGTGCACCTTCTGCAGGGTCGCCCCCACCTGTCGAAAGCGCGCCGAGGCGAACATGGCTCTTGCCCGTTTCGATTTCCGCAAGCCCCCGACCCTGGACGACGCCGAGGTGAGCGAGGTGCTCGCCCGGGTGGATGATTTGGTCGCCTGGGCCTCGGATGTGAAGGACCATGCGCTGCAGCTCGCCCTTGGGGGCAAGCAATGGTCCGGGTTCAAGCTGGTGGAGGGGCGGTCCATCCGCAGGTACACCAATGAGGGCGATGTCGCCTCTGCTGTCATCCTGGCAGGGGGGGACCCGTATGAGAAGAAGCTCCTGGGCATTACTGCGATGCAGAAACTGCTTGGGAAGTCGCAATTCGAACAGCTGCTTGGGGGCCTTCTTGAGAAGCCTGCAGGCAAACCTACGCTGGTTCCCGAAGACGACAAGAGACCGGCGATCAATACTGCACAACACGATTTTGAGGAGAACTGAACATGTCAACAATTGCAAATCCCATGAAGGTAATCACCGGAAAGAACACCAGATGGTCTTATGCCAATATTTGGGAGCCCAAGTCCATCAACGGAGGGGCGCCGAAGTACTCGGTCTCCCTGATCATCCCCAAGAGCGACAAGGCTACGGTGCAGAAGATCAAGGCCGCCATCGAGGCTGCATACAAGGAAGGCGAGGCGAAGCTTAAGGGAAGCGGTAAGTCGGCCCCGTCCCTTGCATCGCTGAAGACTCCCTTGCGTGACGGTGACATCGACCGCCCTGATGATCCCGCCTACGAGAATGCGTTCTTCATCAATGCCAACAGCGCAACGGCCCCCGGCATCGTGGATGCCCAGTGCAACCAGGTGCTGAACCGAAGCGACGTGTATTCGGGTGTGTACGGCAGGGCCTCGATCACCTTCTATGCGTTCAACTCCAACGGCAACCGCGGCATTGCATGCGGGCTTCAGAACCTGCAGCTGATCCGCGAGGGAGAGCCTTTGGGCGGCAAGGCGAGTGCAGAAAGTGACTTCGCCACCGACGACGAGGATGATTTCCTTGCCTGATCGCAATCCAGAAGGGCGGCGGCTTTGGCTTCCGTCCTTCCAATATTGCGTATTGTCTTTGACGAACAAGCCACCAGAGAGGAGAACCCTGTGACTGTGATGCATTCGTTGTTTTGTGACCTGGAAACGTATTCCTCGGTCGATCTCTCCAAGAGCGGAGTCTTTCGATACTGCGAGGCCCAGGACTTCAAGATCCTCCTGTTCGGCTATAGCGTCGATGGCGGGGCTGTGCAGGTTGTCGATCTCGCCCGGGGAGAACAGATACCCAAGGATATCATAGAGGCGCTCACCGATACCAGCGTGGTTAAGTGGGCGTTCAACGCAGCCTTCGAGCGTATCTGTCTTTCGCGCTATCTGGGACTTCCCACCGGAACCTACCTGGACCCGGCATCCTGGCGCTGTACGATGGTCTGGTCAGCATATTTAGGGTTGCCGCTGTCGCTCATGGGTGTGGGTGCTGTGCTGGGTCTTGAGAAACAGAAGCTCGCCGAGGGCAAGGACCTGATCCGCTATTTCTGCATACCCTGCAACCCCACGATCGCCAATGGGGGACGGAGGAGAAATCATCCTGCCGACGCCCCTGACAAGTGGTCTCTGTTCGTTGACTACAACAGGCGCGATGTCGAGGTCGAGATGGCAATCCACCAGCGCCTGGCCAGGTTTCCGGTTCCTGATGCCGTCTGGGATGAGTATCACATGGACCAGCGCATCAACGACCGGGGGGTGATGGTCGACAGGACTTTAGTCCAAAGAGCCATTGAGATGTACAACCTGTCACGGCAGGAACTAGTGTCCAGGATGAGGGAGCTCACCGATCTTGAGAATCCGAACTCGGTTTCCCAGGTAAAGACATGGCTTGCCGAAAACGGCCTCGAGGTCGAGTCACTGGGCAAGAAGGAAGTGAAGGCGGCATTGAAGGATGCACCCCGTCAGATCCAGCAGGTGCTCGAGCTCAGGCTGCAGCTTGCCAAGTCGTCGGTCAAGAAGTACCAAGCGATGGAGAATGCCGTCTGCTTCGATGGTCGGGCCCGCGGGATGTTCCAGTTCTATGGGGCCAATCGTACTGGAAGATGGTGCCTTACAGGTGACCATGAGGTTCTCACAGTCCGTGGCTGGGAGCGTCTGGATGCGTGGAGGGGTGGCCTGATCGCAAGTTGGAGCCCTACCAACGAGGGTGTGGTGTTTTCCCATGCAAAGGCTCTCTGCTTCGATTACGAGGGGCCCATGTACGAATACCGTAGCAATCGCATAGCCCAGATCAGCACACCCGATCACAAGATGTATTTTAAAAGACGCTATGGCAATCCATGGATTACGGACACTGTGGAAAACATGGTTACATGCAGGCCAAGCATCCCTTTTACTGGATACAGGAGAATCAAGGGGAGACCTGACAGCGCTGCACTGAGGGTGCTTGTCATGACGCAGGCAGACGGCCATTACGCCGACGATGGCTCGATCTGCTACAACTTCACCAAGCAGAGGAAGATTGAACGGTGCAAGACACTGCTTAGGAGAGCTGGTCTGGTATATACCCTTTCCGTCTATGATCAGGCAGACAGGAAATACCACCGCTTCCGTATTTCAAACATGGATGTCCCCCTGTGGCTTCGACAATTCCGTAGCAAGACTTACGGCTCTTGGTTGTTCGATGAAAGCTCCGATGCCTTTTTCGATGAACTGCCTCATTGGGATGGCTATCGTCCGGCACCAAACAGCATTCAATACTGTACCTGCAACAAAGAGAACGCTGACATGGTTCAGGCGTTTGCCCATTTGTCAGGGAGAGCTGCAGGCATCAGACTGAAAAAATTGTCAGAAAATCATGAAAACTGGCAGGATGCTCATGTAGTGGATATCTGGCTGACTCCAGGAAACTGCCATGAAATCAGAAACAAACCAGTAGTAACGCCTTTCAATGGGAAAGTGTATTGTGCAGAGACGCTGACAGGGTTTTTCCTTGTAAGAAGGGACGGCCGGGTATGGGTGACGGGCAATTCCGGCAGGCTGATACAAATGCAAAATCTACCCCAGAACCATCTTCAGGACCTTGGCACAGCCAGGGCATTGGTGGGAAGCGGTGATTACAAGGCTGTGAAGATGCTCTATGGTGATGTCCCTGATACGCTTTCCCAGCTCGTGCGCACAGCCTTCATACCCAGGAAAGGTTATAGGTTCATCGTATCGGACTTTTCTGCCATTGAGGCGAGGGTGATAGCTTGGCTTTCCGGAGAGTCCTGGAGGTCTGAAGTTTTCAAGCAGGGAGGAGACATCTACTGTGCATCTGCCTCTATGATGTTCAAGGTTACTGTAGAGAAACATGGCCAGAACGGCCATCTAAGGCAAAAAGGGAAAATTGCCGAACTGGCGCTCGGTTACGGCGGGTCGGTGGGGGCTCTTAAGGCTATGGGAGCCCTGGAAATGGGTTTGAAGGAGGAAGAACTCAAGCCTCTGGTTGATGTCTGGCGCCAATCCAATCCGAACATCGTCAGGTTTTGGTGGGATGTGGACGAGGCGGCAAAGCAGGCGGCACGGGACAAGGCCACAACCAGTACGCATGGGATCAGGTTCTCCTATGAGAGTGGCTTCCTATTCATCGGATTGCCATCCGGTAGGAGGCTTGCATACGTGAAACCCCGCATCGGGACCAATGACTTTGGCAGTGACTGTGTTACCTATGAAGGCGTGGGGGCTACCAAGAAATGGGAACGCATTGATACCTACGGGCCAAAATTGGCCGAGAATCTCTGCCAGAGCATCAGCCGCGACCTGCTGTGCCATGCTATGCAGCAACTCGAGGCCGTCGGATGCCGCATCGTGATGCATATCCACGATGAGGTGGTCATTGAGGCACCTCCAAACATTTACCTCCAAAACATAGAGACATCGATGGCTATTGTCCCTGATTGGGCGCAGGGGTTGCTGCTCAATGCTGACGGCTATGAAACCAATTTTTACAAGAAGGACTGAACATGAATATTCGCAACATGGAAGGATACATGGATAGGACACCCTTTGAGGCCATAAAAGCCGTTGAAAGAAACAAACTGCCACATTTTAGTTATCACACCTATTATAGAATAGCCGTGAGCATTTCATGGGTATGTAGTATCTGACTATCTTTTATAGGAGTTAAAATACCCCTCTTGATGTCCTTACCCTATAGATGGGCCAATTATCACTTTACATTAAGACTGCGTTAGGATTGTCTTCAAATAATAAAGATATGAATAACAACCAATCTATGCTAATATCGTCTATTAGCGAGAAAAAGGAGTTGTTATGCAAGCGTTTATTAACTTTGATGCCTTAATTAGAAATATTGGTTCATTTGCGGCAAAGCCTGAAACAGTACAAAGCAACAACCGCCAATTACTTGTTGAGCAGGAAATTGAGAAAGCTGTTAGTTTTATTGTCCAGAAGTATACTAATCCAGAATTCGCGACCACTCCTATCGATATACCATACAAGAGAATTGAATTTTGGAGGGCTTATTTTAACGACAGTCTTGATTTCTTCGAGAAACATGAAAACTACCAATCTATCAATCCAATAATCAGGACACTTTTTTATCCATTGATTACCCAATTGAATGATTTGTGCTTTTTAATACAAAACAAACGATTCGAGGCAGCAATAATACTATCTGGAGCATTTATTGAAAGATGCACGGTAGTGTTTTTTCTGATAAACCATCCAGAATGTATCGATGATTACCTCACTTATCATACGGATAACAAGAATCAAGAATATGTGAATGACAATCAGTATGGGTGGGCAAGAAAGGTACTTATTGAAAATAAAATTTCCTTTCTTGACCTATTTCTAGATGATGATTTTGATCAACAGCTAATCAAATATCATGAATTGACCCTAGGCTATTTTCAATCTAACGCAATGATTCTGATCAATAAGGAAGAAATCTATATCACCGCAATTCAATCAATTGAGAAATTACTTCCATCCTTACTTACCAGCCTTTTTCATGATGGATTCCATGAATTATCGAAAACAGACATTTACTGTCATAAGGAAATAACAAGCAAAGTCATGGAAGCAATGAAAAAATTGACTGATTGATATCAATACTTAGCCAGATCAGCTACCGGATTTTCCAATTTTCGTTTTGTGATAACCTTTGCCAGATTTCTTGAGTGATGGCTGCCAACTCATGTGCGTTATGCAATGCCGTATCGGCAAGATGCTCTTGTTCTCGGAACGATCTGGAGATATCCATCTTCTGTATCTGTTTTCTGAAAACCACGGAATTTCCCGCGACTGCTATCTCAATTTCCAAATCTGAAAATATCTCAGTCACTTTGTCGATCATCGGGGCCATACCGGGTACTTGCAGGTCGACGAATCCATGGACGACCTTATGCAACAACTGGTAGGTTTTTGGTAACGACTCGGGGTAGAAATTGATGAAGCTTGCTTTTGCCGGTTTCTTGCCTGGCTGGTTCATTCTCAAGTCTGGATAGTTCCGGATTGCGTATTCCCAGTAATCCCTCCAGAAGGAGGTAACTCTGGAATCCGGTACGGCTGAATATCCTCGCCTGTTTTGCTCGATGGCTTCATGCATCATGTATGTTTTGAATTGGTACCTTTTGGTATCTCGAGCTTCAAACCAATCTCGGATGCGTTCATACGCTATGGTTGCTTGGTAATTCTGTACATCAGAAACACCTTGTAGGTATGATTCGGGAGCCATGATGCATGTTGAATACGAGGTCCAATATCCGCGGGAAAGTCCCTTTCCTCCCCGTAGGATGTACCGCGTTGCTTGGTTTTCCTGGGCTGATGCATCGATCTTGTTTTCGACCAGGATAGCGTGTCCATTCCCATAGAGCACAACTATGTCAGATTCTCCCAACTCAGGATCACAGACCGAATGAAAAGCCTTCGCATTGTTTGGAATTGGTAAAGCGAGATGGTTCTCAAGATAGAACCATCTCGCGAAATCCTCTGAGACAATAAGCTCTTCCAAAATGAGCAAATCAATGTCACGTTCTGCTACCGCTTCCACAATATTCGTTTCAAACACTGTGTGCCTCCGTCGATGTCGATGATTCTGATCTCCCGCTTCCCATGGATGATCAGAACATTGCTTCATTCTATAGCCTATGCAATCGGTCCACAAGTTTTGTTGAACCCTCTGCACAAACCAAAAGTTTTTCCAGCCAGTCTATATGATCGGGGCATCAGAGGAAGTCATCGGTCTGTTTGCATGCATTACAGCCATTGAGGTTGACTCTTTACTTCCATGGCTGTGATCACGACAAGTTCAACCCTCATAAAACAACCTGAAATCCTCCTTGATCTTCTTAAGCCTCCGATGAATCGTATCCTGGGAGACCCCCATCACCTCTGCAATCTCATCCTGCGACTTGCCTTGCTCGTGGAGGTCGTAGATCCTTCTCAGCTCAGCTGAAAGCAGTTGAAGAAAGGCTTCGGCTTTCTCCCTGAACTCCTTTCGCTCTGCAGCGGTGTGGGGATCATGAGTCTCATAACGATTGCTGTTCATGATTTCCAAATCGTAGTACAGCCGGGCGAGTGTGTCCTGCTCTGGATCACGTGCCCAGTCGCAAACATTACAATCACCGCCGCACAGCCACCATTTGCTGCACGCACATTGGTGGTGGCGCTTTGCGAATGCAAAGACCCTGTAAATTGGTCGGTAGTATTCCCTGAACTGGTCCTCGGTGACGGGTATCTTCTTCTCGGTGTTTGGATCGAAGATGTAGAATTCCCTGTTTTTCTTGTGATTGTCAGATTTTGCCATGTTCCCCTCCTTGGGGTGCGGGCAAAACGGAGACATTCGGGCATGCAGCGGCGAGGGCATGCTGGCCGAAATCAAAACGCATCTCCGTTTTGACCTTCGGCCGGCGCATTCCCTACAGCCGGCGTTCAGTGATTGATGTGGTGCATCCTTGAGGGGAAACCTTGGCCTGGCACAAGGATGCGATCTTTCGGATCCAACGGATCCGAGATGTGCTGACCATTCGCTTTTGCCAATGAAGCGAACGGTCCTGATTGCTCTGAAAGAGACTTCCGGACAAAAAGAAAGCCGGATGATTACAAGACGTATGTCCTGTGAATCATCCGGCCATTCGGTGGCTCGTCATGCGGCCCCATTGCTCGGTATGTCCTGGTAGTGGTGGATATGTTTGTCAGGGGAGGGTGGTTCCCTCCAAGTTACCTGTTCACGCTTTGAACATGGGTTCCTCCTTTTCTGGGTGGCAGGCACATGTGCGGTGCAATCGGGACCTCTACAATCCTTCTGCAGTGCGGACACTTGAGTGAGATTTCCACTGGCTGTTCGACAGGGTGGATTCCTGAGGCATCGAATACCCGCTTCCCGCAATTGGGGCATTTCATGGGAATATACATCACAACTCCTTTTTGTGTAGAATGTTAACTAAAAAGCTAACATCGAGGCGAAAAAGAAACCCGCTGTCAAAGGCAGTCAGGCATTCTTATGAGATATGTAATTCACCGGCAGCCGTATTGGTTGCATGGTGAATGAGGTTCCAGAAATCAGGTGGGAAGATACCCCAGTGAGGCCAATCGGACCCTTGCAGCCTGCTCGGAGACGTTGAAGACGGTGATCATCTTGTTAATCAGCTCGATATGCCAGTAACCACCCATTTCGGGCCCGATCTGGTTCTTAAGCTTCTTGACGGCAGCCTTGGGCATCAGAAGGACTGCAGCTAGGTAGTTTGCCTGCCATTCGAGCCAGGCTTCCCCCTGGAGTCGTTTGCCGCTTGCATCAACATCGCTCAGGTCAGGGGCACAGGATCTTGAGTAGATGCCCCCGCAGTTGTCACAGAATCCGGCAAATTCGGCCTTGCGTCTGTAATACTCAGCGTGTATCAGACCGTGCGCCGCCTCATGGCCCAGCGTGAAGCGTTCACGATGCTCATAGGCAGGGTTCTCTGCAAGCGTACCCTCGATGATGATGGTGTTTTTCTTCACCGATATGAACTCTGCGCGGTTTAGTATTGGATTGTAAACGGGCAGCATGTCAGTATCATTGAATACCGTAACCCCCAGGTATACCTTGTTGTGGGAAAGGTACTGGTACTCCTGATTGAATCCCATTTCTCTGATGAGTCCATCCAGATCCGTGGGTTGCGGATTTACCAGTACTGCAGGGGAGAAGATGTGAAGAATCTTCTCTCCGTGCCTCTCGAGCTGATTTTTGCTCAGAAGCGGAATCCCGTTTGAGTCCATTTTACTTGCACATTTTACCATGCTGCCCTAGTTATCCCCGCTTTTCCTCTTGATCAGTTCCTCGATGAACATCTTCCAATCATCCTCGTTCGCTTCCAGTTTCCTTGCGGTTCTCAAGGCAGCGTTCACATAGGGTCGGTCGTTGACATACGGATTCAGATCTGGCGCCAGCAGGCCTTTATGGTGTCCCACGATGTCATACATCTCAGCTTTCTCAGCCTCATTCAGGTTCAGCACATCAGCCAGCGTTGCCAGTCGTTCCTCTGTCAACGGAGTGCGACGGTTGTTCTCCACATCGCTCAGGAAAGGCGCCGATACTTTCAATCTTCGTGCCAGTTCCCGTAGACTGATTTGCTTTTCTTCTCTCTTTTGTTTCAGGTACTCCCCGAAATTTGTAGCGGTCTTGTACATGGTTTCCTTATCCTTGCCAGCTTGTTTACTAAAAAGCTTACGAGTAAACGATAGTATGGGAGAGTGAAAATGGTCAATGGGGTTTTTGAAAAATACTGAACAAATGTGTAGCTATCGAAAAGTCAATAACGAAGGTAATGGAACAATGTACTGGTGTCAATAGTAAGGTTTCATAACTCATACGCACAAGCTAATGATTATCAGAGTTAATTGTATACTTCGTGTAATAGGCGTGATAGACTAACTAAGTTTTCATCAAATCCCTAGAAAGATAAAGTTGGAGTCTGATATCTATGGAAATTCTGTCACTTACTGACCGAATATTTATTGAAGTTAAATCCTTAATACCAACAGCTTGTGAAAAAATGAATAATTTCTCTGCTGAGATTCTGAGAACACGAGGTGGAAGATTAGGTAGTGGAATGGGAGCCCTATTGGAAGCTCTGTGGGGCTATATGATGAATCATTTGCTTCAAGAGAAAAATGTTGATTGTGAAATAGCTTGGTTTCCCGGTAATCAGTATAATGATTTTGCATGTCTCTCAAAAGGTAGTTTTTGGGATGAAGTAAGCCGTTCAGGTGAACTCTTTAGAATTGAAGCAAAAAGCATGAATATTGCAGCTGATGAATCAAAAGCGCATTTTGATGTTTTGAGGAAAGACTTGTTCCCAAATGATGCATTATTGATATTGGTTTGGAGTTGGAAAGCAATTAATGAGTGTTATTTTTATCCTCAAGTTATTGACTCATTTTTTGAACGTTCAATTCCTTTAACAGAACTCAGGGATAGTCTTCATCTATGTAGAGGCGGTAGTTTTGTAAGTAGCTCTAATTGTCCAGATGGATGTAATCCAGATCTGTGCCCACATGTTGGTGAACCTTTAAATGCTGCAGGGAAACGTGAAAGGATAACAGGTCCTGAGAATTCAAGGCCGTCACAAAAAGTTGCATATGCTGCAAATTTCGGCGGATTAGTAAGGATGCTTAAAACGGATAACGCAATAGCTAGGACTCAGTTTCGAACTATTAGAAAAGGAAATCGAGTTGCTGATGCCTATATTTCCTTTATTCATCGTAATTTCCCTGAAGAGGAGAAGAATCAGTTTACCACTCAAGAGGTTAAAAATGTAGCAATGAGTTTAGGCATTGAGACAAGAAATAAATCAAAGCTCGAATTACTAATACAGATACGAAAGAATCCTGGGTATATGCAAGTATTTAGAGATCTTCCAGTTGATTAAGTGATAAGTGTCACTAGTCCAGTAATCGGTTTCCCATGACTTTGTTAACAAGTTCTTCTTTAATGTAGTTTGGTATTTCTTGGACACGGATCCGATATTCTAACCATTTATCCCTTTGCTCCAGTATGAAATTGGCGAAGGTTTCCTGTTCTTTACGTGGAGGAACAGGGATTTTAATTCGAAGAAAGTCATCAATTTGGATACGTGGAAGTGATGCGCCGCGAACTAATGCAATTGCTTTTTTTTTCACAATTTCAGATATCAAAACTTCTGCGAGGTATTCACTATTTATGATTTCTTCGTTAGGAGTAAGCACAAAGATTTCAGTTGAGCATATGCCTTCAAAAGAATCTTGAGTAACTAAATATACTTTATTTAGTGATGGTCGCAAGCGACCATATAAAATATCTCCTCTTTTATAAACTTTTGCAGAGGATTTTATCTGCTGTCCCATTTTGGGATTTACATTAGCTAAGACTCTTACATTACTTTCAATATTTTCAAGGCCGATATAATTAAAAAGTTTTTCCGGATAATTTCGTGGTGTTACAATTTCTTTTCTTTCTTTTACCAGATCTTTTAATGCAATAATGGGATACAGGCTTTGTAGTTTCGTTTGTTTCTGTGATACTAAATATTGTAAGCTCCAAATAGGGTAATTAAATAATTCTGAAGAAGAAACAATTTCTGTAATCATTACCATCCCTCCTTCTCAAGGAATTCACATAGTTTAATTGATAGGTTTTCCCAATCATTTTCTTGAAGTACTTTTCCGGTAGCGTCATAACCAATATTATCAATACCTCCCGAAAATACATTATAGGTTGATTGATGAGCATTTTTGTCCTTTACACAAAAAACTATACTAGTTTTTATATTTGCACCATATGGCATAAATGTTTCGATTGGTAGGCTGACAATTGCACGAATTTTTGTATTTGTTTTGATCCATTCTCTCACATATTTATATGTTTTATTAACTAAAATACTTTCAGGGAGAACAATAGCGAGCTTTCCGCCTTCTCGTAGTAATTGTATGCATCTTTCTAGACCGAGAACCTCTAATGGAATTTTGGCATTCCTCTTTATCAGATCAAAATCACCAACATATTGTGTCATCTCATTTGTGAGCGTTGATCCAAAAGGAGGATTTGTCATAATTATGTCAAATGTATTAGGTGTTATGTCATAATAATTATTGAAAGATAGAAGTGCATCTGTACACCGTATGTTTGAATGCCCATCACCGTGTAACCGCATATCAGTCATAGCTATACGTACCATTCTTTCACTTTTCTCAATACCATGGAGCTTATTGAATAAAAACTCATTTTTTAATTTGTCTGATTGAGTACTGTTTCTAGTAAAATTGATACTTTCAGTAAGAAAATGTGCAGAACCACAAAAAGGATCTAGAATCAATTCATTACACGATGGTTTAACAACAGAAATTATGAAGCGAATAACATTTAAAGGGGTAAAATACTGACCCATGCCTGCGCGAGTTGTTGGTCTATAAACATTTTGAAATGCTCTTGCTTTAATATCAATATCTGATTTTGAAAAGGAAAATTGTGAAAACAATTCAGATACTTTAGATAAAGCAAGGCTAGACAATTTAATAGGGTCATCGAAGACTCCTCGTGACCTTTTGTAACCAGGAATTTTTAATGAAAAGACTCGAATATCATATTCATTCGCTTCAGAATATAACTTTCTTAAAGTGGCTGCATATTCTTCATAGTTACCATATACAGATAGATCAAAAAAACAAAACTTAAGTTCTTTAACTATTTCTTCATCGTAAAGCTTTGTATAGATAATTTTACATAATTCATCCAATGCTTCATCCGGGTGTAATCCATCAATATCCCGAATCAGACTATGTGCTTCAAAGAAGAAGCTTTCAAATCTATCCGAAAGAAAATTGGAAGGGTAATTGGGCTTTAAATTTTTAGGCATGCGATATAATAGTATATCGTTACTTTGCTCTATAGATTTTGTTGAAAAATTCTTTTTATAAAAAGAATTTAAACCATTATTGCGTATTATGAATGATGAACAGTATTGATCTTCAGGCCCTAAAAAAATGTCTAAATCTTCAAAATTGTAAATTTTGTTACTAGAAATCTGGAAAACGATTAGAAAAGAAACATTGTTCTTAGTTAGCCATTTGATAATAGTAACGTCACGATTGATGAAGACAGAAATTCGATCTGATAGTTTTCTATTTGGATAACCATATTCGGAGAATACCTCTTCTATGATACTATCAGTTACTTCGTTATCATCTGATTTTGGGCCAACTAATTCATTTCTATCATTGTGCGACAAGAAAACACCTCCAACAAGACGGCTTGACTTTTATTATATGTCAAATTGTCCATTATAGCAAATCAATATTATCAAATATTAACTTCAGGATTCTGCAACAATCTTTTTCATTCACTCTCCATGTTTACGCTGTTCCCAATAAAAAGGGTATCTAGAGATAATTGTACCCAAAGTATTCTTTTCATAAATCAGGGATACTAAACAGGATAGCTATGGTGTATCCTATAAGTTAAAGAAATTCGGCCTCTCTGATTTTTGAAAACGTGCCAATTGGTAATTGTTTGTATGTGTGAGAATGTCCTAGAATTTATAGTTCTTTATTAATGTTCGCGATTGATAGCTAAGGAGATCTGAGATGGCAATTCCGAAGTATGATGAGATCCAGTTCCAAGCTTTGCAATTAATGAAAGATGGAAAGGTTTGGAAAGCGAAAGACTTTATTGAACCACTTACAAGAGTATTCACGCTGTCTGAGGATGATTTGTCCAAGGAATATGAATCGGGTAATGGGTTCATCTTTCTTGATCGGATTACTTGGGCTCTTTCATATTTGAATATGGCTGGAGTAGTGGTAAAACCCAAAC
>Ga0334898_1003391_pt1 | contig 12959 bp, 8 predicted proteins | sample GraSluR3_MG_10_FD_207228 | JGI IMG/M metagenome (GOLD analysis project Ga0334898, IMG submission 207228) | Sludge microbial communities from methane-producing bioreactor in Wageningen University, Netherlands - Granular Sludge_3_08-R3 | ecosystem: Engineered > Bioreactor > Anaerobic > Unclassified... | reverse complement strand
TAGTTTCAAATTTATCTGCCAAATCTTTAGCTGCTTTTTTACCTACAAGCGGTATACTTAATCCATATAAAATTTTATCTAATCCCGCATTTTTTGAATTTTTTATTTGATTTAAAAGGTTTTCTGTTATTTTTTCTTTTATTCCATAACCTAATGATTTAATTTTTTCTTCATTTAATTCATAGATATCTGGAATATTTTTTATAATATTATTTTCTATAAATCTTTTTATAAGTTTTGGTCCTAACCCGTCTATATTCATAGCATTTCTTGAAACAAATTTTTCAATTATTCTGAATTTTTTTTCTGGACATGACGGATTTAAACATCTTACTGCGACTTCAAAAGAACTTAATTTACCGGTTTCACCTTCACATACAGGACATTTTTCGGGTATTTTTATTTCTTTTTCATCTCCAGTTCTTTTTTCTTTTACAACATTCAAAATTTGAGGTATTATTCCTCCCGCCTTTTGAATTATAACTGTATCTCCTACCTTTATATCTTTTTCTTTCATAAGTTCAAAATTATGGAGACTACATCTTTTTACTGTGCTACCTTCAAGATGAACTGGTTCTAAATTTGCTACCGGAGTTATTATTCCTGAGCTTCCTACTTGAAGTACTATTTCTTTAATTTTTGTTTCTTTCTGTTGTGCTTTAAATTTAAACGAAATAGCCCATCTAGGTGATTTTACTGTATTTCCTAATTCTTTTTGTACTTCAAAGTCATTAGCTTTTACTACAATTCCATCTATTTCATATTTAAGACTTAATCTGTTAGTTTCCCAATATTTCCAATAATCAATAACTTCATAAATGTTTGAAACAGTCTTATTATTTTCATTTGTTTTAAACCCTATTTTTCTCAAAAATTCTATTGCTTCACTTTGAGTATTTAAATTATACTTTTCAGAATTTAAAATATAATAAAAAAAACAATCTAAATTTCTATTTTTTACCTCTTTAGAATCAAGCAACTTTAAAGTTCCGGATGCCGCATTCCTCGGATTAGCAAATATTTGTAATCCATTCTCTTCCCTTTCTATATTTATGCGATTAAACTCAGAATTAGGTAAATATATTTCGCCTCTAACTTCTATATCAATTTTTTCTGATAATTCTTTTGGAATACTTTTTATCATTTTAACATTTCCGGTTACATCTTCTCCTATTAACCCATTTCCTCTTGTTATTGCCTGTTTCATCTTTCCTTTTTCATATCTAACAGATATAGAAAGACCATCAATTTTTAGTTCACATACATAATCCACACTGTTTTTCTGTACATTTTTTAATAACCGCAAATGAAAATCAGTTATTTCTTCTTCATTATAAGTATTATCGAGTGATAGCATTGGTAAGGTATGGGTTACTTTTTTAAAGATTTCCTTTTGAGTTAATCCCCCTACTTTTTGTGTAGGAGAATCTTTTTCAATTAAATCCGGATGTTCTTTTTCCATTTTTTCTAATTCTTTATACAAAAAATCATACTCTTGATCAGATATTTCAGAGATGTTTTCTGTATAATATTTTTCTGCATAATATTTAACTTTTTCTTTTAATTTTTCATATTTTTTTATTTGTTCTTCATTTGCAAAAAGCATTATTTCACCCTTCACTTTCTATTATTACAAAACCTATTGCATAATTTTTTTCGTGAGAAATGGTTAAATGAATTCTAAAACGACCAAATTTTTCATTAATATATTTTATTGTTTTTTCAGTTAAAATAGGTTTCCCATTTTCATCATTGATTATAGAAATCATGTTAAAATTTAAAGATCTCCCTAATGCTTTAACTAAGCATTCTTTAATTGCAAATCGTCCCGCTAAATATTCATTTTTTCTTTTTTCAGAAGAAAAACTATTATATATTAATAGTTCTTTATCAGATAAAATCTTTTTTGAAATTTTTTCATTCATTCTGGATATATCTACTATATCCACCCCTGTTCCAATTATCATGAGTAGTTTAACTTAACTGTAGAGTTTTCTGGAATAGGCTGCATAAAACTTTCAGCTTTCTCTCCGTTGATTGTCAATTCGAATTCTTTAATATCTTTTGTATTTATAGAAAGATATGCAAATAATTCTATTAAAGAAGGCCTTTTTTCAACTATTTCTATTAAATAATTTGCTCCGTTTTTAATTTCACTTTCTTTATCAATAATTTTTCCTGAGTTTTTAATAATTATTTGTTCTACTGGCAGATAAATAGGTTTGTCATTGAAAATTACTTTTTGTTTCTTTGCTTCTATTTCGATAAAATCCTTAACTTTAGGAATATTTACTTCTGTTGTTTCAAAAGAATCATTTTCTTTTATTTCATAATCTTCTGTTATAATTTCACCATTTTTAGTTACTACTACTCCACAAGGTATTTCATAAGGATTTCCAGCAATTGTAAAATATATTGATTGAGTATATTTTTTAAATACTTCTTTTACTTTAACTGGTTTTGTAATTATTTTATCATCATCTTTTAAATATTCTTCACCGCTTATTTTTTTGCCGTTTAAGTAAATTTCTGGAAAAACTTTTTCAGGTTTACCGTTAACAAAGAAATTAATATAATCACAAATTTCTTTTACTTTTACTTTTAAAGGTTCTCCCGCTTTAGTTTCACCAATTTCGATTTTATCTCCCGGCTTAACTTTAGATTTTAAAGTTGCATGTGATCCGTTTATTTTTATTTCTGCTTCTTTACCTAAATTACCTTTTATTATTTTCAAATCGTTGTTTAATTCAAAAGTGATTGCATGAGACGCTGCACCAACAAATTGTGAATGCGTATAACCTGCTTGAAATAAAACTTGCATAACATTCATATCAGTTCCGATCATCATCATATTTACATTTTTACCGTTAACTGATACTGTATTAAACACATTTCCTTCTTTTTTTAAAGCTACGTATGCTATTCCAATTGGTGTAATAAATTCGCTTCCAAACAAATTTTCGTTTCCATCTAAATTAATAAAATTTACTTTTTTTAAATCTTTTAAAGCAACTCTGTTAGTCGGTATATTTAAATTTTTAGCTAATTTTTCAGAAAAACCTAATACTTTTCCTCCGCCCCCAACAATCATAACCGCAACAGGAGGTTTGCCATTTAAATCCATTATTTTGTCCGCTATTTCTTTTGTTATCTTTTCTATATGAGGGTCAATAATATTTAATAGTTCTTCCTTTGATATTTCATGTTCAAAATCAAGTATATCATTATATTTAAAATTTTCTTTCTCTAAAAGCATTTTTTTAATTGCTTCCGAAGTTTTAAAATCTATAAGTAGCTCTTTTGATATAGCATCAGTAATTTCATCTCCGGCCATAGGAACCATGCCATAACCTACTATTGTTCCTTCGTTTGAAATAGCTATATCACTTGTTCCGGCTCCTACATCTACCATAACTATATTTAAATTTCTCAAATCTTCTGGAATAACTACGTTCATCGCTGCTATAGGTTCAAGCGTTATATGAACAGGCTTTAAATTGTTTTTTTCTAATACAGATAACATAGCTTCTACAACATTTTTGGGTAAAAAAGCTGCTATTACTTTAGCTTTAGCTTGATTTCCTTTTTGACCTTCAAGATGTTTTATCCATTCTCCATCTATTTCATAATATAACGATGAATATCCTATACAATACATTCCTTTTATTTCTTCTATATTATCTGTAGCCATTTTTACAGCTTCAAGTTCTATTTTCCTTACAGTATTTTCTGTTAAATATCCTTCACCAGATATGTTATATATGCATTCTCCTTCAGATGTAATTAAAAACCTTCCTGCAAGAGCTACTGCAACTTCTTTTATTTCTGTTTCAGAATCCTCTTCAAGATCTTTAATAAGCTTAGAAATAGTTTTAGAAACTTTATTCACATCATGTATTTGTCCATCAACCATTGCTCTATTTTCATGTTCTTTAACTTTAGCATATTTTATTATTAAATTTTCATTATCATCAAATTCTGCCAAAACACCTACAAGAGTTCTTGTTCCGACATCTAACCCAAAAACCATCTACCTTACACCTCCACAACAGTGACTCCAGTGCCGCCTTCTCCTGTTTTCCCTATTCTAAAACTTTTTATATTTTTTGTTTTTCTTAAATAATCCCAAATGCCTTCAGCTAATTTCCCTGTCCCTTTACCATGAATAATATATCCAAAATCATAGTTATTAGAAATTATTTCGGATATAAGATTTTCTACTTCTGGTATAGCTTCTGAAACTGTATATCCTCTAATATCAATCTCTATATTCATTTTTTTTGAAGGTTTTACAGACAAATTAAAATTTTTTTCAGCTTTTTTTTCTTTTTTTACAGGTGTAAGTTCATCTTTTTCAAATGTAAATTCTATAGGATTGTTTTTTAATTTTATAACTGCTTTTTCTCCATTTAATTTAGAAATAATTCCTATACTTCCGCCTGGTATTAAAACTTCCATTCCCTCTTTAATTTCATGAAATTTTTTCTTCTTTTGAGAATTTCCTAATTTTAAATCATTAGACTTTTCAGATAAGCTCTGAATTTTTTTCATTTCTTCTCTTAAAATTTCTTTATTAGACTCTTTCTCTGCTTCTTTTATTTTTTGTAAAGATACTTCTAAATCTTTTTTTATTAATTTCATTTCTGCTTTCAATTGTTTTAATTCTTTATCTACCTTTTCTAATTCTTTATTTTTTACTTTTTCAAATTTGTCTTCATATTCTTTTCTTAATTTTTCTAGTTTGAATTTTTCTCTTTTTTGATACTCTTTATCTTTTTCCATTTCTTCATAAGATTTTGTTAATTCCGAAAAAATTCTTTCACTTTTTATAAAATCTTCATCTATGTTATTTCGAGCATTTTCTATTAATTTTTCTTCAAAACCCATCCTTTGAGCTATTTCTATTGCATGAGATGCTCCTGGCACTCCCATAAAAAATTTATACGTTGGCATGAGTGTTTCTAAATCAAATGACATAGATGCAGATGATAGTCTTTCGTCTTCTAACGAATAAGTTTTTATTTCCGAAAGGTGCGAAGTTACAAAAAGATATGTGTTTTTTTCTAATAACCTTTCTATTATAGCTTTTCCTAATGCTGCCCCTTCTATAGGGTCTGTACCAGTTCCAAGTTCATCAATTATTATTAAATCATTTTCAGCACTTTTATCAATTATACTTTTTAAATTTCTCAAATGCGAAGAAAAAGTACTCAAGTTTTGCGAAATACTTTGTTCATCACCTATGTCAGTATATATGTTTTTTATAAACGGTAATTTTGCTGTATACGCAGGAACAGGAAACGCCGCATGAGATAAAAAGAAAGCTATCCCGAGAGATTTGAGGGATACTGTTTTCCCTCCTGTATTTGGACCTGTTATTATTAATGCTTTTTTATCCATTTTTATTTTCAAAGGAACTATTTGCTCTTCAGAGATTAAAGGGTGTTTCAAACCATCGAGATATATTTCATTATTATTAATGCTGGGAACTATAAAATCAAAATTATTTTTAGTTTTATAAACTATTTTTGCTGTTATTGCGTCAATATAAGATACAACTTCTATGTTGCTTTCAATAATGTTGCTTTTATTTTTAAGCTCAAAATCTATTTGAGATAAAATTCTTGCGACTTCTGCTTTTTCTTCATCTAGTAATAACGTGTATTCTTCATTTAAGTTCGATATCTGTTCTGGTTCTATGTAATAAGTTGAACCTGAATCTGATTTTCCTACAAGAAAACCTTGTACATTTTTTCTGTTTTCTTGTTTAACTGCTAAACACATTCTTTCGTTTCTTAAAACTGGTTGTTCAATCGCAAGATATTTCATATTTCTATTTACTAAAGTACTTATAACATTCGATATTTTCGATTTTATTTTTTCTAGTTTTTTTCTAATTTCATAAAGGTTTGGTGATGCCTTATCTACTACTTTACCCTCTTCATCAATCGTATTTAAAATTTTTGTCGTTAATTCTCTTTGAAAATTAAACCTTTGGAATATGTAGTCGATTTCTTCTACCATATATTTTTTGTTTTCTTTGTAAGTATTATAAAATTGCTCATTAAAAAGAGCTATACTTCGATATTCTTTCGGCAATACCATAAAATCTTCTTTTATTTTGTATGCAATTTCTCTTATATCTGGCAACCCTCTCAAATCTATATAATTGCCCTTGTTCCACATATCAAAAAATAAAGAGCAGATGTTTAACTCTTTTTTTAGTTTTTCTATATCTTCAAACATTTTAATATTTTTTAAAATGAATTCCGAACCATAATTAGTATGAGATAATTTCGATATTTTTTTTAGTACTTCTTTTAATTCTAAATCTTTTACAGTTTTATCTAAAATGAAAAATTCACCCCCACAGATATAGGTATATAATTAACAGTAACATTAGCATTGTCATTATTTAAAACTTTATAATATCTCGTTTCGTATCCTCCCATTAAATACATATTTTTATATACCAATCCCGCTTTAATTAATATTTCTGTTGCAAATGTGCTAAAAAAATCTAAAGAATTTACTCCTCCATATCCTAAAACAGCAAAACTAATTTCATTAATTATTTTTGCTTTGTATCTTGCGTTTATTCCTAAAGATATCCCGTAAGGTTTTCTATTATTATTTACATCATCAAAATTTTCGTTTCCTATAATCATATGATTATAGAATAACCCTATATAAGGTCCATATAATATATCTTCTGTATCTTCTGTAGGAATTAAAAAGCTCACTCTTCCGCCCATATAATCAAGATTATCATCCACATCAAAATTTATTCCTGACCCTTCTGATGATTTGATTGAAGTTGTTAAATGATATGATGTATCAATAAAAATTTGAAAAGAAAAGATTGTCCCAAAAACCATTAAAATTGATAGAATCAAAGTAATTTTTTTCATTTTATTCTTCCTTTCATAATATTTTATTTTTTATTTTTTCAAAATGTTTTTTCACCGAATTACAATCCAATTCGCAAATTTCTAATAATTGTTCTCTTGTACCATGAGTAATAAAATTATCTTCAATTCCAAAAGAATGTATTTCTGCATTTTTTATTCTTTTATGAATTTCTTCATTAAACCCTCCGTTTAATGAACCTTCTTCATAAGTTAAAATATATTCTGCGTTTTCTAATAACTCATTAATAACAAAATTATCTAACGGTTTAATACTTCTTACCGAAATTATATTGACATCTTCGTATTCTAACGCTTTCATGACTGTTTTAGTCATTGTACCAACTGCTAAAATATATATTTTATTTTTTGATTTCTTTAGAAAATTCCACTTTTTATCTACTATTTTAAAATTTGAAATCAATTCACCTTCATCTAACTTTTCTGTTTCTTTTGGAAACCTTATAAAAGTTGGTTTTTCAATGCCTTTTAAAATAAAAGTATAAATCATATTAGCAAGATCTTTACCATCTTGTGGAGCTAATATTTCAATATCCGGAATTAATCTTAAATAAGAAATATCAAAAACACCATGATGTGTAGAACCATCTTCACCAACTAGACCGGCCCTATCAAGTAAAAAAAGGACAGGAAGTTTTTGAAGAGCTACATCATGAATTATAGAGTCAAAAGATCTTTGCATAAAAGTTGAATAAATATCTACAACTGGAAGTATTCCTGTTATAGATACTGCAGCTGCTGTAGTAACTATACTTGGTTCTGTAATTCCTAAATCAAATACTTTTTCAGGAGAAGCTTTTTTTAATATATTAAGACCTGTTCCATCTGGCATTGCTGCAGTAAATGCAATAAAATCAAAGTTTTTTAAATATTTTAAAGTATACCCTACTATTTCACTAAAAGAAATAGCTTCTCCAGCTTTTTTTGATACCCCATGATATTTTGAAGGATTGTTTTCTACTAATTCTACACCTTTTCCTTTTGTTGTTAAAACATGAAGTAAGATGGGGCCTTCATTATAATTTTTTATTCCATTTAAAAATATTTCTAGTTCTTTTATATTATGTCCATCTACTGGACCATAATATTTTATTCCCATATCTTCAAAAAAACCTACAGGTTCTTCGTATATACTATATTTAAAACCATCTTTAATCTTTTTCAAAACTGTTTCAAAATCGTGCCCAATATCAGTTTCATTTAAAGTATTTTTTAATCTCTTTTTCATTTTCATATAATTCTCTTTTACTCTAACTTTTGAAAACAGTGTTGAAAGACTTCCAACACTATTTGAAATTGCCATATCGTTTGTATTTAGAATAATTTTAACATTACTATTCAAAGATTTCAATTGATTTAAAGATTCTAATGCCATCCCACAAGTTAGGGCTCCATCACCTATAATAGCTATTTTATTTCTTTTTAATCCCCTCAAATTATCTCCAATAAAATAACCTAGAAGTGCAGATATGGAAGTTCCTGCATGGCCAGTACCAAATGCATCTGATTCGGATTCAAAAATATTTGTAAAACCACTTATTCCTCCCATTTTTCTTATGTTTTCAAATTCTTGCCATCTTCCTGTAAGAATCTTATGAACATAAGATTGATGGCTTGTATCCCAAATTATTTTATCCTCAAAAGGATCAAAAATTCTATAAAGAGCTAAAGTAAGTTCAACAACACCTAGATTTGAAGATAAATGTCCATTGTTATTGTAAATCACATCAAAAATACGCTCTCTAATTTGCATTGCAAAATCATCGAGCTCTTTATAATTCATATTTTTTAATTTTTTATACAAATATTTTTCCGGCATAACCGAATCAAACTCCTTCTTCTTCAATTACCTCTTTACAAAAAGAACTTAAAACTCCGTTTACAAACTTTCCAGAGTCTTCTTCTGAATATTTTTTACATAATTCTATCGCTTCATTTATTACAACTTTCATAGGTATTTCTTTTTTGTTGATTAATTCAAAAAAAGCCACTCTTAAAACTGTTTTTTCTACATTTCCTATCCTATTAAAATCCCAATTTTTTAAGTGTTTTTTTATATTATCGTCAAGTTTTTTCTTGTTTTTTTGTATATATTCAAGATATTCAATAATTTCATTTTTCTCATCAAAACTTAATTCTACTTTTCTATTAGTAATTTCTTCAAAAGTTTCTACTATTTCAACATAAGTTTTATCTGAAAAATTCAATTGAAATAAAGTTTCAAGAACTATTTCTCTTATAATCTTTTTTTTCATGAATCTCTCTTTATTCATATTTTCTTTCTTCCTCTTCCTCTTCTTCAATATTTTCATCTTTTGTTTCTGCAGTTTCATAAGAGTCTACTTTTTCAATCTCTTCTAATTCTTCATCATTAAATTCATCTTTTGCTTCTTCAGTTTCATAAGGTTCTGTTTCTTCCTCATTTATTTCGAGCACTTCTTCTTCTGTATTGGTTTCTTCAAAAGATTCAGGCTCATTGTTTATTTCTTCGCCAGCTTCTTCATTTTCAACCGATTCTACTATTTCTTCCTCTTCTTCCTCTTTTAAAATAGGGTGTTCAAGAGATTCAATAGTAATATCTATATTAGCCACATAAATTTCTGACATTTTTTCCAATTCATCTTTTATATTTGCCTGAACGCCTCTTGAAAATTCTACAACATTTTCTCCATATTTTGCAGGTATTCTTAAAGCCATACCAACACTTCCATCATCATTATGATTGATTTTTATATTTTTCTGCATTTCTTTTTGAATTTTATTAGAATATATTTCTTTTTCCGTTAGGTATTTTTCTACTGTTTTAAATGTTATGTCCCTCAATACTGTTTCAGAAATAGTAATTTCTCCAAAACTATTTTCTTGTCTAATAGTCATAATTTCACTCTCCTCTTTTAGGATATAATAATACATTTTATTTTCTCTACTAAATTATACCACGTTTTATTATTTTTTCACAATAAATTAGATGTTTTTTTAAAACATTTTTAACTGCCCTTCTGGTATTTTATATTTCTTTGATTTTATGTTTTTGATTTTTTCAATTTTTCTTTCAAGGTCCATTTTATCTGAAAGTTTTTCAAGAATATCTTCTGCTCTTTCTGATACTTCCGCAGGAAATCCTGCAAGTTTTGAAACTTCCACACCATAACTTTTATCGCTTATACCTTCTTCAATTTCATGAAGAAATAGCACTCCTTCTTTGGTTTCTATTACTTTTACTCTTTTAGTCATAACATCAGAATACATTTCTGCCAGCATTGTTAACTCTGTATAATGTGTTGCAAATATTGTTTTAGATTTTAAAATTTGAAAAATATATTCAGAAATTGCCCAAGCTACAGATATCCCATCTAAAGTACCTGTTCCTCGTCCTACTTCGTCTAAAAGAACTAAGCTATTTTCTGTAGCCCTGTTTAAAATAGTAGACATTTCAAGCATTTCTACTAAAAATGTTGATTTACCTGTAACAATATCATCTCTTGCTCCTATTCTTGTAAATATTCTATCATAAATTGGAATTTTACAAATTTTTGCCGGAACAAAGCATCCAATTTGTGCCATGACATTTATTATTCCTATTTGTCTTATATATGTTGATTTACCGCTCATATTAGGCCCTGTTAGTATTATAAGCTTTTTGTCTTTTTCCATAATAAAATCATTAGTAATAAAATTATCTACAGTTTTTTCTACACATGGATGCCTTGAATCTTTTATAAAAACAGAGTTATTATTTATAAATTCTGGTTTAATATAATTATTTTCAATAGAAATTTCAGCAAATCCTCTTAAAACATCTAATTTAGATATTTTTTCAGAAACCGATTTAATAAATTTAATAAAAAATGATATTTTATCTATAAATTCATTATAAATTAATTTCTCTAAATTTTTAATTTTATTTTCTGCGTCTGCTAATTTCCTTTCGATTTCAACTAGTTTAGAAATAGTGAATCTTTCACAATTAGTTAGAGTTTGCTTTTTTACATAATATTCTGGTGCTTTTGATGCATTCGCTTTAGATATTTCTATATAAAATCCATATATTTTATTTCTTCCTACTTTCAAAGTTGAAATACTCGTTTTTAGTTTTTCTTCTTCTTCAATTTTCTTCAAAAAAGAGTCTATATCTTTTGTCAATTCTCGATATTCATCAAGTTCTTCAGAAACTTTCCAATTAATCACTTCGCCTTTACCTACATCATTAGAACATTCTAAAAAAATATTTTCTTCTATCATATCAACTAACTCTTTTAAATAATCTTTTTCTTCAAAAAAATTTCTCAAATGAATGTTTTCATCTAATATTTCTTTTAATTTTGGTATAACTTCAAAAGACGTTTTAAGTGCTATTAGTTCTTTAGGATTAATATTTTTTAAAGAAAGTTTTGTTGATATTCTATCAATGTCTTTGATTTTGTTTAAAAACTCTTTTAAATTATAAATTAAATCTCTATTGTTATAAAAAGATTCTACAATTTTTTGTCTTTCATAAATACTATTTTTATCTAATAATGGCCTAGAAATATATTCTCTTAATAATCTTTTTCCCATATTAGTTCTACAATAATTAATAATATCATAAAGAGTTTTTCCTTTTTGTTCTTTTTCAGGTAAAAGACTTAAATTATTTATTGTCGAAACATCTAAAAACATATAGTTTTTATCTTTAATTCTATTAGGAATTTTCATGTGAGTTATTTTTTTAAATTGTGTTGTTTCTAAATACTTGAAAACTGCATTTAATGATTGATATTCTTGTTCAGAATATTCAAGATGTTCTAATGTTGAAACGCCATACGACTCATTAAGTTCTTTATTAAAATTTTTATTAAAGTACCATTCATCTAAAAATTCTATATAAATTTTTCCAAGAATATTTTTTATATGGGTGGCTATATCTTTCATATTCTTATTCATCAAAATTTGTACAAATCCATATGAAGTTATAAAATCTATTAATTCATTTTGATTAAACTCAAGCGTATCCAAATATACTTCTCCTGTTGTAAAATCAAAAATTACTATTACATATTTTTCTTTTACTTTATTAATAAGTAGACTATACCTACTATTTTCATCAATTATTTTTTCATCAATTATTGTTCCCGGAGTAATTATTTTTGTAACTGCTCTTCTTATAATCCCTTTATTTTCTCCCGCTTCTTCCATTTGTTCACATATAGCTACTTTTTTACCGGAATCAAGAATTTTTTTCAAATAATTATCTAACGCATGATGTGGAATTCCTGCCATAGGATACCCACTTCTGCTTGTTAAAACTATTTGTAAAATATCACTTAAAATTTCTGCATCTTCAAAAAAAGTTTCATAAAAGTCTCCTAATCTGAACAACAATATAGAATCACTATATTTTTCTTTTATATCAATATATTGTTTTATCATAGGAGTCAAATTAGTCATTAAAAAAACCTCCTTCAAAAAACTAAAAACAAAGGCGCATTGCGCCCTTTATTATTTTTGTTGTTCGTTTTATTTTTTATCTCCGTTTTTCTTTAAATCTTCTTTCAAAGTTATTACAGTATCAATAAGACCATAATTTTTTGCTTCTTGGGCAGACATGAAAAAATCTCTATCTGAATCTTTTTCAATTGCTTTTACAGTCTTTCCTGTGTGATTACTCAAAATTTGAGTTAAATCTTTTTTCATTCTTAAAATTTCTTTAGCTTGTATTTCAATATCTGAAGCTGTTCCTTGCGAACCTCCCCAAGGTTGATGAATCATAATTCTTGAATTCGGAAGAGAAAATCTCTTCCCTTTTGCTCCTGCTGTAAGCAATACTGCTCCCATAGATGCTGCTTGTCCTATACAAATAGTTGATACATCAGGTTTTATATATTGCATTGTATCATAAATAGCAAGTCCCGCTGTTATAGATCCTCCTGGAGAATTAATATATAAATTAATATCTTTATCAGGGTCAGAAGATTCTAAAAACAAAAGTTGAGCAACTATAGTATTTGCAACAATATCATTTACTTCTGTTCCTAAAAAAATTATTCTATA
>Ga0334898_1003388_pt1 | contig 12967 bp, 8 predicted proteins | sample GraSluR3_MG_10_FD_207228 | JGI IMG/M metagenome (GOLD analysis project Ga0334898, IMG submission 207228) | Sludge microbial communities from methane-producing bioreactor in Wageningen University, Netherlands - Granular Sludge_3_08-R3 | ecosystem: Engineered > Bioreactor > Anaerobic > Unclassified... | reverse complement strand
CCGCTTGCAACACCCATTGCCAGAAACAGCGTAGCAATTTCCATAACATACCACCCGTAGCCCATTACACCAATAATTAGGAATAGAATTGTGTAGCCCAAAAGCAGGAGAATAAAAAAGTGAACCGACTTTCGCAAAGCGAAAAAACCAACAATTGCGTATAGTGCTGTTACGACAGGAATTAGCACCATTGAAAAGGAGCTATTACCAATAGCAAGCGTAGTTTTTGGATACAAAAAAGAGAAGATTACAAGTGCTGCTAGGATAAAAACGTATACAAACCATGCTATTCGAGGTGTGTAGTAGATAATCTCTTCCGATTCGTTTTGCTCTTTATGTCGCCAGTACTCATCCTCAACATAAACAGGCGATAGCGCTGGTTTTCGCTTAATCTTTTTTGCGTAAAATAAAACGAAAGCAATACCAACAATATTAATTATGAACCAGCTTACAATTCTGTACTCAATACCTGAGAATAAAGGTATATCGGCAAGCCCTTGTGCAATACCAATAGTAAATGGGTTTAGTATTGCTCCGGCAAAGCCAAGATGTGCAGCCACATATACCATACACACGCCAATAATTGAGTCGTAGCCCATTGAAATAGCCAATGGAACAATTATAATTGCAAACGCAATGGTTTCCTCACTCATGCCAAAAATGGCTCCAAAAATGCTAAACATGAGCATAACCAAAACGATAATAATATTGTCTACTCCGACCAATCGCATTAACCTATTTCGCTCAAGTTTTTTGGTATACTTTAGAAAAGCAAAAATACCAATATCAATGGCCCGACTCTGGTTCATTATCCAAAATGCGCCACCAATCATAAGTATAAAAATTATGATATTGCTTTGCTTAACAAATCCCTTAAAGAGTGCTGAAAAAACTTGCCATGTTTGTGGTTGGGGGTTAAAATTCTCCTTGACTTCCTCATGTAGATCTTGATGGTACCTGAAAACCATTTCTGTTTTTTTAACACCATCAACTTCCTTTTCAACTTTATAATACTTTCCCGATGGTATAAACCATGTCATAATAGCAGCTAGTAAAATAATTGCGAAAACTATAACATAGGTATGGGGTACTTTTTTAAGCATACTCTTCAAATTTTTACCATTAACTAAAATATCTCACTAAGTAGTTTACACCAAAAGACAGTGCATCCCCTAAGCGGCATAAAAATATGTATTTGTACTAGTTTTTCTATACATTAAAACTAATATAAAGCAATAAAAAAAGGTAAATACATACAAACGTGAAATACATCACTAAACATCCGTACAATTTTCTTGTTTACAATCCATAATTACAGTAACTTTCATATCATGATTTTGCAAACTGATTTAAATGCAAAAATTAGTAGTAAATAATACCCTTTCCAATAATATATTGGTAATAACTGGATACCTAGCTGCGGCTTTGGCATCATTTATTGCGCTTAATCAAACAACCCATCACCTGTTTTTTTGGATACCTTTAGGTTTTGCTATAGTCTCAATACTTACAAAGGGAGTAAATGTCCTTTCTGGAATTGGAATTGCTTCACTCATATCGCACTTTTCAATACTTGCTGTAAGCGAAAAACATCTTGACCTTAGCTATTCAGTTTTACCTGCAATAACCTATACAATTGTTGAACTTCTGACCATTACAGCCGTTTTCTACATTTACAATACTAAAAAATCAAAGCTAATTATCAGAATTAGCGCATATAGCCTTGTTAAAATTTCTTTGCTTTCACTTTTTACTGGAATAATTCTTTCACTTGTTCAACTAACCTTAATTGCTGCTTTCAGTGAAAGCGCAATCATAATAAGCAAAACTATTCCATTGCTACTTGGCAACACCTTAATCCTATTCGTATCGCTTTGTTTTAGCAATAATTTTAGCTGCAATAAAAAAGAGGATAATAAACATACGCTACTCTATCAGATTATTTTTTCTGTCGGGTTAATCCTGCTTGCCTCTTCATTTCTACTTTTACCCCAATTTATCTCTCATACCGATATTTATATAATTGCAACAATACTTACGTTAGTAATTGTGATTTACGCTGCAATCTACCTTCCATTTATTGGGTATTCTTTATTTATTTCAGTATTCACAGTGGGTTTAGTTATTGCATTTAACAACTTAACTCTTAATATTTTCAGCACCATAACCCAAACCGATCTTGTTGCATCGCTACTCCTAATAACCTTCTTTTCGCAAAATTTAAGAGAAAAGAGCAACAAATTTCTGAAAGAGAGTAATAAGCAACAAGTTAAGGAGTACAGCGAGCTTAACGATAAGCTATTAACAGAAATTGAAAAGCTTGGCCTTGCACAAAAGGAAATTCAACAACAGCAGAAAATACTTACCGAGGCTCAGTTTATTAGCGGGATTGCCACATGGGAGTATTCAACTAGAAAAAAAAGGTTTAATTGGATTTCGCATAATAGTGAAAAACCTTTGTTCGATTTCGACCTTCAAGCACAATCGGTAAAAAGCATTAGCGAAAAAATTCACCCCGACGATTTTAAACAGCTTATCAAGCTCAAAAAGCTTAAGGACAATAAAAACACCGACTTTGAATTTGAACTCCGAATAGTAAATCAGCATAGAGGTTTCCGCTACTACTGGGTAAAAGGAAGGGCAATTATGGAAGGCTCTACCCTGACAAGAGTGCTTGGAATGCTAATGGATATTACAAGCAGAAAAGTTGCTGAAGAAGTTTTACTTGAAAGAGAACAGCGATACCAAGCACTGTTCGGCTCAAACATTGATCCTGTTTGCGTAATTGAAGCAAGCACGAATACTATAAAAGATGTTAACCCTGCATTCGAAAAGCTATACGAATACAGCAGAGATGAAATAATTGGAAAAAGCTACCTTGTTTTATCCGATCAGCCCATTGAAACAAAATCGGCCATTGAGGTTGGTCGTTATAAAGGAAAATTCCGAGTACTCGAAAGAGTTCACCTAAAAAAGAATGGCGATAAAATTTTCATCGAAGCAAACCTTATGAAACACGTGCTCGATGGAAAAGAAATGCTTTTTATCATTACCCACGATATAACACGAAGAAAAGAAGCTGAAAAGAAGATTGCCGAACGGGAGCAAAAGTTCCGTACATTTTTTGAGTCGGACCTAATTGGCATGGCCGAAATTTCATTTACAAAGGAGCTTACTTCATTTAACAATAGACTTTCTTCAATTTTGGGATACAATCAAAATGAGCTAATAGGGAAAACTATTGACGAGCTAACCCATCCGGACGATTTGCTTGCCGAAACCAAACTCTTTAACCAAGTTATTACGCACAAAACAGATGGTTACTCACTTGAAAAACGTTTCATTTCAAAGAGTTCGGGGCCTATTTACTGTAAGGTTAGCCTAAAAAGCATAAAAAGTCCAAAAGGGGGCATTTCGCATTTTATAATCCTTGTTGAGGACATCTCAATACGAAAAAAGGCCGAGGAGGAACTCAGCAAAAGCCGAGCAAAGTTGCGGCACGCCCAATCTGTTGCAAAGTTAGGAAGCATTTGGTTTTACAACGGAAACGAAACCATTACTCTTTCCGATGAAGCCTATGAAATGCTAGGGTTTGAAAACAAGCGCCCCACAATAACTCGTCGCGAATTTTTTAAGAACATCGTACCTAGTTCAAATAAAAGCATTGAGAAGCATATATGCGATTTAGAAAAAGGCAACCCCGTACTAGGCGACTACGAGCAAACCTTTGTTACACCAAGGGGAAAAGTTAAATACATACTATCAAATTTTGGCCTTTCTAAAGACTCAAAAGGAAATGTTACTGAAGTTTTGGTAACTCTTGCCGATATAACCAAAATTAAACAAGCCGAGATGGCCCTACAAGAGGCAAATGCGCTTAAGGATCAGCTTTTCTCAATTATTAGCCACGACTTGCGTTCACCCATTAGCTCAATTAGTCAGCTAATTGACCTATATACAGAGCAAAAGGATGAGATTGACTCCGATACATCAAATTCAATACTAAACACCCTTCAAAATACAAGCAAAGAAACCTATAAGCTGCTCGAAAACCTTTTAGAATGGGCAAGTTCTCAACGCACCAGTTCATACAAACCTCATGCTCTAAATCTGGCACCAGTAATTAGCCAAATTGTTAGCTTAAGCCAAGGAGCTGCCGAGGCAAAGCAAATAAGCATTTTAAATGATTATGCCAACGAGATTCCCGTTTTTGTTGACGAAGAAATGCTAAAAACAGCCATTAGAAACTTGCTAAGTAATAGCATCAAGTTCACGCCAACATCGGGCACAATTAGCATAACATCTGCTTTTAATGGAAGTAATGTTGAAATTTCGGTAACCGACTCAGGAGTTGGCATTCCCGAAAGTAAGATTGCAAAACTATTTGACAATAGCACAAGTTTTACCACCCCAGGAACCAACAACGAAAAAGGAACAGGACTTGGGCTTAAGCTAGTTAAAAAGTTTATTGAGAAAAACGGGGGAAGTATTCGCGTAGAATCACTTGAAGGGCAAGGCACAACATTTACCATTTCGCTTCCAAAGTACTCTGAAAGCTAGTATCAAAGTGCTAAAACCCAAAAAGGGAACCCTAACAAATCATTTTAATTTTTTACTTTAGCCAAAAAATGGCTCGATATGGAAATTGCTATTCTTATTATTTTTTACGTTTTTTCTCCCCTACTAATTCTGCACCTTTGTCACAAGTATAAATTTATTAACAAACTTGGTGCTGTTTTTATAGCCTATTTGCTAGGTTTAATTGTTGGAAACATTGGGATACTACCCGCAGGAAGCGAACAGGTTCAGGATATAACAACAATGCTTACCATACCATTAGCCATTCCTTTGCTCCTCTTTTCAGCAAACATTAAGGAATGGGGCAAACTAGCCAAAAGCACTTTTCTCTCACTGACAATTGGAATTACGTCAGTAATTATTGTTGTAACAATTGGATTTTTCCTGTTTAAAGGAAAAGGTATGCCTGAAGCGTGGAAACTTTCGGGAATGCTAGTAGGCGTATACACTGGCGGAACGCCAAACTTGGCCGCGCTAAAAATTATGCTCGATATTGATGCCGATACCTACGTTTTAACCCACACCTACGATATGGCCATATCGGTGGCTTACCTTGCATTTTTAATGACAATTGGGCAAAAGGTATTTCATAAGTTTTTAAGGCCTTTCCCCATCTCAAAAACCGATAACAACGAAAAGGATTATGATGGGAAAGATCCGTATCAAGGAATGCTATCGCGTAAAAAATTTGTCACTCTCCTTATAGCCTTGCTAATTTCTGTTGGAATTTTTGGTATTGCTGGCGGGTTAAGCCTACTTGTCGATGAAAATCAGCAAATGGTTGTGGTTATTCTAACCATTACAACGCTTAGCATTATTGCATCGCTTATCCCTCGAATAAATCGCATTGAAAAAACCTTTGAAGCCGGAATGTACCTAATCCTAATTTTCAGTCTTGTTGTTGCTTCTATGGCCGATGTAAGCCGTTTTGCAGGGCTTACTCCAGGCTTATTCGGATATATAACCTTTGCCGTATTCGGATCACTTTTGGTGCATGTTATGCTCTCCAAAGCGTTTAAAATTGATGCCGATACCATGATGATCACATCAACATCGCTCATTTGTTCGCCACCATTTGTGCCAGTTATTGCCGCTGCAATTGGCAATAAAAAGGTAATAGTATCGGGATTAACGGTTGGTATTATAGGATATGCAGCTGGGAATTACCTCGGCTATGTTCTGGCTGAAATTCTCAAGAATTTTTAGAGATTCAACAAGAAAGCCGATTATGCAAAATAATCGGCTTTTTGTTATATTTAGTTTCCTCGGTTAAAACAAAAAGTTTAACCCAATATAAGTACCGCTTGTCCCATCGCGCTCATCGAAAGGGCGGCCATGATCAACTGCAATAATAAAGTTGCGGTTCATAGCAATTCGCAATCCTGCGCCATAGCTCATATGCAACGACTCCTTATCATCACTAAAAATATCATCTTCAGTTGGCGTATTCTCAGGAGTTTGCCAGTTGTAGCTAGCCCAATCAACATTACTTGTGCTAAACTGTATTGGAGTAATAACCTGCCCCCCATCAACAAAAGTGTTTAGCGAAAGGTAAAAATTTTGGTTTAGGAACTCGAAGCGTACAAATTTCCAGCGAAGTTCCAGGTTTGCCCAAGCAATACCATCGCCAACAACACGGTTGCGAATTACACCTCGCAACGACTTGCCCCCACCAAGCCCTTCGGATGTTGATCCGCGGAGGATAAGGGTTGTAATGCTAGGCTGAAGATAAAATGGGCAAGTACCGAATACCGTTCCCTGATAGCCAAGGCGGTAAGCAAATGTTAACCGATTTGGGAATAATGTAAAATACTGACGATGGGTTAGCGTAAATTTCATATGCTGAAAATCGGAACCAATGCCCATAAACGATGGAGCAAAGGCAAAAACTGCTTCTGTCCAAATGCCGCTGTTTGGGTTCGGCTCATTATCGCGCGTATCGTATACAAGGCCTGCTTTTAGGTAGGTGACAAAACTTCCTTCGGCTTCATCAGCTGAAATAATACCCCAATTAATGTAGTGCTCATATAAAGAAGGAATATCCGGAAGCAAATCCTCATCCTTACCTTCGTTAAGCTTTTCAATATCAACAGCACCAACTTGATAGTTGTAAAGGCCAACGCCAGCAGCCCAACCCACATTCTCAAGTGGTAGTTTACCTTGCAGGTCAATGGAAAAGCGGAATAGCTTTCGGTCGAACTTATAGAATGCTCTAGAAAGGTATTCATCAGCATTATCGCTATCAGTCCACGATGCGTTGTAAAACGATTCGTAACCGTTAAAGCCGTAGAAGTCGTACATTTTATCGGTTAGGTAACTAAAATCTGAGGTAAACCTAATGCCAGGGATAAGGTATTTTGAGTCGAAGAAAATGCGATTAATACCACTTCCTTTTGTAAAACGCGACCACTCAAGGTAAAGGTTATGCTTAAAATCGGGGTACATGCTACCATCGCCGTAGTTAAAAAGGTTGAGCAAAGCACCATACTGAAAGCCCAGATCTGAGTCGTACGACACAACAGGTAAGCCTCCGAAGTTCCATCCCGACTTAACCTTTTCGTCACTATCATCTGTTTGGGCAATGGTTTGCGTAGAGAAAAATAAGCACAACACTAAAAAAGCAAGAAGTATTCTGTTTTGCATGGCTTAAAATTTTAGGTTTCTCAAATGTACTTAAATAATTAAAAAACCGAAGTTGCCATAAAAAAAATGTTTTAAAAAATTTTGTTTTGCTATTCAAAGATTTAGCAATACTTTTAGGCACAAATTTTAAAAAATTCGCGCAATGGCATTAATGGAAGAATTTAGAAAACAAGGTGATTTCCTTTTCAAATACAGAAGTTTTTTTCCGTTACCCCTTTTCCTCTTTGGATTTGGAATTCATTTATACTCGCAATATACCAGTGACGGCGAAATTATTCCCGAATACTTTTTTGCAATTAGCTTTGCTGTTAGCTTTTTAGGGTTAATCGTTCGGTCGCTTGTTATTGGATATGTACCAAAGAACACTTCGGGCAGAAACACCAAAACTCAAATTGCTAATGTGCTCAACACAAAAGGGATGTACTCAATAGTTAGGCATCCGCTATATGTTGGCAACTTTTTAATGTGGCTGGGCATTGCAATGCTTACGGCTAATATTTGGTTCATCCTATTCTTCCTTCTTTTTTACTGGCTCTACTACGAAAGAATTATGTATGCTGAGGAAGCATTCCTAAGAGATAAGTTTGGACAGGATTACCTAAACTGGGCTGATACTGTTCCCAGTTTTATCCCTAAAATGAGCCAATGGCAAAAGCCCGATGACTTTTTCTCCTTTAAAAACGTGCTTCGCAGAGAGTATACTGGTTTGTTTTTCATGGTCATAATTTTTGCATTCTTTCATTATGCTCATGCAGTAATTCAAGCACAAATGAGCTTCATTCCACAAACCCTAGCCTCTTACATTTGGATTGGTGCATTTGCATTTATCGTTATCTTCTATTTCACCATAAGATTTTTACACAAAAAAACCAGTGTTCTAAAGGTTGAAGGACGCTAACTTACAGGTTTTATGAAAATTATTTGCATTGGCCGGAACTACACTGATCATGCCAAAGAAATGGCATCTCCAGTTCCCGATAAACCCGTATTTTTTCTGAAACCCGATACTGCGCTGCTAAGAAATAATCAACCCTTTTTCTATCCGCTATTCTCAAACGATATTCATCACGAGGTTGAGGTTGTTGTTAAAATTAACCGCTTGGGCAGAAACATTGCTGAAAAGTTTGCACATCGCTACTACAACGAAATTGCGTTGGGTATTGATTTTACTGCGAGAGATTTGCAAGCCGAATGCAAGCAAAAAGGGCTACCATGGGAAATGTCGAAGGCCTTTGATGGTGCAGCGCCCATTAGCCAGTTTGTTGACATCAACAAGTTTGATAACCTAAGCAACCTAAAATTTTGGCTCGATGTTAACGACAAAACCGTTCAAAAAGGGAGCATCTCCGAAATGATATTTAGCATCGATAAGCTAATTGCTTACGTGTCGCAGTTTATTACCCTAAAAATTGGCGACTTAATTTATACGGGAACTCCCGCCGGAGTTGGACCTGTTAAAATTGGCGATAGGCTAAAAGCCTACCTCGAGGGTGAGCTAATGCTCGACTTCTTTGTACGTTAGCTATTTGCTGCTGCACTTTTGCCGGCCAACCATCCAGTTGAGTATGCAATTTGTAGATTGTAACCACCTGTTGCACCATCAAGGTCGAGTACCTCGCCAGCAAAGTACAACCCGTTTACCCGCTTCGAGCCCATAGTTCGTGGGTTAACCTCCTTAAGTTCAACACCACCTGCAGTGGCAATAGCCTCATTCCATGAGCGATACCCTTTTACCCTAACTCTATTCTCTTTTAGCCAAAGCCTAATCTGCTTACGCTCATCGGCCGTTACCCTCGAAACCGATTTTTGGTAGGCTATATCTAGCTCATCGAGCATTGTTTCGGCAAGGTTTTTTGGAAGTACCTTTCGGGCAAGGTCAATCATCCCCATTCGGGGATTTTCATCGAGTTCGCGTAGCAATCTTTTATCTAACTTTTTGTGGTCTAGAGCAGGCTTAAAATCCACTTCAAGCTCAACCTCTTTTCCTTCATCTATATTTCTAACAACATCTCTGCTCACTCTCAAAACAATTGCTCCGCTATAGCCGTAGGGCATTATCTCAAGTTCACCAAACTCAGAATAAACCTTTTTTTTATTGATAAAAACAGACAGGTTGGTGTTTTTAACCAATAATCCAGCGGCATCGCTGAAAACTGGTTCAGTTTCGAGCCCAACCAAGGTAGGCTTAAGTACTGCTATTTTATGGCCACATTGCTGGGCAAGGGTATAACCATCGCCTGTAGATCCTGTTGCAGGATACGACTTCCCCCCTGTTGCTAGAACAACGCTGTGGCATTTCACTTGCTTATGCCCGTTGGCGAAATAATCAACAGATTTCACTGCATTTCCACTGATGCTAATGGCTTTTACAGATGCATTACATTCAATTGTCACGCCATTTCCTTTTGCCCAACTAACTATAGCCTCGGCAACATCCCATGCCTTGCCACTTGCAGGGAAAACCCTCTGGCCACGTTCAGTTACTGTTGCTACACCTTGAGAATGTAGCAGCTCAATTATATCGTTGCTAAAAAAATCAGTAAATGCATCTCTCAGAAATCGTGGCTCTGGGAATATTTGAGACAGAAACTCATCGAGCGGCTTTAAATTTGTTATGTTACATCGCCCCTTCCCTGTTATGCGAAGCTTACGTGCAGGCTTCTCCATTTTTTCAAGGAGCAAAACGCTAGCGCCATCTTTAGCCGCTTTTCCTGCTGCCAATAATCCGGCGGGACCTGCACCAATAACTACAACATCAAACTCGGTTTTTACCATTAATTACAATTTAGCCTGTAAACGGGATAGCGCAAATAACTCTTTTCGAAGTAGGGCGAATGCTCATACAAAAAGCTTAGCTGAGCGTATGCATCTGAGGCAAACTCTTTATCCTCTTTCTTTTTTTGCTCAAACCTTTCTCTTAAATCCTTATTATCAGCTAGCATTTGCTCAGCAAAATCTTCAAACACATAAGGTGAAAAATACTCCTTACGCTGTAAAATTGAATCGAAAAAATTCCAAGCAAAGAATGAATCGTAGGCCTGAGGTTCTAACATCTCCACAATGTAATGGTTTGCAAGCTGGCTTGTTGAAACAAGGTAGTCGCCTTTGTAAAATGGGATATCCTGAACCTCTTTTCTAACTTCAATGTTGGTATGCAAATACCTACCATTGTATGGCTTCGGATAAGTATTGTAACTCTCAATGTAATATGCTTCAACGCTAAGCGTTGTGTCCTGCTGAAAACGCTCAAGCTGTACCCCATTGATTGCTAATCGGTGAATAACTTCGTGCCATGCTTGCGGGATAACGTAGTAATCGGGAGTTTTAATAGTTAGCGTTGGGTTGTAATGCTTAAAATAGGGGATTTGCTTTGTAAACGGTTTACTCCTATCGTATCGAAGCCGCATACCGCCAGTTACTTTACTTTTAACAAACTCGGCCTCGTAGCCTTTAAACTCAATTTCTTCCTTCATAGTGCTATCGAGCTGCCAATGCAAAACAAAATCCTTCTGATTCCTAACAAAGTCATCCGCTTCGAGCCTTGCATCGGTAAGCCTTTCCCCATACTTATCGGTATAAACTAATGCTGCTTTAACAAACTCATACGTTGCTAAAACTCTATCATTAAAAGGCTTAAACATATGTGCTTCGGTCATAAGGGTTATGGTGTTAAATAGCTTACCGTAACCTGTAGTATATCGGGGCGAGTTAATATACTGCTGCAAACCGCTCTCGGGTAGCTCTCCCATTGGCGATACGTAGGGAATCATTTCGTAACCCGAATTCCTCATCGACTTGTAAAGAAATGGTTCTAAATCATCGCTTAAAATCTGCCCAAGCATTGGTGGCAATTCCTGTGGATGCGAAGGAATTAGTGTCATAACGTATTGGTAATCGGCTCCGTTAGTTGTATGGGTATCGATTAGCAGATCGGGTTTCCAGTTATGAAAAATTTGTGCGAAGGTTTGCGCATTTTTACTTGTCATTGGTGCGTAATCGCGATTAAGATCAAGATTTTTAGCATTGGCTCTAAAACCTTGATCTTGCGGTCCATTTTGATTTGCCCTATTGTAAGGAGACCGATTAAGCGCTCCACCAATATTGTACATAGGAATTATACATAGAACCGTGCTATCCATAATTTCCCATAGTCCATCCTTATTATCGAGGATATCGCGAGCAAGCTTAACGCTTGCATCAACTCCACAGGGCTCACCCGGATGAATTGCATTATTCACCATAATTACCCTAAAGCCCTTATCCTTTATTGCGTCGGGGCTAAAATTTTTAGTTTTTGAAATAACGAACAGATGAAGTGGCTTTCCAATATCGGTAGTTCCGTAGGTTAGAAGTTTTGCTGTTATATGCTGTTTCGACAGCGATTTGTAAGCCTCGATGGTTTCGGCGTAAGTTAAGCTATAATTTTCCTCGTAGCGCAATAGCACTTCGGGCATTTTTTTAACGCTCTTTTTAACAATTTGACGTGCTAAAATAATAAGAGCCAACGAGGCAATTACGGCATACAAGAAATAGGTTAAGAACTTTTTCATTAGGTATTGAATTTGCTTTAAGCCTGGCGAATACAATTTACTCACCTAACTGTTTTATACGTGTTTGATTAACGGAATTATATAAGAGTTTAAATCTGATGCAAAATTATTTGTTTTGGATTAATGTTTTGCTGTTGGTAAGCAAATCTTTTTTAAAAAGACGAGAATTGATTCAATTCATCATTTAGCTGATTAAACAAGTCTGTGCCGGGGCAATTTGCAAATGAAACTAGCTCATTGTTTATAGTTTGCTCAATTGTATATTCTTTATTAATAACGTTATAAATAATTGACTTGACAAAATATGTGTATTGCCCATTTTCCTCGTTTCCGCTATTTAACTCCTCCAATAAACCTTTAAAAAAGTCAACTGTATCAGCATATCGCTTTGTATGCTTTTGGTAAAAAGCTGTATTTACACCTACAAGATTAGTGAAGTTTTTATGCCTGTTCGCAATATTCATCAATACCTTTGCTGGCATATTGTGCAAAGCAATTTTTCTAAGCGCATAAATTTCAATATACCTGTATACACCAATTAGTCCGAATGCATCTAAATCGTCGGCAGTTGATAAAATTCGGGTCAACTGCAATTCGGGTGATAAATCCTTAAAATTAGCTTGTTGAATACTTTTATCGTCGTGATGCTCAATTGCATATAAAACCATGCGTTGGTTTTCAATATTAAGCAGCGAATTTTCACTAAAAAAGTCAGCACAAAACTTTGCGCTTGCATAGCCATGACGCTCACTTTTATCTAGAGTTAGCCCTGTATCGTGAAATAAGCAGGCAATAAGAAGATGCTCACTTGAGATTGCTGCATTTAGGCTTTGCGAAATTAGTGGCTGTTTAACCAAATTGTTGCAAATATGCCACACCCTTAAATGATGAGAAATATCGTGCGAGGGGATATGGATACTTTCGTACAAGGGTTTAAGAAAACTGCAAATCGGACTTAGCCATTTTGCTTCAACAGAATTTATCTGCATTGCCATAAAGATGATACAAAAGGGAATAATAAACAAAGGCAGAGAAAAACTTCACTGCCTTTGCCAATTCGTTTTAATTTAAGTGACTACACTACTGCATTTGATTCTTCAATAATTTCATATGCTAAGTCAAGTATAGTAGTATCGTCGAGCGTAACAATTCCTCCATCGGGCCCCTGCTCATAATGAAAACCTACAGATTCGCCA
>Ga0334898_1003378_pt1 | contig 12997 bp, 9 predicted proteins | sample GraSluR3_MG_10_FD_207228 | JGI IMG/M metagenome (GOLD analysis project Ga0334898, IMG submission 207228) | Sludge microbial communities from methane-producing bioreactor in Wageningen University, Netherlands - Granular Sludge_3_08-R3 | ecosystem: Engineered > Bioreactor > Anaerobic > Unclassified... | reverse complement strand
CCCGTTCAACCTGGACAGGGTTCGTATAAGCTTCATAGCGGTGCTCATCCGATCCAAGAAGGTTGTATTGGATGACGCTATTGATCAGCCAGCTTGTTTCGAGGGATCCCATCAGGTCGAATTCAGCCCTGATATACTGGATTTCTCCGGTTTCAAGGTAATCGGGATGGATCAGATAAAACCCGCTGAGCTCTCCTGATTGAACGGCTTTTCTGGCGGCGGCTTCGGATTCATACTGGACCAGGCGTTCCTCCTCGACCCACTGCGGGAGTTGTTGGATGACACCAGCATGATCAATATAACCCTCCGAGGTTACCAAGGACGGGTCAGGTTCAAAAATCGAACCGATGTCAACTCCAGCCTCATCTCCGCTGAATAATGAAATCCCGGCGAGGATCAAGGCCGGCACGAGGGGTACGAGAATTAGGGTCAGGATGAATGACCGCCTGGTTACGGTGTTGATAAACTCCGTTTTCAAAACAATCCAGATTTTCTTCATGGCTGCACATTCTTTCTAAAGATTTCTTTGAGCGAAAGTTTCTTTCCATATTGAAGCATTCCCATCCTGAAGGCTCTTCCGGCAAACCAGATCGCCAGAACCGCAAAGATGACGAGGAGTACAATGTTGAGGGCAATTTGCCAGGTTGGGACAACTGCAAAGCCCATGCGCATCAGGATCGTGATCGGAGAGGTCAGCGGGAAAAAACTCAGGACTGTGGCCAGCGTCCCATTTGGGTTCATCATGATCATTGAGGAGACATAGAAGGGGATTGTGGTCGAGATCGAGAACATGCCGGAGATCTGCTGGGCTTCACGCATTTCGGTCATTGTGGCGCCGATTGCGGCCATCAAAGCTGAAATCATAACAAAGGAGGGGAGCAGCAGCACGATTAAGATCAAAATATAGTTGGCCGGCAGGGAAAAGTCCTGCAATACAGGCCAGAAATAGCCGCCAACGACCAAGCCGAGCCATCCGAACAACAACCAGATCACGAGCTGGGTCAACCCGATGGCGATATTCCCAATAATTTTGCCGGTCATCAATTGACCGGGCGTTACCGAGGTGATGACGATCTCCATGGTGCGGTTTTCTTTTTCTTCCACGACCGCCTGCATGAGATACCCGCCGCTGGTCATCACCACAATGATGTATAAAATCCCAGCGATGAAAGGTGTGAAGATCAGAAACCATTGGTCTTCTCGCATGGTACGGCTGCCATCCAGGGCTTCCACGGTCACCAGGCTGCCTTCTGAGAGGCGTTTTTCCAACTGCGGATCGATATTCTCCGCCTCCATCAGGTTGCGGCGGACAAAGCTTCTGAATTGAGACTGGACGCCTGATCCCGGTTCCTCAAGGTAGAAAAGCTCGACTGAGAGAGATTCTACATAATCTTCCGGCAGGATATAGTAAGCCTGGATTTCTCCGGCTTCCAAATCAGTGCGGGCAAGGTCTTCGTCCTGATAAGCGCGGAATTCAATCAGAGGGTCGAAGATGTCCCCGCTGGTTTCCAGTCTGAGGGGGTCAGCAAGGATTCCCGAGTGATCGATATAACCGACCGGTGTCGAGTCCATTGAGAAAACGCCCATCAGCAATACCACACCGACCATTGCTATCACCGCCATGGGAAGGCTGAGCAGGCTGAATAAGAAGCGTTTCTGGAAGACATGCCGGCTATATTCATATTTGATGATGTGCCATATTTTAGCCACGGGCACCCCCCTCCTGTTTTTTGACAACCTTGATGAAGATCTCATTCAAAGGGGGAAGCGCAATTTCAAACTCATTAAGTTCAACGCCCAGATTGATGAGAGTCTTCAAGATCACATTGGGTTTGGCATCCTCTGTTAAGATCAGCCGGTAACGGCCATTGAGCTTGAGGATTTCCTTAACGCCGTTGATGGTTTGCGGCAGATCGCTGAGGGGGGTTACCATGATCTCACGGGCGGAGAAACTGTTCTGGATTTCCTGGAGGGTGCCATAGAGAACGCTCCGGCCGTGGTCAATCAGCAGAATGCGGTCGCATAATGCTTCGACCTGGTTCATCTGATGCGTGGACATGATGATGGCTTTGCCCTCGTTCCTTTTCATCACCAGCATATCTTTGACCATCTCGGTGTTAACCGGATCCAGAGAGGTGAAAGGCTCATCAATGATCACCAGTTCAGGATCGTGGATCAGGGTCGCAATAAGCTGGGCTTTTTGCTGCATGCCTTTGCTCAATTCTTTCACTTTTTTATCCCGAACCTCAGCAAGGTCAAAAAGTTCAAGATATTCCTGAAGCCTTTCCGAAACAGTAGCTTCATCCATCCCTTTTAACACAGCTAGAAATGAAAGACATCGTTCGAGGGAGATATCCTGATAGAGCCCTCTTTCTTCCGGGAGGTAACCGATGTGGTTCTTCTTTTCCTCGGTCATCCCGCCGTTGAGAACACTGATCTCACCCGAATCCGGCTTAAAGATATCCAGGATCATGCGGATGGATGTTGTTTTGCCCGCGCCATTCGGCCCCAGCAATCCGAAGATTTCTCCTGGCTGGACTTCAAAACTCAAGTCGTCAACGGCCTGCGTTTGCCCAAATCGTTTCGAAATATTCCTAACCTCAATGATTGACATTTCTTATTTTCCTTTCTTATTGCCTGTTTGTGTTCAGTAGTATTATTTTAACCGTGATTAAGTCCACTCAGGATAGAAAATCTCAGGTATTTTAATCATAATTTTATTTATAAGATGCTTTTTGTGACGGGTCTACCTACCAATCCTGACCTGGTCAAAAGGCCAGGGCAGCTGATTAACAGAATCCTGCAAGGCTGCTTTTCCCCAAAGCGCTAACCATCAGGTTTCAAAGGATTTCTGAGTCTTGAGATTCTGAAACGGATGGACCAGATTGGGTCAATGTGTCACTTTTGTTTCACCAGGATTTTCCCTGTCCCTCGTTCTGAATTGCTTTCAATGATACTACCGATTCGAGCGGCCCGAATGTTTTTATTCAGCAGTTGATCAACGATTCGGCCAGCGTCGCCTTCAGGAAGGCTGATCAACAGTCCTCCGGAAGTCTGTGCATCCGCAAGCAATATGCGGTCGACGTCCGAAATCTGCGCCTCGAAACTAACGTGCGGATTTACATAATTCAGGTTATTCAAGGAGCCGCCGGGAACCACGTTCATGGCTGCCATTTCCCTGGCTTTTGGGATGATGGGGATATCCGCCAGATTGAGGACAGCATCCACTTCTGATCCGGAGACCATTTCACGGAGATGGCCGAGCAGGCCGAAGCCGGTTATGTCGGTGCAGGCGTTCACCTGGAATCCGCGCATGACCTCAGCGGCTGTTTTATTCAGAGTAGCCATGATTTCAATCAGGATGGATTCCGTAGCCTCATCCACCAGGCCCTGTTTGAGCGCGGTGGTCAGGATGCCCAGTCCCAGCGGTTTGGTGAGGATCAACGCGTCACCGGGTTTGGCTGTGCTGTTCCTGAGGACCTGATCGGGTCTGACCAGACCTGTGACGGCCATTCCGAATTTGGGTTCGTTGTCGTCAACCGTGTGACCGCCAAGAACGGCAATTCCCGCCTCCTGCGCTTTTTCCTGGGCGCCACGCAGGATCTCTTCCAACACTTTCAAGGGCAGCCGGCTTGAGGGAAACCCGACAATATTCAGAGCAAAGATTGGCTGGGCACCCATTGCATAGATATCTGAGAGAGAATTGGCAGCCGAGATTGCGCCAAACCAGTAGGGGTCGTCAATGATGGGCGTGAAGAAATCAACGGTTTGCACAACCGCCAGGTCTTCGTTGATCTGGTAGACAGCGGCATCGTCATTTGTGGAGGCATCCACCAGCGCTTTGGGGTCAAAAACCGGGGGCAGGTTTTTGAGGACCTCTTCGAGCGCCTGGGGGCGCAGCTTGCAGGCACATCCCAATCCATGGGTAAAACGTGTTAATTTTATGGTTTCAATGTCCCTAGCTTCAGGTTCCATTTCAAGCGGGGTGGTTTGCAGGAGCGGTCTGAGCGCGGTTGTCAGGATCTCCACAGCCCGATCAACTTCTTCAACTGTTGTCCCCCTGCCCACGGAGAAACGGACTGTTCCCATCGCATAATCAAGGGGAACCTGCATGGCTTCCAAAACATGAGAAAGGTCTACTTCATCTGAATGGCAGGCTGCACCAGCGGATGCCGCTACCCGGTCGCCTACTTCGGAGAGCAGGGTATTGGCTTCGACTCGGTAGAACGCCAGGCTGAGTGTGTTCGGAAGCCGTAACCCAGGGTGTCCGTTCAGCAGGAAGCTGCTTTCGGGTAGGGCCTCTTCCAGCCCTTTGTGCAAACGATCTCGCATAGCCTGAAAATGAGCGATGTTTTCAGCCAAATCCCTTTGGGCAATTTCCGCCGCTTTCCCCAGGCCGACAATTTCAAGTACGTTTTCAGTGCCCGGTCGCCGGTTGGATTCATGATCAGCGCCGAACATCAATTTATCAAGCTTCAGGCCAGACCGGACATACAGCGCGCCGACACCTTTGGGCGCGTAGAATTTATGGCCGGCAAGGGAGAGCAGATCAACACCCAGTTCTTCGACATCTACGAGGATTTTACCGAGAGATTGGGCTGCATCAGTATGGAACACAGCCCCCGCCTGATGTGCGAGATCGGCCAGGTCCCGAATGGGTTGGAGGGTGCCAACCTCGTTATTGGCGTGCATGATACTGACCAGGATTGTATCGGGCGTGAGGGCTTTTTGAAGCTCGTCAGGGCTCACCCGGCCAGATGCATCCACAGGAAGGATGGTGAGTCGGAAGCCCTGCGATTCAAGGTGGCGGCAGACCTCCAAAACGGCCGGGTGTTCAATGGCGCTGGTTATGATATGCCGCCCCCGGTTTTGATTTGCCAGGGCATAACCGCGAATTGCGTAATTATTGCTTTCCGTGCCACCGCTGGTGAAAAGAATCTCCATCGTTTGCCCATTAATGGCTGCGGCGACCTGTTTGCGGGCATTTTCAATGGCTAATTTCGCGCGAACCCCGAAAGCATGGGTGCTGGAAGGATTGCCAAAGACCTCGTAGAGATAGGGCATCATTGCATCGGCCACTTCCTTATCAATCGGGGTGGTGGCGTTGTAATCCAGGTAGATGGGTTTTATTGCGCTCATGACTCTCCCTTTTTGTTCGCGTTTCGCCAGTTATTATACTCAGACAAACACAAAAAGCCATCCGAGGGTTTTCTTTGCGGATGGCTCAGTTCGGTTAGGGGTAACTTCAGGTTTACGCTGCGGGCACAGTTTCCTTTTTGGAACCGGCCATCAAGAGGCCGAGTTCCTCACGGGTGGCGTCTTTGGCGGCCAGTGTGGCAACAATCTCGCCTTCGTACATCACGGCGATCCTGTCCGAAAGGGACATGATTTCATCCAATTCCGCCGAGATCAACAGAATACCGACCCCGTTATCCCGCATTTCCACCAACGTCCGGTGGATGTATTCGATGGAGCCGACATCAAGACCGCGGGTGGGTTGGTTGGCGATCAGCACTTTAACGTCCCGGCTCAATTCCCGGGCAACGATCAATTTCTGCTGGTTGCCGCCGGAGAGGTTGGATGCTGGAATAAAGGGCGAGGGCGTGCGGATGTCAAAGCTTTCAATCAGCCGTTTGGCATATTCTTCGATGGCATCATCGTTACGAGTCAGGCCTTTGACAAAAGGACGCTTGTAATAGCTGCAAAGGATCAGATTGTCTGTCAACGGGTAGGGAAGCACCAGGCCGTGTTTCTGGCGGTCTTCCGGGATGTGTGCCATGCCATTTTCTGTGAGGGCGCGGGGGTTGGCGGCCGGCATTTTCCTGCCATCGATATAGATTTCACCGCTCGTAATGGATCGCAGCCCGGTGATGGCTTCCGCTAATTCTGTCTGGCCGTTACCCTGTACCCCGGCAACACCCAGAATTTCACCTCCACGCACTTCCAGGGACACCCTTTCCACTGCGTTCCTGTGGTCATCTTCATGGATGACCAGGTCTTTGATCTCAAATACCGCGTCAGTTGGGTGTGCTGGTCCTTTATCAACTTTGAGGAGCACTTCCCTGCCAACCATCATATTGGCAAGCTCTGCTTTGCTGGTTTCATTCGGTCGGGTTTCGCCGACGACTTCACCCCGCCGCATGACCATGATCCGGTCTGCGATTTCCAGCACTTCCTTGAGCTTATGGCTGATAAAGATGATGGAGACACCTTTGGATTTTAATTCACGCATCACACGGAAGAGGTCTTCAATTTCCTGGGGGGTCAGGACGGCTGTCGGTTCGTCCAGGATCAAAATTCGCGCCTCACGGTAAAGGGCTTTGAGGATCTCAACCCGCTGCTGAACACCAACCGGAAGGTCTTCAACAATGGCTTCCGGGTTAACTTCCAGTCCATAAGAATCCGATAACGCCGCGACGCGATGCCGGGCTTTTTTGAGGTTAAGAACACCGGCAGTGCTGATTTCTGAGCCGAGGATGATGTTTTCTGTCACATTGAAAACGGGAACCAGCATGAAATGCTGATGGACCATCCCAATGCCCTGATTGATCGCATCATGTGGGCTGTTGATGCTGGTCTTTTCACCATAGACAAAGACCTCACCCTCGTCCTGACTGTAAAGACCGTAGATGATGTTCAGGAGGGTGGTTTTTCCAGCACCGTTCTCACCGAGGATCGCAAGGATCTCACCTTCGTTAAGGACCATATCGACATCTTTGTTCGCCAGGACACCCGGGAAACGTTTGGTTATCTTTTTGGTTTCAAGAATGGGTCTGTTCGCCATGGACTATTCCTTTTCGTAGGGAGAACCTTCGGCAGCAGGGGGACGTGCCCTGCCTCCGAAGCCCGCCAGTACAATGATGGTAAGCAGGTATGGCAGCATGCCGATGAATTGATGCGGGATATTGAACGTTCCCATGAATTGGAACTGGGTCTGCATGGCATTGGCGAACCCGAACAGCAGCGAGGCACCCCAGGCACCGATTGGGGACCATTTGCCAAAGATCATTACAGCCAGGGCGACAAACCCCCGGCCGTTGGTCATGGCTCTTTCGAAGGAACCCACCGCTTCCAGCGTCAGGAAAGCGCCCGCCAGACCGGCAATTGCACCTCCCAGGATGGTGTTGATATAGCGGGTTGAGAAAACATTGATCCCAAGTGTGTCCGCTGCCCGGGGGTGTTCCCCGACAGCGCGGGTGCGCAAGCCCCAGGTTGTCTTGAAAAGCACAAACTGGAGGACAAAAACAAGGATGATAGCAGTGTAGGTAATAGGCGGGTTTCTGAAAAGGACAGGCCCGATGAGTGGGATTTGCGCAAGACTTCCCAAGGTGATGGGTTGGATCTTCCCGGAAGTGGTCAAGCCAGCCGTGTAAAAATATCCGGTCAGACCCAGGGCAAGAATGTTGATCACCGTACCGCCGATGATCTGGTCAAGTTTAAGTGTGACCGAAACAAACGCCAGAAGCAATCCCAGCAGAGCGCCTGTTGCCATGCCTGCCAGCACGGAGATGAACAGGTTTCCCGTCCAGACATTGACCATGAAGCCAATGAAAGCGGAGAGCAGCATCTGTCCTTCGATGCCAATATTGACAATCCCCGCCCGTTCACACATGATTCCGCAGAGCGCGCCCAGGATGATGGGGGTGGATTGCCGGATCGTTGAGCCAAGTACGGCCTGGGTGGATTGCGGGTTATTGAGATATGACACGATCACGATAACTAATCCCAGCAGGCCCAGACTCAAGGGAAGAAGCAGTTTTTTTGTTCGGAGATAAGTGATGAAATTCATGGCAACCTCACTGATTTCCCCAACCGCTGGTTAGCTTGATCTTTTCTTCTCCGGATTTGGGTTTTGCCCGAATGACCCAGCGGACGATCACGTCCGCTGCAACGAAGAACAGCATCAAAGCCTGGATCACATCAATGATCTGAGAGGGAACGCCCGCGTCAAACTGCATCACATTGCTGCCGGCCTTCATGGCGCCGACAAGCAGGGCTGCAAAAATGACCCCAAGCGGGTGGTTGCGTCCGAGCAGGGCGATGGTGATCCCGTCAAAACCCAGACCGACGTTGAAACCCGGCTGGAAACGATAGATCACGCCCTGGGTTTCTACGGCACCTCCCAGACCGGCCAGCAAACCACTGATGACCATTGCCAGAACAACCATCCAACGAACTTTGATCCCCGCATATTTAGCTGCGTGGGGGTTCAGGCCGACAGTGCGGATCTCAAACCCGAAGCTCGTCCGCATCAGGATGAACCAGACGATCACTGAGGTGAGGATTGCGATCATGAAACCGATGGGGAGGGGGATGGCCTGATAGGGAGAGAATTCCACAGGGCTGGCATAGAAATTCGGAGTCAGGAATCTCAAGCCCAGTCCAATGCCAACCCCGGTAACGAGTACAAGCGCGAAACGTAGAAAAAATAGCAGGGTTCGATTTTTGATTTTAAAGGTTTTGTTCCGCAAAACACCAAAAAATAGGATGGAAGCCGCGATCATCACCAGGAGGACGATCAGAAGACCAATCGTCAATTCTGCCTGAGGTGTTGGGATGATGGCTGTATCCGCAATCTTTGGCGTCCGGGCAACGATATTGCTCGGCGCAGGGTCTTTCAGGGGGCCGTCTGCGAGGTAATCGGTGATATTGATTGCAATATAGTTCAGCATGATGGTGGTGATCACTTCATGGGCGCCTGTGAAGGTCTTTAACGTACCAGGAATTGCGCCATAGAGCGCCCCGACCAATGCCCCGCCCAGCAACGCAAGCAGGATATGGATCAGTGTTGGCAGGCCGGTGATCATAAATCCGATTGCAGCAGACGTCAGTGCCCCCATGATCAATTGTCCCTGCGCGCCAATATTGAATAAGCCGGCTTTAAAGCCAAAGGCAACTGCCAGACCGGCGAAGATCAGGGGTGTTGCTTTTTCGAGCGTTCTGAGAAGATACCTTTCACTTCCGAAGGCACCTTTGAAGAGCGCAGCGTAAGCTTCCAGCGGGTTGACACCGGACGCGATAAGTATTATTGCGCCGATCAAAAGAGCAAGGAGGACTGCTGCCAAAGGAACACGAACGCCCAGCCATAACTGCTTAATCCAGAAAAAAAAGCCGTCTTGTTTTGGGATTTCTTCGGTCATAAGTCGTTAAGAGACCTCCTATAAATAATCAGAATAAAGTCAAGGATGATGAATAATTATAAATCAAGGCGACGCAGGTGCGCCGCCTTGAAATTTTATCACATCTTGTTTTAGATCAGATGTCTGTACACCGATTAGTATTCAATTGTGATAGAACCATCTTCGAGACCCAGGCGAGCCTCTTCGATTTTGTCTTTGATGTCCTGGCTGACCATATCGTCAAAATCATGGAAGGGGGCCAGGCCGACTTCACCAAAATAGTTGCCGCCGGGGAAAGCGCCATCGCGAGCCATGGTGATGAGTTCAAATACACCAGGGGTGATGAGTTTCATTGCGCTGGAAACCAGGCAGGCATGGGCTTCTGGGACAGTGAACCATTGATCCGAGTCAACACCAATGCAGTAAGCGCCTTCATAACCAGCTGTTTCAATCAAAGCACCATTGCCGGTCTTCCCGCCAGCACCAAAAACAACATCCGCGCCATTATCAATGGCCTGAGCGGCTGTGGTCGCGCCCCACTCGGGATCGGTGAAAGCAACGTCCAGGCCGCCGGGGTGATAGGTCGAAATGACGGTGATGTCCGGATTGGCCCAGGCGGCACCAGCTTCATACCCTTCCTTGAAGAGGACGACCGGGGGAACCAGGTCGGTGCCGAGGACAGCGGCGATAATATTGCTTTCGGTCAGCATACCGGCGAGCACACCAGCCATGAAACCGGAGGCATCTTCAGCGAAGACCAGACCGACAACATTGTTAACCACATCGCCCTGGAATTGGTCCACACCGATGAACATGACCTCCGGATACATTGCAGCAGCTTCAAGGGTAGCTTCGGTGAGTGCGAACCCGACGGTTACGATGACATCGTAGTTCTGTTCTGCAAAGAGTTCAATGTTGGCCATATAGTCTTTGGCGTCGGAGGTCTCAACATAGTTGATGACAGCGCCGTATTCTGATTCGGCCAGCAGGACACCTTCCCAGGCAGACTGGTTGAAGGATTTGTCATCGATTTCACCAACATCAGTCACCAGACCGACACAGAGCACATCTTCGCTGGCGCAATCAACTTCTTCAGGTGCTGGTTCTTCCACTGCCGGCGCGCAGGCCGCGAAGAAAAGACTGCCAATCACCAGGACCGATAAGATAACAAACAGTTTCTTAGTCATACAATTTCTCCTCCTAATCAGGAATTGGGATGCATTAGTCTGGTTCTCAAGGAACCATCAGTTTAAGTATAATGTCAAACACTTCTCCATACAAGAGATTATGAGTTCTTCTTAACAAAGACTCATTCACTTATGCCGGCCGTATCCGGTTTGGCCTCGCCTTTCTTGACGCCGATCATCATGAAGAATGCAAGCAGGAAGAAAAGCGGCGCGATAATCATCATCAACCGGTAATCGTTGTTGGCCCATTGGATGGTCCAGCCGAAGAATACCGGACCCACCGTAGCGGCAACTTGTGAGAAGAAATAATAAAGCCCGGTATAGGTGCCGATATGCTCATCGTCCGTCATGTCCACAACCATCGGCAGTGAGTTGACATTGATCATCGCCCAGCCAAAACCTGCTACGATCAAAATGATGGAAAGCACGTAGAAGCCGGATCCCATCAGGGATGCAAACTTGATTGTCAATACATCCGAGGGAATGACAAACATGAGGGCTACACAGGTTATCATGACAATGATGCCCGCCATGATCACGCTTTTTCGCTTTGTCCTGCTGGCAAGGATTCCGGCCGGAACAGCCATCAGCATAAAGGCCAAACCGATAAATGAAATTTGAAAAGCGCTGTCGCCGCTTTCCAACCCAAGGTATTTGACGCCGTACAGGGTGAAGAAGGTATCGAGGGCATTATAGGCAATGAACCAGAACATGATCGCCAGCAAAATGAACTTTGGGCTTTTATCTTTCTGAGTAAATACATTGCCTATGTTCTTTAAGACTTTATTCTCCATTTTGGTATCTTCACCCTTGGCAGCCAGGTGAAGTTTTGATGCGATGTATTCCTTTGGCTCACGAACAAAGATCAACACAAGCAGCCCTGCCAGCACAACCAGCCCGCCAGCCAGGAAGAAAGGATACGAGGGATTGATCCGGTATAAGGGGCCGCCGATTAGGGTCGCCAGGACTGTGCCCAATCCACCCATCAAGTTGATCACGCCGTTTGCCTGTGAACGACTGTGGGAGGGGGTAATGTCAGGCATGAGCGCCACAACCGGTGTGCGCCAGAAGGCCATTGCCAGCAGCAGCGTGATGCAGCTAAAAATGAATAATGGCAGGACCTGGGCAAAGGGAATGATGCCAAACATAGCCGCCGCCAATGGCGCACCGACAACAATAAACGGCAGACGTCGTCCGATCGGTGAGCGTAAGCGGTCGGAGAAAACGCCTAATGGCGGTTGGATCAGTAAAGCGGCAATATTATCCAACACCATAATAAAGGAAATAAAACCAGCTTGAAGACCAAAACGCTGATCCAGGATAAGCGGCACAAATGCATTGTAAACGGACCAGATCACACTTACGCCAAAGAATCCAAAGCCCAGCAAAAAGGTTTTCGGGTAGTTCATTCGTTTGGGTTCTACAGCTTCTCCAATCATGAGTTTCTCCATTCTTGAAATATCTAGGGGGTGTCGGGTTCTTCTGGGGAGTACCCCAGGTTTGATAAGAAAGCCAGGTCGTCCTGGCTGAGATCGACATGTGAAAGAAGTTCGGGACGGTGCACCAAAGTGCGGCGCAGGGATTCCTGCCGCCGCCAACGCTCAATTTCGGCGTGATTGCCGGAGAGCAGCACATCGGGGATGCCCCAGCCGCGAAAGTCGGGCGGGCGGGTGTAATGGGGATATTCGAGCAGTCCGGTGGCGTGGGAATCATCCATGGCGGCACCTGGATCGCCCAGCACCCCGGGCAATAACCGGGTCACTGCGTCCACAAGGATGAGGGCGGGCAGTTCGCCGCCGGTCAGGACGTAATCGCCGATGGAGATGGAGTCGGTCGCCAGGTGCTGGCGGATCCGTTCGTCAACGCTTTCATAATGCCCGCAGATGAGCGCCAGGCGGTCATGCCGGGCTAATTCAAAAGCGATTTGTTGTGTGAAAAGCTGTCCCTGAGGGGAGAGGAGGATCACGGGGCAGGGGGGTGGCGCGCCGAGTACCGCTTCGACCGCAGCGAAGACCGGTTCGGGTTTCATGACCATGCCGCCGCCGCCGCCATACGGTGTGTCGTCCGTGGTGCGGTGTTTATCTGTTGCCCAATCCCGGATGTTATGGCTGTGGACTTCAAGAAGGTCAGCCTCCTGGGCGCGTTTTAAGATGCTTGTATTGAGATAGGATTCAAACACTTCCGGGAAGAGTGAAAAGATATCAAAACGCATGCCTGGATTTTAGCTTGAAGCGCGAATCCTGACAAGCGACTTTCGCCGATTGGTTCTGCTTTGAGGGGGACATGGACCCGGTCAACTTGTCCCGAATGCGTCGGAATAGTCCGCAATGGCCGCGCTGACGATTTCCCTGGCCTTCTCAGGCCCTTCGACAGCCAGGATTTCAATCCCCGCTTTCTGTCCTTCCACCATCTTGTAAGTCCGGAAATAATGCTGGAGGCGCTCGACGATCACATCGGGGAGATCTGAGAGATTCCGGATATGCCCGTAGATATGATCATTTTCGAGTACCGCGACGATCTTGTCGTCTGCTTCATCATGGTCGAGAAGCTGGATGACGCCGACGACAATGGCATTGAGGAAGATTTCAGAGCGGTTGATGGGGCGTTCGCTTATCACGCAAATGTCCAGCGGATCGCCATCGCCGCGGGCTGCCTCTTTTGAAAGCGCTTTGACTCGTTCAGCACAATAGG
>Ga0334898_1003369_pt1 | contig 13030 bp, 13 predicted proteins | sample GraSluR3_MG_10_FD_207228 | JGI IMG/M metagenome (GOLD analysis project Ga0334898, IMG submission 207228) | Sludge microbial communities from methane-producing bioreactor in Wageningen University, Netherlands - Granular Sludge_3_08-R3 | ecosystem: Engineered > Bioreactor > Anaerobic >... | reverse complement strand
TGAGGGCTTCAGAAGGCTCAGCAAAGACTATGAGTCAAAGACTTGCACGAGTGAAACGATGGTTCAACTTGCAATGATTCAAATCATGATGAATAGAGTTAAAAATAAAATTTAAACAGTTTCTTAAGGAGGAGCTTGTAACCGGGTAGTTTTGAATATATCGTATTCCTGAAAAAGTAGTATAGCAATTCGTTATCTGGGGATATAAAGTAAATCAAGTCCTTATCGGTGTTTGATAATACGAAATATTCATTCCTTATCCTTAAGCCCTGATTGGATATGGGAAACCCGCAATTCTCAATACCCCTGAGAATCGTAACGAGTTCAAAATGTTGAGTATCGAGAGCCGCTTTCTTTAATCCTTTTAAGTCGATTCTATTGTAATCCAATTCAACCAAAAAAGCCTTGTTGACTAAAATATCAATCGAAAAACTCTGGTTTTTCAAAGCATTAACCTCTGAGTTGAATCGTTCCCAGTAATGACTCTCAAAGGGGCTTAAAACCAAGTCATTCGTAATCCTATTTAGCTCCTTTAAATCGTAAACCTTCATAGTTGTGCTAGTAAAAGTATTCAATTTCTCGTATTGTGGTTTGCGTTAATTTGCCATCAATTTTATGCTTTTTTAAAATCCAGTCGCCACGATTATTAAGTTCATAATTAAACTCGCTTTTTGATGTGGAGTTTAAGCCGTAATCATATGCCGATTTATTTGTAATGCACTCAACAAGCAAATTTCTCTTGTATTTAAACTTTTTTTCAATCAAAATTCCATTTGGTTTGCCTTCAATGGCCTTGTATCGTACTGATGAAATAGGTTTTCCGTATTCATTAATCCTTGCGTATTCCTTTGAGTAACTCTTCTCGAAGAAATAGTTACATTTCTCTTTACAAATAGCACCAAGCCCATTTTGCCTGTATTTTGTGTCTATAAACGAGTCGTCGGGCTTGCAAATAAATTCACTTATTAACTCATTAATCGAATTGTAATGAAAGTTTATGTGTCCCAGAGAATCACCATTTTTGTCATACCTGTCAATAGTTTTTAATAAGCCGTTGCTGTCGTAGTTGTATTGATAACGAAGTTGTTGACCATCCTTACTGTTACTAATGGTGATTTGTTTAAGCAACCCGTACTCGTAGCGATACTCCTTCCAGGCTGTTAGTGAGGTCTTTTCGTTGAAATGCTTAAATGATACGATATTCCCAAAATCGGTGTAGGTGTTTGATGTTTCTTTGCGAAACCAAAGCTTTTTTACTCCATTATCTGCTAAAAGGTATTTTGTGGTATGGATTGATTTTACATTCGGAGAAATGAGCTGATTTAAGTAAATGGGCTGGGAGTGATATTTGACTTTTGGTTTTATATTGATATAGTTATGCTTTACCAGCTTAACGAAGCAATTTGATAAGGTTTTTAAACTGGAAAGCAGGTTTATGTTCTTGGGGATATTCTTGCTGAAGAAAAAATCCCAAGTTTCCGTTAGCAGAATATTATCCTTTTTCCCGCTTTTTGAGAATGTTTTAAGTAGTTCTTCACCAAAGTCCATTCTGCTTTTGCTATGATAGAGCGAATCGTTGTTACGGCCTAAGGCTTCAATAATCAATGTATTTTTAAGCAGCATGTTATTCATTACTATTACCTCACAGGAATTAAGAGCATCCGCCATTAACACATTAAGTATGAAAGCAAACTCATACGGAGCGTCTAAAGTTTTATCGTTGGGAAACTCTTTGTAGAAGACGTAATCTCCCTTTCTAACAAATCCATCTTTGTAAGCAGTAAAGTGTTTACGTTCAATGGTTTTACCCTTTTTATTGACTAGCAGCCAAGCAATTTCTTTGATTTTTGCATTTATCAAATCAAAGCCAGTGTAGGGCAGTAGGATATTTTCTTTAATCCCCTTAACTCTTATATCGAGGAATAGGAACATAGCAGCTAAAAGTCAATTTTACTTGTAATCCTATTAAATAGGCCAAGGAGGTTTAAGCCAGAACACTTTTGTAGTGTTTTGTTTATTACGTTATTAGTCACTACAGAATGGCTGGGCTGTTTAACTGCTATGTAGAATCTGCTTGTGCCAAGACCTGTGTATATTGCCTGGACTAGATTTTTGTTTTGGATAGATAAGAGTTTTTCAATATCGTCGATTTTTGATGTAATTTGCTGTGCTAGTTTGCCAGAGCGATTTGTATGTTGGTATATTATTAGGGATTTCTTTTCTTCAATGTAATACCGTTTTATCTCATCGGGCAGCATATGTTTAGCTGCCTTAATGCCATTGGGAGATACCGATTTTGGAATAATACCATTGTCGGGGTCGCAAAACACTACATCACACTCTTTCAGTGTAGCTAAACTCCTGTTAAACCAGCTTTCCCTTTTATTTCGCAATTCAACTGGCTCTGCAAAAAAGTTGTTTATATGGGGTAGAATATCAAACTCTGCTAGGCTGCTAATGCTTCTGATGTTCTTTACAACTAGCGTACGAAGCTTGTCGAATAGTTCTGGGTCGACATTTCGAAGGTTATACTTATCGGCTATTAGGTAATCGATGTGGTTGCCATCGCCACTGTTGTTTTTTAGCTCCTTTTCGGTGGGTTCGGTAAAGTACCAGTTTACCCCAACCTTTAACTCCGATTGCGACAGCTCTCTTAGCAGAAAATACTTCGAAAAATCGCCAATATCACCAACGTATCTGTTTTGCATACTCCATATTTTTAGTGTATGCGCAAAGATATTTGGGGGCTACGTCAAAGGGTGTCGGAGAGGTATTGGATTTATTTGTTATTTGTTTTGTAAGTTTTTAATTATTTCGTTTAGCCATCGTTCTTTATATTTTTGACTTGGTGGACTAGGATGAAAGACAAAATTATTTGAACCACTTGTTACACAATATATTTTGTATAAATGATTACTTAATTTTTCTTTTACTTTTTTAGCAATGTCGTTTTGAGTCTTAATATTTCCCCAGCCGAGAATTATTATAGGGTTTTCAGGAATGCAATTCCTTAGTTCCGCCTCCCTTTCTTCACAAAAAATAGAAGTAATATGGTCTATGTCCATAGACTTATTTTTAACCTTATCAATAATTTCTTTACTTTTTGTATTCCGAACATCCCATAAATTAATGATTTTTGCTTTTTTTATTTTTTTCAGATTCATTAGTCTCATTATCTGATATTGTGCTATGTCAGGTTTAGTTTTCACTAGAGGAATTTCTGATATTCTATTTATTTCATTCTTTTTTAATTTTCTGATAATATAATTTTCATCCGCTGGCTGCGAGCCTCCAGGATTAAGCATTACTACTAATAGTTCATCTTGATTGTTCGTGCTATTACAAGAAATATCTGTGATTGTCAATAAACTTCTACACTTCTCGATTTTTAGGTCTGTTTCCAAATCATAAAACCTACCTACGACATTGTAACTATTTTTTAGTTTGTCTGCATAAATAAATTTAACCATAGTCATAATCTTTAGTGTTGATAATTAATAGTTCCTGTATTTATTTTTGTATTAATCGTATTGTTTTATAGATGTTTCCAAAATTAACTTTATCTCATCAACCAACCACTCCGGCTCAATCACTTTTACCCTATCGCCGTGCTTTAGTATTTGCTGGGTTAGCTCGTAGTTGGGAATTACATCAATTGAGATGCGGGTTTCTTTATCGTTATCAATTAAAACTTGTTGCGATGAATGCAATGGAAGGGTTTTTACATAGTTACCTTGCTGGGGTGTAAACGATAGCACAACCCGTTGTAATGTGCTGTTTGAGTAAACAAGTCCTATGGTGTTTTTAAACTTTTCAACGGGGTTTACCCTCTCATCGCGCACAAATTTTTCTGAGGTAAGCTTAAGGTTTTTTATTCGTTCAATTCCAAAGGTTCGAAATTGGTTTAACCCTTCAACTATTCCAAATACGTACCATCGGTTTTGGTATTCCTTTAGCAAATAAGGTTGAATTTTATAGGGTTTTATCGTGTTCTGCTGAAAACTGATATGGTCGAATGTTACGACAATATTCTCTCGTGCTGCCTTCAAAAGAGGCTTCAGGTTATCTATTCCAATTAATCCCCCTTCAGAATCAAACGAAATGTATTCAAGCGTTTTCTTGCTATCGTGCAAACTCTCGGTAATTATGTTTGCCGTATTTACCAGTTCAAGAAATCGGATAAACGATGCAAGATTTATGCTTTTTCCAAAATCTATGTAGTAACCATTTCTATACCTATCGTAACTAATCTCTACGCCAAATTCTATGCGTATTTGCTCAATATCTCTTTGAATGGTTCTGCCGCTTATTTCAAATCCTTCCTGTGCAAGGCATTCTTTTAAGTCAGAAAAGGATGGATACCTATCGCCCTTAACCTGCTCAACAATTATATAGTACCGTCTTATTGTTCCTTGTTGCGACATTTTTAATCAGTATTAATAGAAGTTCAATAATCTAAGATATTACCTATCAAATTTAACGAAAGTTGATTAAACAACAAATACGCAAAGACCGATAGACTTTACCACATCGAATTAGAAAACAGTAGGAGGGTAGTAGTATTTCATACACCCCATCCATCTACCCCTTTTTTTAATAAAACATATACTAGAGTGTTAAGCGAATTGATCAAGCAAACTTGTTAAGAAAGAAAAATAGTTTGCTTTGTTTCTTCCAACGCCACCCCTAGTCGTTCCGCCACTGTATTTTTGATGCTATACAACTACAATCAAATATGAACAATGAACAGACTAAAACTATCCAACGGCCTAATCGTCTTTGGCGGCGATAGAGGTGCAGGCAAAACCCGTTTCCTTCTCAAGTTGGCCAATTACCTGGCATTATCCGAAAAGGTGCTGTTTGTGAGTTACACCGACTACACCGAACGGCTTGAGCATATTTTACAAGGTATCGATGGAATTATCAACCCAAACCTGGAGTTAAATACCACGCTTGGCTACTACTGCGTTGATTCGTTCATAGAGCTTATTGAACACATTGAGGACGGAGAATTTACCACCGTGATAATTGACGATGTGGAACACTACTCGCTATCGCCAGCGGGAACCTTCTCTTACCCCGGAAAGGATGGCATTGTGGATGCGCTGCTATTCATAAGCACCCGGATTAAGGTACGCGTTGTGTTTTCCACCCGGTTAGTCTCAAACTATTTAGATGATGCCTTCTCGGCCCCAACGCTACAAAATTTTATTTGGTCTAGGGAGATTATTAACCAGTGCGAGCAAATCTATGCCATCCATCGGCCAACCCTATATGGCATAGTTGAGGATAAAGAGGAAGGCTTCTTCTACAAGGATCGTATTGAGGTGGTTTCGCTAAAAAATGAGACTCACGAATTAGAGTCGATACGGTTTAGCAATGCGGATTACAGGTTCTTCTCGTAATCGTATATCAATTCATTATGATTTTGAGATGTAATAACACTAACGTAGAATACCCTAATTATGGAATACATTCAGGAGAAATACTTTGTAGTGGGTGAAGATGAATTTCATACCCAGCTGATTATTAAAAACTATGGCGATAGATGGAGTTCCTTCTATAACAATTTCTTTGGCCATATTGTGTATATCGATACTGAGCCTAGGCAGGTGGTTTGGGCAACAGTTTTTTCCGATATCAATATAAACAGCAATCTTTCATCCTTTGAAAACTACTTAGGGCTTATTAAAACAACCGATTTTACCAGCGTGCTATTGCTTACAACGGCTTATCCTAGGCGAAGAGAACTGCTAAAGCAAGCAGTTGTGCCTGTGAGAAGCAACAGCTCACAGCTCGATATGCTTCTGGACGACTCCAACGGATGGCTCTTGTACAATTATCAGCTTGAAAAATTGATTGTAATGGCTACCGGATGCACTCCTGAGGAGGCCCAAGCCCTTCGAAAGCGCATAAACCAGAAGGAGGCCTCTGCTTTCTCGGAGGCTGAGAGTATAAACCTGTTTGGGGTTTCGCTAAAGGATATAATTGCCGAGCGGGCAGAATTTTCACCCACCCTTTACCCCGAATACAGAGGCGCTTACCTGCTTTATCAGCATTTGAATAATTGCTAATAAAAAAACCATTGCCCTAAACGACGCAAATTGACGTTTAGGCTACTTATCTTTGATGTAAACTAAAATCCAATACCATGTCCAAAAGAGAATCGCTGGGTAGATATATCCACATCATCAAGATGCTGCGCAGGCAGCCCCTAAGGTTTACCGATATTGTGAATAACCTGGAGGTGCAGGGCGAGGTGGATGGCTGCATCTACTCCATATCGCAACGCCAGTTTCAGCGCGATATTAAGGATATTCGCAATTTGTACAATATCGATATAACGTTCGATAGAAAGCATATGATGTACCGGATTGAGTTCGATGAAGCCTCGGAGATGGACACCCGCATCTTTGAGGCGTTCGACACGTTCAACGCCCTTAACGTGACCGATCGTATATCGTCGCATATCCACTTCGAGAACCGTCGCCCACAGGGAACCGAACATCTGTACGGCATTCTGCATGCCATCCGAAATGGCCTTGAGATAGAGTTTACCTACACCAAGTACTGGGACGATAAGGTGTCGCAGCGCAGAGTGCAGCCCTACGCACTCAAGGAGTTTAAAAACCGCTGGTACGTGGTGGGTGCCGACCTGAAGGATAGTAAGATTAAATCGTTTGGTCTCGATCGCCTAACCGATCTTGATATCACCAAAAAACGCTTCACCATTCCCCAGGACTTTAACGTGCAGGAGCATTACAGGTACTGCTTTGGCATAATCAGTCCCAATGCCGATATGCCACAGGAAGTTGTGCTATCATTCACCGAATACCAAGGAAAGTACATCAAATCGTTGCCCTTGCACCATACCCAGCAGATACTGGTTGATACCAAGGAGGAGCTGCAAATTAGGCTTAAGGTGTTTATTACCGAGGATTTTGTAATGGAGATTCTCTCGCACGGTGAGCGGGTAAAAGTACTTGAACCCCAGTCGCTGGCCAACCAAATCAGAAGCATCCACGAGGAGGCGGCGGAGGGGTATGGGTAATCAGTAAAACACTATGCATAGTTGTTCTTTGATGGTTTTTTACTAGTTTTAAATCGTCATAAAATCTTACTGAAAATTCAATTATCTTGCTGATATTGAATCAAAAAATATATTCGTTAAAAAATGGCAATTAAGAAATCAGAATTATACAGCTCAATTTGGGCAAGTTGCGACGAGTTGAGGGGTGGAATGGATGCTAGCCAGTACAAGGATTATGTATTGACTTTGTTGTTTGTAAAATACGTTTCGGACAAATACGAGAACGACCCCGACGGTTTAATTGAAATTCCCGAGGATGGAAGTTTCAAAGATATGATTGCTTTGAAACACAACAAGGAGATTGGCGATAAGATGAACACCATTATCGGTGCATTGGCAAAAGCCAACGACCTGGTAGGGGTGATTGACGTAGCCGACTTCAATGATGATGAAAAACTTGGCAAAGGTCAGGAAATGGTTGACCGCCTAACCAAACTGATTGCCATTTTTGAAAAACCTGCCCTTGATTTTAGCAGAAACCGTGCCGGTGGCGATGATATCCTAGGAGACGCCTTTGAATACCTGATGAAGAACTTCGCCACTGAAAGCGGCAAAAGCAAAGGACAATTCTATACACCAAGCGAAGTAAGTCGGGTGTTGGCAAAAGTATTGGGAATAAAAGAACCCAAAAATTCTACCACTTTTTATGATCCTACATGTGGATCAGGATCGCTTTTGTTAAAGGTGATTGACGAAGCCGATGGTGTAGGTTCCATTTATGGACAGGAAAAAGATGTGGCTACCGCTGCTTTGGCTCGTATGAACATGATTCTGCACGGTATTGAAGGACACGAAATCCATCGTGGACAAAGCACCCTTTCCGACCCGTTCTTCAAAGACAAAAACGGCTATCTGAGAACCTTCGACTATGTGGTAGCCAATCCGCCTTTTTCATCGAAAAACTGGGTAAACGGCTTCGACCCACAAAACGACCTGTACGGACGCTTTGAAAAGGACGAAGAAGAAAGTGCAAAAACAGGAAAAACCATTTACAAAACTCCGCCCGAGAAAAATGGCGATTATGCTTTTTTACTGCATATTCTTAAATCGCTGAAAAGCACAGGTAAAGGGGCTTGCATTTTACCGCATGGCGTTTTGTTCCGTGGAAATGCCGAAGCCGAAATCCGTAAAAGCTTAATTCAGCGTGGATATATCAAAGGAATTATCGGATTCCCTGCCAACCTCTTTTTTGGTACGGGTATTCCTGCCTGTGTGATAGTCCTCGACAAGGAAGGAGCCGATGAACGCAAACACATTTTTATGCTCGATGCCAGCAAGGGCTTCATAAAAGACGGGAATAAAAACCGCTTACGTGAGCAGGATATTCATAAAATTGTAGATGTTTTTACCAAACAAACCGATGTGCCCAAATACAGCCGTTTGGTAAGCATTGAAGAAATCAGCGACCCGAAAAACGATTACAACCTTAATATCCCTCGATATATTGATAGTCAGGAAACGGAAGATATACAGGATATTGAAGCACACCTGATGGGCGGAATACCAAATGCCGACATTGATGCCCTAGATGAATATTGGGAAGTATATCCATCGCTGAAAGCGGAACTTTTCAAAGCAAGCATCCGCGAAAATTACAGCGATTTAAAAATTGATAAAGAAGTGGTGAAACAAACCATTTTCAACCATCCCGAATTTACCGCTTTCTCCAATGAAATGGATGATGTATTTGAAACATGGCAAACCAAGAACACCCAAATTCTGAAAGCGCTCGAAAAAGGCATAAAACCCAAAGAAGTTATTTACCGGATATCCGAAGATATTTTAGCAACCTACACGGGTAAGGCTCTGTTGGATAAATACGATGTGTACCAGCACCTGATGGACTACTGGAACGAAGTGATGCAGGACGATTGTTATTTAATTGCAGTTGACGGCTGGAGGGCGGAGCTGACTATCACCAAGAAAACTAAAACCGTAACCGAATGGGATTGCGACCTGGTGCCAAAAACATTGGTGATTGACCGCTATTTTTTAGCCCAAAAACAAGCCATTGAAAAACTAGAGGCCGAAAAAGATACTATTTTAGCAGAAATCTCCGAATTGGAAGAAGAACACAATACCGAGGAAGGCTATTTTGCCGAGCTGGATAAAGTTAATAAGGCCAATGTGCAAAAGAGGCTGAAGGAGCTATTGGCAACCAAACAAAAAAATGAAAAGCAGGAGTTGACCCACGCAGCCGAGCCTGAAACAGCCTATGGCGAACAAGCCGTTTTAGAACAATACTTAAGCTTATTGGATAATCAAACAGCATTAAATAAAAAAATTAGGGAAGCCATTACCGATCTCGATAAAAAGGTAATTGAACGCTACAAAACCCTTACCGAGGATGAAATAAAGCAACTGGTGGTAGATGACAAATGGATGAGCGTTTTGGAGCGAGATGTAAAAACCGAAATGGAGCGCATTAGCCAACGCCTTACCCAACGCATAAAGGAGCTGGCTGAACGCTACGAAACAACCTTGCCACAACAAACCGCCGAAGTTGCCGACCTCGAAAATAAAGTAAAAGCTCACCTTCAAAAAATGGGGTTTGTATGGAAATAGTGAAACAACAACATATTGAATCAAAAATTGTGATGTTAAGAGATGTGCAGGTAATGCTGGACAAAGACTTAGCTGCATTTTATGAAGTAAAACCCATAAGATTAAGGGAGCAAGTTAAAAGAAATCCCAATCGATTCCCTTCAGATTTTGTATTTCAGTTAACTGAAAATGAGGTTGATGGTTTGGTATCGCAAAATGCGATACCTTCTAAACAAAGCCTGGGCGGATATCTTCCGTATGTATTTACCGAACAGGGGGTAGCTGCTGTTGCCGGTGTGCTTAAAAGCGAAAAAGCAGCAGAGGTGAGCATTACCATTGCAAGGGCTTTTGTGGCCATGCGTAAGTTTTTATTTCAAAATGCTTCTGTATTTCAACGACTTGACCGCATTGAATTGAAACAAATTCAAACGGATGAGAAATTTGAAAGAATATTCAAAGCACTGGAAAGCGGACAAGCCACGCCTGATATGGGAATTTTCTTCGACGGGCAGGTATTTGATGCCTATACTTTTGCTGCCAACTTGATAAAATCAGCAAACCAAAGCATTGTTCTTATTGATAATTACATCGATGAATCGGTTCTTATGCTGTTGAGCAAGCGAAATATAGGAGTATCTGCAAGCATTTATACAAAAGAGATTAATAAAGCATTGCAATTGGATGTAAAAAAGCACAATGCACAGTATCCAAGCATTGAGATTAAGACATTCGCCAATAGCCACGACAGGTTTTTAATTATCGACCACAAGGAACTCTACCATATAGGCGCCTCGCTCAAAGATTTGGGCAAAAAATGGTTTGCCTTTTCGCGAATGGATTCTTTGGTTAATGAACTTTTAAAAAGGATTAAATGATGGATAATGAACAATTGCCAAAGGGCTATAAAAATACTGAGGTGGGCGTTATTCCTGAGGATTGGGAAGTGAAAGAATTTGGACAGATATGTTATCCTTCTAAATCAAGAATGAATCCAATTACATCAGATAGTAGTTATAAATGTATTGAGTTAGAGTATTTATCTCAAGGTACAGGTTTTTTATTGGGATATGCAAATTCTAAGGATTTAAAAAGTCAAAAATCATTTTTTGAGGAAGGTGATGTTTTATTTGGGAAATTGAGACCATATTTAAGAAAGTTCTATTTTGCAGATTTTAAAGGAGTTTGCACAACTGAAATATGGGTGCTAAAACCTGAAAAGTACACATCTAATCGGTTTTTGTTTCATTTAGTTCGTAGCGATAAAATTGTTGAAGCTGCAAATCTTTCGACTGGCACAAAAATGCCTCGTGCAGAATGGAAAACGGTTTCAGAAACAAAAATTCCTGTACCCACAATCGAAGAACAAACCGCCATAGCCACCGCCCTAAGCGATGCCGATGCCCTGATAAACAGCCTCGAAAAACTCATTGCCAAAAAACGCAACATAAAACAAGGGGCAATGCAACAATTGCTGAAACCGAAAGAGGGTTGGGAAGTGAAAAAGTTGGGAAGTATTGGGAAACCTTATGGAGGTTTATCTGGAAAATCAAAAACGGACTTTGAAGATGGTAAATTCCCATATATTCCATTTATGAATATTATGAGTAATCCAATTATTGATACGAGCTATGTGGATTATGTTAATATTGGGGTTAATGAAAATCAAAACAAAGCATTAAAAGGCGATTTGTTTTTTAATGGCTCATCGGAAACACCCGAAGAGGTTGGAATGTGTTCTGTTTTATTGGAAGATATTCCTAATCTATATCTAAATAGTTTTTGTTTTGGTTTCCGATTAAATAAAGACAGCAAAGAAAACGGACTTTATCTTTCTTACTATTTCAGAAGTAGCGAAGGCAGGAAGTTATTTTATTCAATGGCACAGGGTGCAACTCGTTACAATTTATCAAAAAGCAATTTCAATAAAATGGAAGTTTCACTTCCACAACCAGAACAGCAAAACGAAATAGCCACCATCCTTTCCGATATGGATGCAGAAATACAGGCATTGGAAACCAAACTGGAGAAATACCGCAAAATAAAACTGGGTATGATGCAGAATTTATTAACTGGAAAAATTAGGTTGGTATGAGTAAAGAAAAGAACGAACTACAGCACTTTAATAATTTTGTGATTTTTCAAACAGCGGATGGCAAGGTCAATATTGATGTTTATTTTCAGAACGAAACGCTGTGGCTGCCACAAAGCCTTATTGCCGAGCTGTTTGAAAAAGGACGTTCTACTATTGCCGGACATCTTAAAAAGATATTCGACGATGGCGAATTGGATGAGAAAGTGGTATGTCGGAATTTCCGACAAACCACGCAACACGGCGCTATAGAAGGAAAAACGCAGGAAAAGGAGGTTAAGTTTTACAATTTGAGGGCTATTACAGCGGTTGGTTACCGTGTAAATTCCCATCGTGCCATTGAGTTCAGAAAATGGGCTACCGAAATATTGCATGAGTACATCATAAAAGGCTTTGCAATGGACGATGAACGCTTGAAACAAATTAGGCATTTTGGTATTGATTATTTCGATGAAATGCTCGAACGGATTCGCGAAATTCGTTTAAGCGAACGCCGATTGTATCAGAAAATCACCGATATTTATGCACTATCAGCCGATTACGACAGCCAATCAGACATTACCAAACAGTTTTTTGCAACGGTACAAAATAAACTACACTGGGCAATAACAGGTAAAACAGCAGCCGAAATTATATACTCCGAAGCCGATGCAACCAAAATTTCTATGGGATTGAAAACGTGGAAGCACGCCCCCGATGGGAAAATCCTGAAATCGGATGTAGCAATTGCAAAAAACTACCTGAACGAAGAGCATATAAAATTGCTTGAACAAATTGTTACGGCCTATCTCGATTTGGCCGAAAGCAGGGCAAGAAACAGAACCGTTATGAACATGAAAGATTGGGATAAATTTCTCGTTCAGTTTTTAGAATTGGCCGATTACCCTATTCTGAAAGATGTCGGAAAAATATCAATGCTTGAAGCTAAATTAAAAGCAGAAAGCGAATACGATAAGTACCGGGTAATTCAGGATAAAAATTACATTTCCGATTTCGACCGTGAAATTAAAAAGATGATTGAAAAAAAACGACGATAAGTAACAAATTATGATCAAACCCGGCAACAAAGAACGAATAACCCAAAACCGTGTGGTTAAACTATTTCAGGATGAACTGAAATACCGCAACATAAAACAGGGGATGATGCAGAATTTATTAACGGGGAAATAAGGTTGGTATGTATATTAGCCCCAATTAAAACCGAGCAGAAAAATTGCTAAATTTCTGACGGTATGAAAAAGAACAGTTACTGGACATCAAAGCGAAAAGCTGAAGTAGTTCTTCAGCTATTGCGAGGCGAGGACATT
>Ga0334898_1003366_pt1 | contig 13040 bp, 10 predicted proteins | sample GraSluR3_MG_10_FD_207228 | JGI IMG/M metagenome (GOLD analysis project Ga0334898, IMG submission 207228) | Sludge microbial communities from methane-producing bioreactor in Wageningen University, Netherlands - Granular Sludge_3_08-R3 | ecosystem: Engineered > Bioreactor > Anaerobic >... | reverse complement strand
AAGCCCTTTCCGTCTGGCATCGTGAATCATTCATTCAGCAATAGCTATGCTGAAAGGATGTCAACCACAGGTACATCGAAGATAGCTGGATCGTGTTCCCCTTCAACCGTCTATCGATTCCTCCCCTTGTCCTGTTTTTCTTCCGTTTGTCGGAAATCAGGAAATCTTATCATTCATCATACCCCAAATGAAACAGGATAGTTCACGTGCTACCGCTACGGTAGCCTTGTTGTGGTGTACACCGTGTGAGACCAGCTTGCTATATACCCGATGCAACCTCCGGTTTGCCCGATCCGCATACGCGATAACCTCGGGGCTATTACCTTTTTGTCGGGCTATAAGTCGTTTCGATTTCTGTCCATAGAGACTACTTCTCATGGTTGCCTTTGCCCCTTCAATGAGCAGCAACCTCAAGCGTGTGTTCCCTGCTTTGGTGATCGTCCCACGCCATTCCCTTTGGCCACTACTGTTCTCGCTGGGAACCAAACCGAGGAAAGCCGAGAATTGCGGAGCGTTTGCGAATCGGGAAAAGTCACCGATTTCCGATACGATGGACATGGCGGTATGTGTCTCAATCCCTCTGAAACAGCACAATCTTCCCACCATTTCCCGATATGATTCCTGGCCGGCGAGCTCTTCTATCCTCATATCATAGCGTTTGACTTTTTCCTGCTGGTCGAAGACCTCCTGTAAGTATTCGTTGAAGGTTTCCTGATCTACGAGATCGTCGAACTTCTGTTTCCGCAACCATTGTAGGTGCATGGTGGTCCAATAATTCTTACCTTCGGTATAATTCCTTCCTACCCGGAGTAAGAACGACAAGAGGTTCTGCTTCGCCTTCTTCATCGCATTCTTGCGGGTATTGCGTAACCGGGTGAAATTTTTCACCGCTTCGTCCTCGGGTGTAGGCACATGCACTGCGCTGTAGGTCCCAAAAGCCAAATGTCGGGCAATCTCCTGGGCATCAAGACGATCGTTCTTGATCCGATTACCCGTAGCCTTTGGCATCGTCGTTGGGGCCATGATCACACAGGGAATACCAGCCCGTTGCAGGTCGCGATACAATCCATAGCCGGTAGGCCCCGCTTCGTATGCACAGACGATGTCGCATCCTTCATACTCTTTGCCTAAGCGTTCAACATACTTGAACACCAAACTACTTTTACTGGCTATGCGACTTTCCCCGAAATTCCGGTTGCTCGTTAAGCAAAAGGCGCTCAGCGAGTAACTGTCCTTGTGGACATCGATACCAATGTGGATTACTGTATTCATAGTGACCTCCATTTGCATGCGGTAGCCGCATACGGTTTAAGTTGTTCTTATTCCCAGTATGCTCGGTGAATCCACGTTTTGCAAACTGGGAGGTCACTTCATATTGTCTGGCAACTGTAAAGGAACAAGGTAGGCAGCAATTTCAGTCTCTGTCGGAGCCCGACCGTAGGCTGTTTCGAGTATTGGACCGAGTCGTTCAGCAGTAATCAAAGTTCTTTCTAAATACAATTGAGTCCATCGAGAAAATGGTGGAAAATAGAGCAAACTAGAAAGAAATCTGTTTGAATTCTGCATAGCACCAGCAATAACGATTACACTGGCAACACGGTCAGCTTGTAAAGCAGCCATTGTGCTGACAGTACCCCCACCCATACTGTGTCCAATCACATGCCACATATCGCAAGAAGGCCGCATACTATCGAGGAGCTTCCAAAGGAGCAGGGCTTTATTTTTCTGACTGTGCTGAAATGAGGTTGAACGACTACTATAGCCAAAACCTGGCAAATCAACTGCAACAACAGTATAGCCTGCTGCACTCAGTGAATGGGCCATATGTTCGAATGAGTATGTTGACCCACCAAGCCCGTGTACGAGAAGCACATTACCTAACGATTTTTCCAATTGAGTGTGAAAGAGTCGATAATGGAGGACTATTCCATCTATGGTGGCAAAGTGTGATTCTCTGAAAGGTTTACTCAGATAATTCTCTTCAGCTTTGCTCACTGAGAACATATAAGGAAGTACACAGGAAACACTGAGAAATACAACCAAAGCCAGCAATATAAATTTCATTTTACCTCTTGAGCATGTAGTGTTCTTTCTATTCTTTGCACATACCGGTCTATGGCAAACTTTCGTTCGAGACCTCGGTCATTCATATACCGCACATTACCAAAAATAGGCCGTTCCACCCAAGGGCGATCATGTTTGCCAAAACACCAGGCAACCCCGGCATACCCATTTGGATCACGACCATCCAGTTGATATTCATTATTCATAGTCAACGCTAGCGAAAAGGCCTCCTGTGGCGAAGCACACCATTCCAGTAACTTTTTCCCCCAATACATACGCATATATCCATCCATGGTACCAAGATAAATGAGTTCACGCTGTGCCGCATTCCAATATTGATCATGCGTATGTGCTTCTCGAAGGTCATCAGCAGAATATCTGTATGGTCGAGGATCCGTACTATGAACTTCCAGAGTTTTTTGAGCCCATACAGGGAGTCCTTCGTATTGGTCATACTGAGTATTATAATAGACGTAGTTTACGGCAAGCTCGCGTCTTACTATCAGCTGCTCAATAAAATCAGGAACTCCGGGTGCATCACTCTCAATAATTTGATGGTAGATAGTAACCGGTGAAATCTGGCCAAAATGAAGGTATGGACTCAATTTGGATCCTGATGGAACCGCCGGGTCATTTGAATATTGAGAAAATGAGTCTGCAAAAGAGTGAAGCCGAGTCTTCGCACTCCTTTCTCCTCCTCGAATCCAGGTACATGCAGGAACAGAACGAACGACACCCATAGAATCAAGGAGAGCATCTATATGATCTATCGGGATACTCACAACCCCAACATCAATATCCCGAGAACCAATTACCACCTCTTCAATCGGCTTCTTTTCAGAAAAATAGGCTATCATAGGTTCAATTTTTCTTCTCAATGTTGCAGCAGAATATTCTTCTTTGCTACTTGCTGTCTTAACAGGAACAACAACATTCGTCTCGACTTGCACAACTGGACAAGTAACTCTGGAAGCAACCTGTTTTCTCCAGATACGTTCAACTCGACCATAGGCAAAGTCGGCAACTACAACTGCAGCTTTATCGGCTAATTCAATCACACCCTCAACAGGGCCCTTAGGAGTAACGATAAACTGAATATTTCTTTCATATAGAGTAGTCGCAACATCCTGCAATCCTTCAAGCATAAACCGATAGTGCCGTTCGCTCGCTTGGGGGAAATCACCTGTGAGACCAAAGAGTACCAATAACGGCTTTTTGAGGCTGTTTGCTTGCTCTATTGCATATGCAAGAGCTGCATTTTCCTGTACTCGTTGTGAAGCCTGCATCCAGTACAAAACGAAGGGTTTCTCTATTAACAGGGGATGATTATTCAGATAGCTGATTCTTTCTTGTTCAATCATCAGAAACCTCCAAGAGTTCTCTGTACACACAGTACCATAGGAAACATTTTTAATGTAACAGTTTCGAAATATTCACACCTTGCATGAACAGATATCTTTCTAGTATAGTTTACCTCTATGGAAGATCCATTACCTAGCACAGATACTTCGGAGCCCGAGAGTACCGGCCCATCTCATAAACAGATAGAACGGAGGTCTTCATGGGCCTTCATATAGGTGCTATTATCGTCCTGTTAATACTCTCTGCCTTTTTCAGTGGTTCAGAGACGGCATATACATCATTGTCATTTTTACAGATAAGAGAATTAGAGACAGACAAGCGCCGTTCCAGTAGAACCGCTGCCTACTTAGCCAATACACCCGATCTCCTTCTTACAACAATTCTCATTGGTAACAACATTGTAAACCTCACAGCTTCTGCACTCACGACAACGCTGGCCCTCTCAATTTGGGGAAATGCTGCAATCAGTATTTCAACTGGAATTCTTACCTTTCTTATTTTGATTTTTGGAGAGATTACCCCAAAACAGCTTGCGATTACCTACAATACGGGCATGGCACGATTTTCTGCATTTCCCATACGCATCATGAGTATTCTGCTGTTCCCCATTATTGTAGTGGTTCGCTGGTTGAGCAGCCTTATAACCCGAATGTTTGCGAAGGAGGAAAAGGCTTCTCTCTCCTTGGAAAGCCTCATGCATGTAGTCGATGTTGCGGAGAATGAGGGAATAGTAGATGAGTACGAGACCAGTCTTGTGCAACGCGTCCTTCATTTTAGTGAAGCTCCCGTAAAATCAATCATGACGCATAGAACTGAAGTTTTTAGTATTCCCGATAACACCAGTCTGAGAGACGCCTTCCCTCCTATCGTGACGAGTGGGTATTCTCGTATCCCTGTATATCATGATAGTCCTGAGAATATAACAGGAATACTTCTGGTTAGAGATGCACTTGCTGCAGAAGTGGAGGGTCGCCTCGATGAACCAGTTTCTCAATTTACTCATGTGCCGATCTTTGTCCCGGAGACTCGTAAAGTAGACGATATGCTGTTTCAGTTCCAGCGAGGCAAATTACAAATAGCTGTTGTCCTAGATGAATATGGAGGGTTATCCGGTATTGTCTCAATGGAAGATATTGTTGAACAGCTCTTTGGAGAAATTTATGATGAGCATGAGACAGGAGAGCTTTTGAGAATACGCACTGAAGAGGCGGGAACATACCTTATTAAAGCAGATACTTCCATGCAGCAAATAAAGGATGAACTTGATTTGGAAATTGATCGCTCTGATCTCTCCTGTACCCTCGCAGCAATGCTCATCGAGCAACTCGGCACTATCCCTATAGTAGGAGAGAAAATTTCCTTCCCATACGGAATCTTTACCATAGTGGCAATGAAGGGAAAGCGTATAGATGCTGCCCGACTAGAATTACAATCAGCCGAAGAGGGAACTCTAAACAACGGGTTCCATTGACACCCTTTTCTCTCGGTTGTATGATGCCGGCATGAGTACCTACCCGTTTAATGAAATAGAGAAGAGATGGCAAGAATTCTGGGAAAAAAACCAGACATTCAAGGTTTCTGAGGATCCTTCATATCCACCTGAGAAGAGGAAATATGTGTTAGATATGTTCCCTTATCCATCAGGAGCGGGTCTTCATGTAGGACACCCAGAGGGATACACAGCTACCGATATTTATTGTAGATTTTTACGCATGAACGGCTACAATGTATTACACCCCATGGGGTTCGATTCGTTTGGCCTTCCAGCTGAAAACTATGCAATTAAAACGGGAACCCATCCTCGTGCAACAACGGAAAAAAATATTGATAATTTCCGTAAGCAAATTAAAAGTCTTGGGTTCTGTTACGACTGGAGTCGAGAGGTTTCCACACACACAGAGGAATATTACCGATGGACACAGTGGATATTCCTTCAACTCTATAAAAAGGGCCTTGCTTATGAAGCAGAGACTCCTATCAATTGGTGTCCGAGCTGTCTTACCGGCCTCTCCAACGAAGAGGTCAAGGATGGCAAATGTGAACGCTGCGGGGCACTTGTTTCGAGAAAAAATATCCGCCAGTGGATTTTAAAAATAACGGCCTATGCTGACCGATTGCTCTCTGATTTAGATACGTTAGACTGGTCTGATTCCATCAAAAGTATGCAGAGTAACTGGATTGGAAGAAGCGAAGGAGCAAGTGTTACCTTTACTGTTGAGCAGAGTGATGACGTTCTTGAAGTATATACAACAAGAAGTGACACGCTCTTTGGTGCAACGTATATGGTTGTAGCTCCAGAGCATCCTCTCGTTGAGAAACTCACTACTCCAGAACAGAAACTTGTCGTAGATGACTACATTCATCAAGCTGCACATAAATCCGATTTAGAAAGAACCGATCTAGCCAAAGATAAAACAGGGGTGTTTTCTGGCAGCTATGCAATCAATCCTGTAAATGGCAAGAAGATCCCTATTTGGATAGCAGACTACGTACTTGTTTCATATGGTACTGGAGCTATTATGGCAGTTCCGGCCCACGATACACGAGACTGGGAGTTCGCCAAAAAGTTTAATCTTCCCATTATAGAAGTTCTCAAGAGTGAGGTAGACGTCCAGGAACAGGCATGGACAGAAGATGGTATTCATGTAAACTCTGACTTTCTTAATGGTCTGGATAAAGCCGATGGAATTGAAACCATGAACACGTGGCTGGAAAAACAGGGGATTGGGAAAAGAACCATAAACTATAAGCTTCGAGACTGGATTTTCAGTAGACAGCGATACTGGGGTGAACCCATTCCACTTGTACACTGCGATTCCTGTGGAACCGTTGCTGTGCCAGAGGATCAGTTGCCACTCACCCTTCCTGAAGTTGAAACCTACGCCCCTTCTGGAACAGGAGAGAGCCCGCTTGTCACCATTCCGGAGTGGGTGCATACCACATGTCCGGCTTGTGGCGGGCCGGCTAAGCGTGAAACAAATACCATGCCTCAATGGGCGGGGTCCTGCTGGTACTACCTTCGATATCTTGATCCAGACAATACTCATACTCTTGCATCTCCGGAGGCAATTGACTATTGGATGCCCGTTGACTTGTACGTTGGCGGTGCTGAACATGCAGTTCTTCATCTGCTTTATGCACGATTCTGGCATAAAGTTCTCTATGATTTGGGGATTGTTAATACGAGTGAGCCATTCAAACGATTGGTTAACCAAGGTATGATTACCTCTTTTGCATATCAGCGGAAAGACAAAACACTAGTGCCTGTTGATGAAGTAGAGGAATCTAGTCCGGACACCTATGTTGAGAAGGCAACAGGCGAAACATTAGAGCGCGTTATTGCTAAGATGTCAAAGAGCCTTAAAAATGTGATCAATCCTGATGAGATCATCCATGACTACGGTGCCGATGCAATGCGCATGTATGAAATGTTTATGGGACCTTTGGAAGTTTCCAAACCATGGGCAACAACAGGATTATCGGGAGTATACCGATTCCTGGATCGAGTTTGGAGATTAACTGAGCGAGAAGTATCTGAAGAAGCCCCCTCAAATGAATTGTTAAAATTGTTACATAAGACTATTAAGAAGGTCACAAAGGACACAGACAGCCTCGACTTTAACACAGCAATTTCACAGATGATGATTCTAGTAAACGAGTTGTACAAAACTGAGAGCCTCCCCCGAGTTGTCTGGGAAACTCTTATTTTGCTTCTTGCTCCATATGTTCCTCACCTTGCAGAAGAATTGTGGGTTCTTGCTGGACATCAACCTTCAATAGCAAACCAAAAGTGGCCCGAATATCAAGAAGAACTCACCATTGATGATGAAATTGAGTTAGTAATTCAAATAAATGGGAAAGTACGCTCCAAAATTCAAGTTCCTCTCGGGCTTCCAAAGGAAACCCTTCAGGATCTTGCAATGAAAGAGGAACGTATTATTGATCTGACAACGGGTAAAAACATAGTAAAAACTATCGTTGTCCCCGACAAATTAGTAAATATTGTTGTGAAGGGCTAATCTCGAATCTTCCCGAGACCTCCGAGCGAGGTCTCGCGGTAGAGAGATGGAAGAGCCTGCCCAGTCTCCATCATAACATCGACTACAGCATCAAAACTTACTTTATGTCTACCATCGGATAGAAGTGCATAACTCGCGTGATCTAAAGCTCTCATCGCTCCGAGTGCGTTTCGTTCTATACAAGGAATTTGAACAAGACCCATCATGGGATCACAGGTAAGTCCTAAATGATGTTCAAGTCCCATCTCTGCAGCATATTCTATTTGATGTATTGACCCTCCGAGTAATTGTGCCACTGCTCCCGAGGCCATCGCACATGCTACTCCAACCTCTCCCTGACAACCAACTTCGGCCCCTGAGATAGATCCATTCTTTTTTACCAAATTACCAATAAGTCCGGCAGTAAGCAGTGCCCGAAGAATCTTTACTTTTGGAAGTTTATATTGGTTCTTAACATAAAAAAGGACTCCCGGGAGAACACCGCAGGAACCACATGTGGGAGCGGTAACTATTTGACCACCACCGGCATTTTCCTCAGAAACAGCAAGAGCATAGCTTATAGCACGTGCAGGAGTAGCCACAGGTCCAGACATATCTTTAGCCTGTGCAAAATATTGAGAGGCTTTCCTTGGGAGTTTTAATCCTCCGGGAAGGACACCCTCTTTTTCAAGCCCTCGCTGGATTGCATCGGTCATTACCGTCCAAATCTCGTCTGCGAACTCAAGGATTTCTTGCCCTTCATACTTAATTACAAGCTCCCACAACTGCATGCCTTCTTTCCTACAATAAGCAAGAATGTGGTTCATTTTTGAAAGATACTTTGGATAGAGCTCCTTCTTTTCGCCACCCAAATCTCCTTCCTCGAGGATTTTCCCACCACCGACACTATAATATATTTTTTCTGCAATGAGGGTTCCGTCAGATGTGTAGGCGTGAAGTGAAAGTGCGTTAGGATGATATGGCTTATATGTCTCTGGGTACCAATGAATGAGAACTTCCCTATTTTGAGAACTAAAAACTTCTCGCAAGGTCGTGTCGGTAAGGTGCCCCTTACCTGTTGCGGCAAGACTTCCATACAACTCAGCTTCATAGTGATGGGCATCTTGAAATTCACTGAGAAATTGTTGGGCAGCGTTACGAGGACCCATGGTATGACTGCTCGAGGGCCCATATCCTATTCTGAATAACTCTCTAATAGATTCCATTGGCACACTGTAACGACTTCCCCAATTTATGTGAAGTCACGTGAACCTTCAAGAAGTTTTAAATAGTCAGAATCGGATATCCTCAATATGGTATCTAGGGGGACAACATGCCAAAAAACCTGTTTAGAAACATCGTCTGGAACAACCAATCGTAATTCTAAGGCATGTGTGGTATTCATGAATCGGGTGATTCCAGGTGAAAGCTCTTCTAGAGTTGAATCTGAGAATGAATAAGCATGAAAAGACTTTACGGTTGGACTTTCTGAAATCCATAATCCCGATAGCAGTCCCGAGATAGTGACATCTCTTGTAGCTGCACAGGCAAAAGAGTCATCATCTAATGTACCGCGAACAAGATCATTTGCAAACTTGGTCCAGTCAATTGCAATTCCATTTGTATCTACATATTGGACTTCCTGTGAGGCGTAATTGAAATTGCACTGAGATACTGGTTCAGGCCATCGTTGAGCCACTTGAAGAAGTGTTCTAGCAAGAGGCCCCTCTGTAAATGTGAGGGTTACACATTTTTCATTAAGTCCTGGGTGGAAGGCTCCTCCAAGGGGAATTCCCTGCCCAAGAGGATACGCTGCAATAATGCACGTACTCGCATGCGGTACCAGAATTTTAAAGGTTCTTACACCTATAGAGAGTTGAAGTTGCTCAATACCCGATTCCGATATATACACGACTGTATGCCAAAAGCGCCTTCCAGATGCAGTTTCCCAAGGGTGATCATCACCAAGAACTACTTCAACCCACTGATCCGGTTCACATGAGATCAAAAGCAAAATGGCACAGATACACAAGAGCAGTAGGAAGACAGAGATTTTTTTGTACATACCATAAGTACGCTATATGTAGAGAAAATGCTTCAACTTGATAAGATAGTCGTGACGCAATTTACAGAACAGAGCGATAAAATCATCGCTAGCATAATCAGCATAGGTCCAAGGAAGAGGTTGAAATGTATGATTCCTATATAAGAGCGTTACTTCTCCGTAGATCCCATTACGTAGTGGTATTCGATGACTCCGATTTTTCGTAGTAGCAAGAATTAGATTCTCTGCAGATATGATGCCTGGATCAAGATTGATTGCACGAAATCCTTCATCATCGTGATAACGAGCTTCAAGGTTATTCGTAATTCCTTTGAAGGAAGCAAGTAGTTCAGGATCAATTAAATTTTCAAAGACCACAAAAAAGCGCTGCGGTGTACCGTGCATTTCCTCGTTATAATATGTGGTAAAGGTAAAAGCTACCGGATCTGTTACAAGTGCAATTTTTCCGAATTCAGACTCAAGGTGCATATACAAACTTTCATGAAGGTATGGACGTGTCGAAAGTACGCCAACTACCAATGTAACGGGTGTAAACGGACGTACACTTCCCACAATAACTTATCTCCGATCTCCGTGAAATGTTCCAAGAATACGGAAGGAGGCACACGTCTGTACCAGCTCTTCTGTAGCCCTCTTAAACTCATGTTCGGCTATGAGTTCTGCTTCGATAAAAAATGAATATTCCCACGGCTTTCCAGGAATTGGGCGAGACTCCAGCTTTTTCATATTCAAACCATACGTGGATAATACCTGCAGTACCTGGAAGAGAGAACCGGGACGATCATGCACTGAAAACACCATTGCTACGCGATCAACAGGCATGGTACTTCTAAAAACTTGAGCCTGTTCTTCACGGCAAATCACATAAAAACGGGTAAAATTACTACTGTTGGTCTCAATTGAATCTCGCAAAATCTCCATATGATGGAAGGATGCAGCAGCAGAACTCGCAATTGCAGCACATGAAGGATCTTTTAATTGTGCAATGTGTGCAACAGCTCCTGCAGTATCAAAAAAGGGAACAGCTTCAGCATGTGAAACTTCATGTTCTAAAAAATCGGAACATTGAGCCAGCCCCTGTGGGTGACTATATATCTTCCGTATACCATCTATGGTAGACCCTGGAAGTCCTATGAGATTGTGCCGAATACGGATTTGCTTCTCACCAACGACCGTGAGATCCGGGTATGCATGCAGCAAATCTAACGTTTCATTTATAGTCCCACCTAGAGTATTTTCAACCGGAACCATCCCATACTTTGCCTCACCGGAGAGAACGGCTTCGAAAACACCTTCAAAACTTCTTTTTGGAAGGGTCTCTGTCGTTTCATCGAAAACGAGACGAATTGCATGTTCACTATATGCACCAGGTTCCCCTTGGAACGCAACATTAAATCGTTCTGAAGAGGTCGAAAATACCTGTGCTGAATCGGATCGGGTAACTATACTCCTACGGGGTATTCGTTCAAGCGACTTCCCAAGTACCGGACAAAGAGCTTGAATATCATGCATAAGCTTATCAAACTGCTCCGGATAAAGTGATTGAGGTCCATCCGAAAAGGCTTTGTCTGGATTATTGTGTACTTCCACAATGATACCGCTCGCTCCAGCTGCAACTATTGAGAGAGACATGGGAGCAACCATATCACGCAGTCCGGTAGCATGACTCGGATCTGCAATAACGGGTAAGTGTGTAAGTTTCTGTACCACAGGAATCGCACTAATATCTAGGGTATTTCGTGTTGCCCGCTCATAGGTGCGAATACCACGCTCACAGAGAATTATCTGATCTGTTCCCGATGCCATGAGATATTCAGCAGCCATGAGCCATTCCTCGATAGTTGCAGCTAACCCCCGTTTTAAAAGTACCGGCATTCCAGTACTGCCGACCTCTTTAAGGAGCTCAAAATTCTGCATGTTTCGAGCACCAATCTGGAACATATCTATATAGCCTTTCATCATATCTACATCACGGGGACTGACGATCTCCGTCGCAACAGGCATATCGAACGCATCACCAGCTTCACGAAGATACTTGAGACCTTCCTCACCAAGACCTTGGAATGCATAGGGACTCGTTCTAGGCTTAAATGCACCACCGCGAAGAATCACCGCACCTGCATCTCGAACCTGTTGGGCAATTGTCATAATCTGCTCACGACTCTCAATCGCACATGGACCAGCCATAATTACTATTCGTTGTCCACCAACTTTAACTTTCCCAACATGTACAATGGTGTCGGCTTTCTTTAACTCTCGAGAGGCAAGCTTGAACGGCTTTGAAATGGGTATGACATTCGCCACACCATCGAGCAGAGAGACCTCTCGAATATCAATACGATTGGTTCCAACGGCACCGAGAACAGTCTCTTCCTGGCCTACAATCTCTTTAACTTTAAAACCTCGGCCTTTGAGAAATTCTTTTACTGCACTCTTTTGTGCATCGCTAATCTGTTGCTTTAGAATGATAATCATGGTAGGAGAAAGCTAAATCTTTTAACTAGGACTGTCAAGCTTGAGGATATTGCGTAGTTGTTAATTACCTCGTACTGTAAGTACGACTAAACCAGGAGGCTATTGTGAACATACATTGGGATGAATTGTTTACAAAAATGCGGCAGGCCGTACGAAGCTCGGAAGAGATTCTTCCATCGGTCTCAACAATTGCCAAAGAAAATCATGATCCATTCAGAGTTTTACTTTCCACACTTATATCCCTAAGAACTAAAGACGCTGTGACATTGGCGGCCTCTGAACGGCTTTTTGCTCTCGCAGATACTCCTGAACGTATGCTAGAACTTCATCAGGAGATCATAGAACAAGCAATATACCCTGCCGGCTTTTACCGAACAAAGGCAAGAAACATTCGAAGTATATCTCGCATACTCCTTACGCAGTACGATGGTAAGGTTCCTCATGACCGTGAGTCGTTATTGGTTCTCCCTGGAGTTGGCGTAAAAACGGCAAACCTCACACTCAATCTTGGATTTGGTATAGACGCGATATGTGTAGATACCCATGTACATCGAATCTCAAATAGAATGGGGTGGATCGCCACAAAAACCCCAGAAGAATCTGAGTCTGCACTGGAACGAATTATGCCAAGGTGCTATTGGATTCCTCTGAATGAATTGCTTGTATCGTATGGTCAAAAAATCTGCACACCCATCTCTCCTTTCTGCTCACGTTGTCCGGTTTCAGAAGAATGCAAACGTATTGGGGTCATGAAGTCGCGATGATTTCAATGAATCCTGAACACTACATCCCAAATGTTGCTTCAACAATCTGTGCAATTGGCTCTGCTCTTCCCTGTGTATAAAAATGTACCCCGGGAACACGAGCCTTTAACAGTTCATCAACTTGTTTAATGCAAAACTCTACCCCAATCTTTCGAATTTCTGAAAGTGAAGTACTCTTTTCTACAGCAGAAACCAATTCGTTTGGCAAATCCACGTGGAAAGTCTGTGGCAATAAATCTATGTCTGTTTTCCGTTGAATAGGTTTAATACCAGGAATTATGGGAACCGATATTCCTGCTGCTCTACACCGTT
>Ga0334898_1003360_pt1 | contig 13063 bp, 9 predicted proteins | sample GraSluR3_MG_10_FD_207228 | JGI IMG/M metagenome (GOLD analysis project Ga0334898, IMG submission 207228) | Sludge microbial communities from methane-producing bioreactor in Wageningen University, Netherlands - Granular Sludge_3_08-R3 | ecosystem: Engineered > Bioreactor > Anaerobic > Unclassified... | reverse complement strand
ATCATGTTGCGCGTTGTTTTACGAAAGTCTACGCTCTACCTCTTCCTGCAACATCCCGCTCACCCCTTCCGGGTTGGCAAACGCCTTCTGCGTGATGTCGACGTGGTCGTCACCCTTCGCAACGATCAGTGCGTTCCAGGTGACACCATACTGTTCCACCAACCTCTTGTTGGCGGCATCATCGGTCGGCACCTCCACGAAACGGACCTGCTCCTGCTCACCGTAGAGGGTGGCGACCGACTCACGGGCTGCCTTCTCCACTGCAACACAGGTCTTGCAGCGTTGTGATCCGTGGAAATAATAGACATACACCACCGAAGGATCGGCAGTTGTGACAGTTTGATCTGTTGGATGATCAGCCGCTGTCTCCGCGGCTGGATTCACTGTTTCCACCTGCTTGCTACTCCCGCTTCCGCAGGAAGTCAACAGAAATGCGGATAAAATCAGAAAGAGAATTTGTTTCATCGGCTTGATATTTGTTGGTTGTTTAACAATAGCTCTCTACCCTGGCTACATGGTCAATAAAGCCTCCCAGCAGCTCACGCGCCGCCGTCCAGTTCTCCTGGTTGATGCAGTACCTGATGGTTGGAGGTGTAAACTCACCCTGTATCAGTCCTGCCTCTTTCAACTCGTGGAGGTGTTGCGAGAGGGTGCTCTTGGCCACCGGAATCACTTCCGACATATCGCCGTGGTAACAACAGCTCTGACCGGCCAGCATCTGCAAAATGGCGATTCGTACCGGGTGACCCAGCGCCTTGGCGATGCGGGCCAGCTGTATCTGATCTTCTGTAAAGGGTTGTTTTGACATATCGATTTTGATAATTTCGCTTGAATGAACCATTTCAGTTCGCAAATATACGAACAGATCGGCAATTCGCAAATATACGAACGGTTTTTTTCTTTTTTTTTCGTAACTTTGCGGCTGTTTTAAGGTTATCATTCACATCGGGGAGCGGTTTGCACTCCCCATAATTCTGACTGACAGATGGGTTATTCACTCTCCGCCATGCTCGGCTCCCACAAGAGAGTCAGCTACAAGACAGAGATTCTATCGGGACTGACCGTTTCTGTCGCCCTCGTGCCGGAGGCGATCGCCTTCGCCATGATCGCTGGCTTCTCTCCCCTCACCGGCCTTTATGCTGCCTTCGTGATGGGACTGGTACGATAATCAATCAACCATTGCAGCTTCCGGTGAAAAGGACTGCTTAACGCCATCCGAAGAGCAGCGGAAAGAGGAAGGTGACCAGCAACGTCCAAAGTGCATAGATCGGCAGATAGCGTGCGAGAGTCAGCTCCACCCGCCTGATCTCCTTCCCCTTGAATAGTACATTCCAGAGGTCGATCATCATGAAGATCAGGTTGACCAGTATCAGCAGGTTGGCACCCAGCACCGCTGTCCGGTTGGGTGTGAAGCCATACTCCCCGAGCCGGTAGAGGATGGCCGACAAGGCGATCAGATCGATGGCCAGGGTGACGATAGAGAGCAGAAAGAGGACCCACTCGCTGAACCGCTGCCGCTTGCGGTGCGACATGCCGGTGACCGTGAAGATAATGATTGCCATCACCCCCAGTAGCATCAGGTTGAATACCAGTAGGAACTCCCGGTCGGAATAGGGATCCTTCCCGGTTGCCACGATCGCCACCAGGAAGATCAGGAGCGTGAACAACACCAGGGGACTGAATATCGCGGCGATGACCGGTGCAATCTTGTTGGTCAGCGAGGGGTAGCTCCGGATGATATAGGTGGCCACGATGGGTGCTGCCACCAGGCCCACCAACGCCACGTTCTCCATGTAGAGATCCTCTATCTGTATGTCGATGGCGGAAAAGAGCCCGATAGTCAGCCCGGAAAGCAGTGCCCCCGCGATCAGGATGAGCGCTGTCAGGATCGCCAGGTCACCATTGTAGCGGATGTAACCGATCCGCCGTGCAGGATCTTTCAGGTCGAACCCTATGAATACCAGCCCGTAGAGGGACCAGAGCATCAACGGCAGGTGGATGTAGGCCAGCACAACCGTATCGCTCCCCTTTGCCGGCGGCAGCAGGTTGATATAGAGTGCCGACAGCGCGAATAGCGATAACACAACTGCTCCCAGCAACCATCTTTTATTTTTCCTGGCAAGGTAAAGGTAGAGCGACAGCCCGGCGAAGAGGATAATCCCGATATGCTTCGCGTAAAAGGTCTCCTCGTCGGGGTCAAAGCCCGCCAGCAGCGGTATCTTCACCAGTAGTGCGGCGAGCAGGCAGCCCGCCAGCATTGGCAGCAGCTCATTCCTCTCTGCCTTATGACTCAAATCTGTTTCCATAATTCTGTCTATTAAATGTGATGTTAGGAAATTGGTATCACTCTCTGCCTACTCCTGGTTCAACACCGGGTCAGGACTGTAAAAGATTTTCAATGGCATGAATGTGTTTCGTGAATGCCTTTTTACCCAGGGGAGTGGCACTGTAACGGGTCAGCGGCTTGCGATCCAGAAATGATTTAGAGAAGGTGATGTAATTGCTCTTCTCCAATGAGCGCAGGTGACTGGCCAGGTTGCCGTCAGTGACACCAAGCAACTCCTTCAGCGAGGTGAAGTCGAGTTGCTCGTTCACCATCAGCGCCGACATGATGCCCAGCCGGATCCTGTTCTCGAACGCCTTGTCCAGATCTTTCAGAAACTCCTTCACACCCCTCCCCTTTTGCGTTGAATCAACAGACCATACACCATCTGAAAAAGCCCGAAACCAAGCATCCAGATGTAAAGGCTCTGACCGATAAAAATGAGAGCCAACAGCCCCAGCAGAATCTCCGCCAACCCCAGGTAGCGGATGTGGCTGAGGGTATAGTGACTTCCGTTCACCAACGCCAGCCCATAAAAGAGCAGCGTCATCGCCGGCAGGAAACCCACATATCCCATCCGGAGCAAAATCACACATACAATACCTCCGGTGATCAGCGGGATCAGCAGGTTTACCAGCAGTCGCCCCGCCTGAGCATCCCACACCCGTTGGTTCTCCCTCCTGCTCTTGCGAATGGTAAACCAGAGGGCACTCACTACCGATAGCAGCAGAGTGCCGGAGGCTATCAACACCAGATCCCGCAACAGATCGCCGCTGATCACCACCGGCTCCCCAAGGAGATAATTGCCACGACTGAAAACCAACTGCTTTGCCAGAAACGCACCTGCAAGTGCAATAAGACCGGTCGAAACCCCCGACAAGCCACTTAGCGAAAGAAACCGTGCAGAATGGCTCATGATCTTCCGGATCTCACTCAGGTCATCTAAATATTTTTCTTTTTCCATTTAAAAGTACTTTGTTTTGCAAAGTAAATCAATGCAAATGAAATTTCCAAATAAATCAGTAAAAAAACAGAATCTGCTGTCCAGGCAGATCAGGGTACTCTATAAGCTGGTGGACGAACTTACAAAGAAAAGGAAGATGGAGAAAATGTTGCGGACATAAGCAAAATCAGAATGGGTAACCGATAGCGAAGTGGAAGGCGAAGTCGCGGCTGAAATGGGGCTTGAAGATCGTCCATCGGGAACCTTTCGCCAGTGCGGGGTTGTGTGCCTTCATACCCCCATCCACACGAATCAGCAGGAAGTTGAGGTCGAACCGAACCCCCACTCCGTAAGCCACAGCCAGCTCCTTGTAAAAGTCGTTCCATTCAAAAAGGCCACCCGGTTGCTCTGAATAGTTACGAATGGTCCAGATATTACCGGCATCCACGAAACCGGCCAGTTCGATCAGACGGGTCAGCTTGCGGCGATACTCCACACTAAAATCCAGCTTCACATCACCCACCTTCCGTCCGAAGTCGGAGGCAATGGTATCATTGCTGTAGGATCCCGGGCCCAGGGTACGGGTGCTCCAGCCCCTCACGCTGTTGGCACCCCCACCAAAATATCGTTTCTCAAAAGGCAGGATGGTGGAGTTTCCATAAGGATAGGCCACACCTACCGCCATATGTGCCGCCAATGTTCGCCGGTCGTCAATGCGATACAAGGGGGCGAAATCAAAATCACCCTTCACATACTCCGCATAGGGTATCTTGAAGAACTCATAAAAACCACGATCGTTCCGTTCCCCACCCCCCATTCCGGTGACAATTCTGGGGAGCCACCCGGCCACCTCCACTCCGGCACGGATGCGGAAAGGTATTGAGGGCATGGCCCGTCGCCCTATTCGGTTGTAATTGGTATAGGTGAGGTTATAGGCTGTGCGGACGATCAACTGCTCATCGTAACTGTAACGCAGTATCGGGTTGGCTTCCTCACTCAGGTAGAGATCCTTGAAACGCTGTGACGACCAGGGCATCCGTACGTAGGTCACCCCCATAGGCTCCAGCACGTGTAGCAGCTTCCACTCCATGGAGGACCACTGGAAACGGGTTGAGAGGTTGAAGAACTGCCGGAAGTACTCAGGGCGCTTCTGGAAGTTGGCACCCACTGCAAACTCGGTAGAGGCTGATGGCTGGTCCTGTAGCCGTTTCAGCATCCAGGGGAGTAACAGCTGTGGGATGGAGAGGAACACCTCGGCACCATACTCATAGTAGCTGTTGTCCAGCAGGTCGAGGCTATCGGTAGGGCGAATAAACTCGTAGGCGGCGTTAAGACGCACCCGGAAGGTCTCACCGCCTCTGAGGAAGTTGCGATGCTCGTAAGTGACGTTACTGGCCACTCCCAGGTCTCCTGCCGAATTGGTGCCGTCCACCCCGAACTGCAGGTAGTGCAGGTTACCCGGGTAGAGAGTGATACGCGAATCGATCATGTTAGAATCGTTCCGTTGCATCCTCTGCATGTTAATGGCGGTCTGGTTCACAGGGCCCATGCCGTTGAGAGAGGAGTAGGTGCGTTCCACGATCCGGTCAGAGTAAAGCCTGCCGGGGCGGATGAAAGTGTTGTAGTAAACCGCTTTGGGTAGCAGGAAGGGCTCTTTGTCAGAGATGATGCGCAATCCGCGATAGAGTGTGGTATCGAGCTGATGATGACGGGTGGAGTCACGCAGCAACTCCTCGTTCACCCCATTGATTACCGTCACCTCACCGATTCTGTACTGCTTATGCATAGTCGTGTCGGTGGGGTTGTTCAGCGCCAGCGTCACATCCACCTGGTGATCACCTACCGTAGTGTCTGCCAGAAAGTAGAAGTCATCTTTCACAAAGTCGTAATAACCCCTGTTGCGCAGGATCGTGGTCAGGTTTTCCCTCCCCTCCTCCAGTACCCCCATATCGAAGAGGTCACCCTCTTTGATGATCTCCGGGCGGCGGGTGGCTTGCAGGATATTATAAATGGTGGTATCAGCAGAACGGATGGTGTCACGGATTGAACGGATACGGTGCGGCTCATGCCCCGTGACCGAAAAAATAATATCCGCTTTCTTCTTCTCCTTCACTACGGAGGTATCCACCTCTGCATTGAGATATCCCTTGTTGTTGAGGTGTAACCGGATCTGCTCAGCCGATATCTCGGCCAATTGTTCATTGAAAAGCACCGGTGGTTCACCGTAGCGCAGCAGCTGACGGTTGAGCCAGGTGGAGTCGTTGTCGGGGATGTTGTACATATGCAACTTGTACTTACCTATCAGCGGCAAAGATGAATTGGGTCGTTGCCGCAGATAGGGCTTCAGAGCAGAACCACCAAAACCGCTCACATCCGACTCTATATCCACTCTGTTAAGCAGGTAACTACCATCGGGTACTTTTTTTGTCACATTACAGGCGACAAGCATCAGAGAGAGTATGGCCACTAAAAATTTTCTCATAAGACAATGCTATTCATTCTCCTCTTTCTTTCTGATCACACGAAAATCGAACAGTTCACGGAACGAGCGGGCCTCCTTGGTCACCACCACCCCTACACCCTGCGTGGTGGGTGTACGCCGGTAGAAACGTTCGTTGGCACGGTTGAATGCCCGGATCATAAACCAGTTGTTGATATCATACTCCAACTCAAACTCACCCATGAAGGCCTGCTGTGTGGCAAGCATGCTGTTGTCACCGTAGCTCAGGTTGGTGGTGATCCGCAACCGGTCATCCAGCAGACGGGTGGAAACATCGACACCCATTCGCACGTTGTCGAGTGTGCCATCCACCGACTCCAGGTTGGTGTTGATGGACCAGTTGTCGCTGAGAGCGCTGGCAAAGAGGGCATCCAGACCCCGTGCCAGCGTATTGGAGGCAAAACGGCTGAAGACAGATGGCCCGAAATTCATCTCCGGTGAACCTTCAGAAGGAATAAAACTGCCCGTGGTAGCCAGGTATGCAAATTGCAGGATCTTGGTCTCTTCGGTATTGATGAAACTATTCACCCGTTGCTGGATATCATTCGAGCTCTCAGGCAGCTCGATATCGTACCTCAGGTCCATTGCCTCCAGGTTCCCCAAAATATGCAGTAAGGCATTCACCTGTACGCGCGTGTTGGCCAGCTCTGTGGTGAAGGTAGGGCTGAGTGCCGCCAGGTCTGCTTTTACCGGCAGGTAGGCGGTGATGTTGAACTGTGTATTGAGCGGGTTGCCCTCCATGGTGAGACGGCTACCCTCCCGAATTCTAAAGTCGATGGTACGCAGGTTCTGCAAGTTATAATGAAACTTGCCGCTGCTGATCACATAGTCGCCATAGAGGCGTACCGGGGGAGTAGATTTGGAGTTGAACTCCACGTTCACCTCTCCCTCACCACTCACCTCCAGGGCGTTGCCGGTAGTGGGATCGAGCACCACAGCAGCCTCCAGCATCGGAGTAAGGTTGACAGTTACACGCATCACTATGGGAATACCGCTTGAGAGTGAGGAGGGTTTTTTTTCCTTTTCCCCGTTGTTTTTTCGCAGGAAGGCCAGTGAATCATTTTCTTGTGGAGTATTGATATACACAACCCCACTGTATTCAGTTGCTCGTGCAGTCTGTGGCAACACCACCGAAACTTCGGAGCGGCTGGTGCTGGTAAGTGTTCCGTCACCATAGATACCTGCAGGTGAGCCGCTGACAGTGAGATCACCCGAGAGACGCAGGTTACCGTAGGTCATAAGGTCTGTACGGTTCTCATTGTTAAGCAGCATGAAGTCGTTCATCCGGATGGAGGCGTTGTAGGCCATCCCTCCGAAGTTGGTATGTGACAGGTTGAGGTTAACCGTAGCAGTCTGATTGTTCTGGTCGCGGATCACCAGGTTTCGCAGTCCCACGTTGTCGGGGTTAATGTCGATGGTATCGGATATGGAGTAGGTGACATTGGTGAAAGCCACCTTCATCTCCCCTTTGTCTATTCCCAGCCAGCCACGGGTAACCGGCGCCGAGGGTTTACCGGTGATGGCGATCTCTGAGTTCAGCAACCCGGACAATTCGCTGAAGATATTGGTAGTAAGCGGTTGTACGGCCTTAAGGTCAAACTCCTGAATACGAAGACTTACATCCATTGGCAGGGGGCTCTTCCCGCCCAGTGGAACATAACCGGTGAGATCGAGCAGATGTTTTTCCCCGTTGACCAGGTAAGCGTTCAGATCAAGACCGGAGTAGAGGTTGTCCCAGTTGGCCTCGATGGTGAAGGTACCGATGGTATCATTGTAAACCGTGATATCTTCTATCCTCAGATCCTCGGTATGCACCATGGGGCTCTCCAGCATCTGCCGCACAAAAATATCACCATTGATGGAGCCGGCGAAGTTCGATACATTAAAAGCAGCCAGGATGTTGGCCAGCTCTGTATTGTTGAAGTAGATCCGTACAAAATCAGCCTCACTTTTGGAAGCTACCCCTTCGATACCCAGCAGTAACATGTTCTCTTCTCTCAACCCGAAGTTGTTGATGGAGATTTGCTCCTTCCGGTAGTTGATGGTTGCATCGTTGAAATCTACTCTTTTCCCATTGAATATCAAGCTGGTGGGGTGTATCCGGATATCAGATGCCAGCTGGTCGGTTCCATCGCGCAGGAAATCCATGGTGATCAGCATCTCCCCATCAGCGCTGGTTTTTTCCTGTTCAAGATCGAAAGAGATCTGATTAATGAGTTGATCATCAGCAGCCTCACTATCGAGCCGGGCATTGATATAACCGTTATCCTGTACGAGATAGCTGTTCAGGTTCAAACCGATACCATTTGAGTCTGATGCTTGTAAATCCAATCGTGTCTCCCGGATATCGCTGTTTCCCATCATCAGTCGCGGCAGATAACCATCGATCTTCAACGGTTCTTCGGAGGTCATATTTACCAGGCCCTTCAATGTGGCATGTTCCACATTATAAGCCGGTAGTCCGAAGGCGTAAGAGAGATCTTCCGTATTCTTTATCAGCAAGTTAAACTGAAAGACATTGATTCCCTCCTCATATTGTCCGGTTGTAGTGATCACGGAGGGCAGATGAGGGTGCAGTGCCTGCATCAGCTCACGTCCGATGGTAGAGAAGTAGTAATCACCGCTCATCTCAGCCTCCAGGAAGGAGGAGAAGACCTGTAGCCTCTTCCCCTCACCGCTGTCGCCCAGTGCCTGTAGGTAGATGGGACCCGGGTTATAGATAAAATTGTTGTCCGTCAATGATGTGTTGTCGATGACCAGTGTGCCAGTCATCTCGTCGAGGGTGCGTCCTGTGAGCTCACCGTCGATGGAAAGAGTTACCCTGGGATCTTCCCAGTGAGCCATCATAAGGAAAGGACGCAGATCCAACTGATTGACATTGCCTTCCACATCGAAACGCATCTCTTCACCAAAAGTGATGTCACCGGTCAGATCAAGACCATTTCGCTCTCCATCGCTGGTGATACGTGCTGTGACATTGTCACCGCTATAGCTGCCGTCAAAGTTCAGCCCGGAATAATGATACCCCTTGTAGTAAGCCGATTCAATGCTGCCATTGGCATCGACAGTGACCAGTGACGGCTCAATTGTCAACTTCATTTCCGTCGCGAGGGTGGCATCTCCCAGGCCGGTTTTCTCAGCCAGGATATTCGCCAGATGAATCTCATCAGCCCTTACCGGTCCTTCAAAAGTCATCATCTGAAAACGGTTGCGGATAGATCCGCGGCCGTTCAGCGTCACTACCCCTTGATCCGTATCAACCGAACCATCGTAGCGAAAGCTGTTCATCCGGCCGCCAGCCTGTATCCGGAGTCGCATGTCACCCAGTGCCAACAGAGGGGCTGGCGATGTATAGTCAGGTGGACCAATACGAATGAATGACTCCAGGTCCTCCTGGGACACAGAGAGGTCACGTAAGTCCACCTGCAGGTCACTCTTTTCAAAATTACGAAAATCGGCAATCATGCCGGTCAGGTTTACGTGGGTATCCTCTCCGTAATTGAAGGTGAAAGCATCGAGCGAAACCTCTGGCATCGTTCCTCCGGCATCGATGTGAAAGGAGAGCGGTTTTTTAAGGTGTGACAATCGGGTGGTGAAGAGGGAGATATCCCGCGGGTCGGTCAGATCACTCTCTGCCTTTACGGAAAAGCTCTTGGTTTCACGGTCGAAGAAAGCATCTGCCACCTCCATCTCCGTGTTGTTGAGGTGTAGTTGCAACCCATCGCTCTCTATTCTTGTACCCTTACCCTTCACTGAGGTCTTAAGGTTGTAAAGTGTCAGTCCGGCGTTCACCTCAGTGAAACCCAATAACCTGATCTCCGCCTGCATCTTTTCGATGCTTTCAAAATCAGCGCTGCCCCTGAAGTTGAAATGGTTCAGATCGATGTGATTCGCGTTGAACAGACCCGGAGTGCGGGGGGCCGAATCGATATGGTAATGCAGTGAAGCCTCTTTGATCAACAGCTCCTCAGCCGTGATTCGCCACTTACTTTTTTCCACATTTGTAGTATCCTTCCCGGAAGCAAAGGCATCGATCAGAAACTGGAAGTTAAACGGTTCCTCGGGTGAGGCACGGTGCACGTGAGCCACGAGGTTCTCCAAGCCCACCTTCTCCGCATAGATTCTCTTCTTCAGCAGCTCCAGCGCATGAATGCGCACAGCTATCCTCTCAGCATAGAGCAACGTGTCCTGTTGCTGATCCTCCAGGTAAAGGCCATTCAGTTCAATCGTGTTGAAGAGCTTGATGCGGATCCCCTCGAGTGAAGCCTCAGTACCGATCGTCGGTTTCAGCTTGCCGATGGCAATATCGGCAGCCCTCTTCTGGAGGGCAGGAACACTCAGTGCGATGTAGAGTATGATATTGACCAATATGACACTTACAACGATGATCGCGAGTATGCGGGCTATCTTCTTTACCAATGTTGTGGAACCAATAGAGGGTTCAGACTTGATTTTAAATTCTGTTGCAATGATACGAAAAATTGGCTAAATGCGCTTTGGTTCAGCGCTATTTTTAACCTAATTACATTCTTCTTTTATCTTTTTCCATAGCAGGGAGCTATCACCGTAACTCAGAAATCGAAATCCTTCCCGCAAGGCATAATCGTAGATCTTCTCCCAATCATCACCTACAAAAGCGGCGATCAGCAGCAACAAAGTGCTCTGTGGCTGGTGAAAGTTGGTCAGGAGCGCATCGGGATAATGAAAGCGGTAACCCGGTGCAATGATGATCTGTGTATCGGCCATCAAACGCTTCTCACCCGTGCGATCCAGATAAGTAAGGATGCTTTGCAATGCCTCGGCAGGGGTGATCATCTTCTTCTCCTCGTAGGGCTCCCACTGCATCACGGTCAGTTCGTGGGGTTGCAGGTCGGGTCGGTCGTATAGCTTCCTGCCAATATAATAGAGGCTCTCAACCGTGCGCAGTGAAGTGGTACCCACTACGATCAGTTTCCCCTGATGGTGAAGCAGCATCTCGATGGTCTCCCGCTCAACCGAGATAAACTCGGTATGCATCTCGTGGTCGGCTATGGTCTCACTCTTCACCGGGCGGAAGGTGCCTGCCCCCACATGCAGCGTCACCTCTGCTGTTTTTATTCCTCTGGTGTGAAGCTGCTCCATCACCTGCGGCGTAAAGTGCAATCCGGCAGTGGGAGCCGCCACGGATCCCTCGATGCGGGAGTAGACGGTCTGGTAGGTCACCTCATCCTTCTCTTCCGAGGGGCGGTTCAGGTAGGGAGGGATCGGCAACCGTCCGGCTGCTTCAAGTAACTCGTTGAATGTGAAGCGGTCATCATCCCAGCTGAAACGAATCTCCGTCTCCGAGCCGTGACGGGCAACTCTTTCAGCTTGCAGTGTCACCTCACCCTTTTCAGTCGGCACCCTCATCACCAGTGGTTCTTCTCTCCACCTCCTGGCATTGCCGGTCATACAGTGCCATGTACAGGATTGATGTTGTTGAAAGTTGACCGCATAATCGGCAGGCCGGGAGGGGGTAAGACAGAAGATCTCAATGCGGGCGCCTCCCGGTTTACGGAACAGGAGACGGGCATGAATCACCCGGGTATTGTTGAACAACAACAAGCTTCCCTCAGGTAGCTGTTCGGGGAGATCAGTGAAAATGGCGGAGCCGATCTCACCCTCACCATAGAGTAACAGTCGGGAAGCATCCCTTTGGGGGAGTGGGTACCTGGCAATCTTTTCTTCGGGAAGATGGTAATGGAAGCGGGATATGGGTAGATGGACAATCTCCTCTTTTTTCATTTTTTATTATCGCAAAAAGGATTTTTCGGCTTTATTAATGTATTTATTGTGCAAAATTAGTCATCTTTGCAACAGCTAACAAACATAAAACACCACAATCGGACATTTCCAACCGGAAAATATTGGCCTTAGGTGTAACAGGAAAATCAGACAAATGAAGAAATTATCGGTAGGCGACAAGGTACGGTTTCTCAGCACCGTGGGTGGTGGAACAGTCAAAGGCTTCCTCAACAAGCAGTTGGTGATGGTGGAGGACGAACATGGATTCGATGTGCCGGTGATGATCTCTGAGTGTGTGGTGGTAGAAGCTTCCGGCAACGAGATGATGGGTCAGGCTGCTGAAAAAGAGGAACTGATCGCGAAAGAAAAAACAGCGCTGGAGACACCCGAAGCGAAGGTAACCGTCACCGACATCCCGGAGGAGACTCGCGAAGGTGAACAGATCACAGCCTGTCTGGCCTTCCTCCCCACTGATGTGAAGAACCTCACAACTACCGGCTATGAATGTTACTTCGTGAACGACAGCAACTACTGGCTCTTCTTTAACTACATGAGCCGTGAGAACAACAGCTGGAAGAGCCGCTATAGCGGCAGCGTGGAGCCCAACACCAAGATCTTTCTGGAAGAGTTCGGCAAGGAGCAGCTCAACGAACTGGAAAAAGTATCGGTACAATTCATCGCTTTCAAACACAATAAACCATTTCGGTTCAAGAACCCCTGCTCGGTGGAGCTGCGCATCGACACTGTGAAGTTCTACAAGCTTCACAGCTTCCGCGAGAACGACTACTTCGAAGAAGATGCCTTGCTCTTTTACATCATCCGAAATGATCAGCCCGAACGGGAGATACTGATCTCGGCAGGTGAAATTGAAAAAGCAATCAGGGAGAAAGAAGCTCCTGAAAGACGTCCACGCATCCAACGCATCGAAAAAAGAGAGAAAAATGCGGTTGTTGAAGTGGATCTTCACATCAATCAACTGCTGGATACCACCGCCGGGATGAGTAATGCCGATGTGCTGGAATACCAGTTACAAAAATTCAATGAGGCGATGTCAGCAAACCAGCGAAACAAAAATCAGAAAATCGTCTTTATTCACGGTAAGGGAGATGGCGTCCTGAAAAAAACCATCATAAGTGAACTAAAAAAGAGATATCCTACCTGCTATCACCAGGATGCCTCCTTTCAGGAGTATGGCTACGGTGCTACCATGGTCACTATCAAGTAAACAACAATTTCCAATATGAAGAAATCAATCCTTTTGCTCAGTGTGATGATCCTGTTGTCAGGTTGTGACATCATGAATAAGATTGGCGGCGCCTACCAGCTCGCCCAGAGTGAGTACCGCTACCATTCACTCAACAACATACAGCTCTCCGGGCTTAACCTGGGTGATGCCTCCGGCATCTCGCTCTCCAACCTGGCCACCATCGCCACCATCCTCTCGGGTGGCTCGGCGATGCAGACCATACCCTTCAGCATGACACTCAACATGGATGTCACCAATCCCAACACCACCGCGGCTTTTCTCGATGCA
>Ga0334898_1003358_pt1 | contig 13074 bp, 8 predicted proteins | sample GraSluR3_MG_10_FD_207228 | JGI IMG/M metagenome (GOLD analysis project Ga0334898, IMG submission 207228) | Sludge microbial communities from methane-producing bioreactor in Wageningen University, Netherlands - Granular Sludge_3_08-R3 | ecosystem: Engineered > Bioreactor > Anaerobic > Unclassified... | reverse complement strand
AGGGCCGTTCGGCCCTCCAGGAACTCCTGGACCTCCGCATCGTCGAAGCCGCCCTCCTGCCTCCAGGGCAGGGTGAACACCCGAACCTTCATCGACCATCCTCCATTGCCGGGCCTTCCGGGGTGCCCCCGGAGCAAGGGGGTGCCCCCATTGCATCCCCCAATTACCCGCTGGCGAACGCGCAGCCGACCGAACCGGGGTCCGGCTTCGCACGGCCCCGGTGCGGCCGGCTGCGCTTGAAACGATCAAGGGTCCAACGATTCAAGAGCCAATGGTCCGGCCCGCTGCCTGCGGCAGCGACCTGGCAAGGCGGAAGCCCAGATAGTCGTTGCGGTGGACGGGGCCGCCGGGGTCGTTGCAGCTGCGGAACGCCGCCCGCGCGTACAGCGCAAAGCCGCCGCACCACGACCCGCCGCGGAGCACCCGGCTCGAGCCCGAATCGGGACCCACCGGGTCCACCACCCTGCCACCGGGATAGGTCCTATACCAATCCCAACACCACTCCCACACGTTCCCCAACATATCGCACAGCCCCCAGGCGTTCGGGGCCTTCTGGCGGACGGGATGGGTCTGGCCCCCAGCGTTTCCGGAATGCCAGGCGATGGCGTCGAGGTTGCCGTAACGCGCCCCGGTGGTGCCGGCCCGGCAGGCGTACTCCCACTCGGCCTCGGTGGGCAGGCGCCAGCCGGGGCAATCCAGCCCCTTCCAGCGCACATCGGTGCCCCGAATGAGATAGGCCTCCTCCAGGCCCTCGCCCCGGGAAAGGGTGTTGCAGAAGGCCACGGCCTCGAACCAGGACACCTTCTCCACCGGAAGGTCGCCTCCCTGGAATCGCGACGGGCTCGTCCCCATCACGGCCTGGTATTCCTTCTGGGTCACCGGCGCCGTGCCCATCAGGAACGGGCGGGTGAGGACCACCTCGTGCTGATCCTCACCGGACGACCTCCCCTCCTCGCCGGGAGGGGAGCCCATCAGGAACCGGCCCGGCTGAATATGCACGAAGGTCACGGCCGAAGCATCGCGCACCTCTTCACCGAAACCGTTCACCAGGGTATAAACCTCCACGGTGCGGCGGACCTGCCGCGCGGCCGGGGGCGCCGGCGTCCCCTCGAAGGCGGCCTTAAGCGTCGCGAAGAACCCCTTCGGAGGAGGAGGCGAGGGCGCCGGTGCCTCCTCCACCACCTCCACCCGCTGGGGAGGCCCTCCAGAACGGCGCTCCAGATGCACCGTCCGGCGCAGCCGCTCCACCGTCTGCTGACAGGCGGCGCGGTCGGCCTCCAGGCCGAACGAGCGGTAGCGCAGCAGCTCGACCAGCCCCTGCCCGTCCTGCCCCGCGGCCAATCGCTGCAGGCGCACCAGCTCGGGAAGGCTGGCCAGTTCCCGGCTGCGCGACGCCAGCGGCTCGAAGGCCTGGAAGGCCTGTGCGGCCCGCCTCTCCACGTCCCGCACGGCCTCCTCCCGCAGGGTGCGCAGGAAGCCGTCCAAGTCGGCCTGGTGGCGCTGATGACCCGGGTCCTCGGCGGCCCGCACGGCGAAAAGCGCGTCCTGCTCGATGGCGCTGCGCAAGGCCGGCAAGGCCTCCTGCGGGCGATCCAAAAGCATCCGGGCGCGAGCCACCTGGAAGGCCGCCTCGGTCAGCGCCTTGTCCAGGCTCCAGGCGGACTCGGCGTGGGCCAGCATGTCCTGGAGCTTCGCCGGGTCGTCGGCAGACTGGACATAGGCCGCTACGCTGGCCATCAGCAGGGCCCGGGCCGCCTCGCCCGGCGCATCCTTCCGGGAGTACTTCGCGGCCAGAGCGAAGCACTGCTCGGCGGCCGAGGGGTCCAGCCCCTGCCAATCGTGGCGCGCCGGCGCCCCCAGAAGCAGTTCCCCCTTCAACCAGTGGAAGTGCCAGTCCAGCTTGTAGCCCTTGGAGTGGGAATCCCCCTCGATGGCCGCGGTGACGTACTCGTGGGCCTCGTCCCACAGGCCCCGCTCCATGGAGTGCACCGCATAGCGGAAGTTCTCCATGGCCTTCTTCTGCTCTTCGTACTCCACCAGGTCGACCAGGCGCTTCAATTCCTGGTGGATCGCGTCGGACTTGCGCAGCATCCCGGCGAAGCCGTCCTCCAACGCCCCGGCCACGTGGTCCAGGCCCGACTCGATACCGGCTTGCAGGGCCGAAAGGTCCGAGCTCAAGGCGGAGGAGAGGCTGTCCATGGAGCCCAGGATGTCCCGGGTCTGGTCGGCGATCCCCGAGGTGATCTCGCGGGAGAGGCGGTCGCCCATCTCCTGCATCCCGCGGGCGCTCTCCCGGCCCGCCCGCCGCATCCCACCCAACTGCTCGTCCAGGATGGCCCGATTCTGCAGGTAGCCGTCCCAGCTTTCGACCCCCGGTCTCCAAGCGTAGCCCATTCGCGCTTCCTCCCTCTCGCCCGGCCGATCCGTCGCGTGCGGCCGGGCCCTTCGTGGCGCGGGAAATTCAACGGAATCGCCAGGACGCCTCCCGAGCGTCCCCAACCGGCAAGCGGTTTGCCGGCCGATAAGACCGGCGGGCGCCGGCCTCCTACGCCGGCAAAACGCCGAGAGGGATCGAGGCCGGCGAGGCATTCCAGGCCTGCAAACGGTGGGCTGGCACTGAGGCGCCCCGCTCCCCTCAGTCCCCCGCCCCAGCCAGCAACCCGTACTGCACGGCCACCCGCAGCACCTCCCCCACGCTCCAGGCCTGAAAACGTAGGCGGCGTCAGGAAGTCGATACCCCCTCCCGACAAGGCCTTTCCAGGCCCGGACTGGGGCCTCTGGGGCGAGTCGCGGCCATCCTCCGAAGAGGGCGGCAGATGCTCCGAGACATCAAAGGGAAGGCCCAGACATGGCGAGCAGGGCAAGCCCGGCCCTGTCCGGCTGTCAAATCGATGCCCTGAACCTGAATCCGCCACCTACCGTGGCATTCGGCCGCCGATGCTTGGAGGCCCACCCACACCAGATGTGGGTGGGAGGGCCCGTCTGCGTCGTCAGGCGCACCTCTGCGGTGCTCACGTAGTTTCCAACTACGCTCCGCTCCTCGACGCACGCCTTCCTTGCATCCAGACCCGCCTCGACGCCCTCGGTTCTCACGCCAGGCGGCGGATTCAGGTTTGCGGGTGCGGTAGCGCACTTCGGCAGTGGCCTCGTCGTAGCTCAGGCGCTCGAGGGCTACCGGCGCCCTCGTCAGGTAGCGCAGCACCGTGCGAAGCCGGTCGCGGTCGTCCTCCGGGATGGCGCTCTCTACATGGACCCGGAAACCGCCGCGCTCCGGCCTCCTGCGGAGAGGCTGGCCGGAACGGGTCCACCCGGCCCGGCAGGGGCGACTCGCACTCCCTCCATCAACGTACGCCATACGCCGTGGCGTGGCACGTCAACGCACCCGCCGGCGAAGTCGTAATCCTGCAACCTTCTCAGGAATCTCCTGCGAAACATGACGGAGAGCAGGCTGGCGGGGGTGGATCGCGTCGGCCCTCAGGCCCCGCCTCCGGCGGCCTCCACCAGCACCCGACTGCGACCGCTGCCCTGGGGCTCGACCCGGACCCGGGCTCCCAGGCGCTCGGCCAGGCCCGAGACGTGCGAGATGATGCCGACCTGGCGCCCTCCGGCCTGCAGGGACTCCAGGCAGGACAGGGCCACCTCCAGGGTCTCGGCGTCCAGACTGCCGAAGCCTTCGTCGATGAAGAGCGAGTCGATGCGGGCCCTCTCGGCGGCCATGGCCGACAGGCCCAGGGCCAGGGCCAGCGAGACCAGGAAGCTCTCGCCTCCGGAGAGGCTCTGGACGCTGCGCACCGCGTCGCCCATGTCCAGGTCCACCACCTGGATCGCCAGGTGTTCCTCGGCCACCCGGCTGGAGGCCTCGCGGGGCGCAGGCACCCGCTCCAGGCGATAGCGGGGCGCCAGGTCCACCAGGTTGGCGTTGGCCTCGGCCAGCAGGGCCTCCAGGGTCAGGCTCTGGGCGAAGACCCGGAAGCGCTTGCCGTCGGCCGAGCCGATCACCTCGCGCAGGCCCTCCCAGACGCGCCAGCGCTCCCTGCGCTCCTCCAGCCTCCGGGTCACGGCCTCGCTCTGGCGCCGGTTGGCGGCATCCTGCTCCAGGGCGCTCTGGGCCCGGGCCAGCTTGAGCTGGGCCTCGGACTGGGCCTGCCGGGCCGCCTGGAGGCCCTGCTCGGACTCCGAGGCCGCGCGTGCGGGCCGCCCCTGCGACTCGTGATGCTCCAGGGCGCGGGTGCGCTCCTGGAGGACGGTCCCGAGATCCCGCCGGCGGGACTCGATCCCATCCAGTTGCACACGCACCTTCTCCGCCCAGTCGGCTCCCCGCTCCAGGCGCCGGCGCAGCTCGCCCTCCTCCAGGCCCGCCTGGGCCAGGGCCCCGTCCAGGGCTGCCTGGGTTCCCCGGGCCAGGACCTCGCGTCGGGAGGCCTCCTCCCGACAGGCCTGCAGGTGCCCTTCGGCCTGGGCCAGCAGGGCGGCGGCCTCGGAGTCGCCTCGGCGGGCCTCTTCGCAGGCCCGTGCGGCGGCTTCCAAGGCCTCTCGCAGACGCTGCTCGACCCGGTCGACGGATTCTCCGGCCAGGAACCGGGCCCGCTCGCCTTCCAGGTGGGCCTTCTCCTCCAGGAGGAGGCGCAGGGACTCCTCCTTCTCGGTGAGGGCCCGGGTCTCGGCCTCCATGCGGGCCTGGAGCGCCGCGAGCTCGGGCGCGAGTCGGGTCAACTCCTGCCCGGCCGCCTCGCGCTCCTCCAGGAACCGGTTCCACTCCGAGACCCTCTGCTGGCAGCGGTCGGCAAAAGCCTGGGGATGACGGCGCAGCGAGTCCTCCCAGCCGGGAACCCCGGCGAAGGGCACGCGGAGTTCCTTGAGCGCCGCCTCCCTCCCCCGGGCGGCCTCGTCCTGACGGCGGGCCGAGGCCTGGGTCAGCTCAATGGCCTCGCGGGCCGCCTTCTCAGCCGCCTGGACCCGGTCTGAGGCCTCCTCGAGTCCCTTCTGCCGCGTCTCCACCGCTGCGGCGGCCTCCTGGGCGGCCTGATCCAGACGAAGCGCCTCCTGCTCGAGCCGGCGCACCGCCTCGCGCTGTTCCTCGAGCTCGGCCATGGGGCCCGAAAGACAGCCGGGAGCCAGAGGCGGCAGGTCGGGGTCGGCCTCTGCGGCCTGGGCCCAGGCCGCCTCCTGGATCGCGGCCTCGCGCCCGAATTGCTCGGCCTGGCGCAGGTGGTCGGCGGCCGCGCGTTGCAGCATTTCGCGGCGCGTGTGGGCCCGGGCCAGGGCCGCGGCCAACTCCTGGACCTGTCGTTCCAGGTCGGTGACCCGCTCCTGCTGGACACGAAGCGCTCCCGAAGTCGGAGCCTGCTCGTCCGCGAAGGGGTGCGCGGTGGCCCCGCACAGGGGGCAGGGCTCGCCCGGTCGCAGGGTGGCGCGTCGATCCTGAAGGTCCAGGCTGGCATGCAGCCCCTCCAGGGCCCGCCGGGCCTCCTCCAGACGGGCCTGGAGCGTGGTCAGTTCGGCCTGGCGATTGGCCTCGCGCTCGGCCTGGGCGGCTTCGGCCAGGCGGGTCTGGGCCTCGGCCCGGGCCTGGGCCTCCGCCTGCCGGGCCCGCCCGGCCTCCTCGGCGATCCGGGCCAGCTCGCGCAGGCGCTCCAGGCGCCGTTCGAGCTCCTCGCGCCGGCGGGTCAGCTCCTCGGGAGCCAGGGCCCGGCGGCTGGCCGCGACCTTTCCGGAAGCCTCTCGGGCCTCGCGCAGGGCCTCGGAGGCCTGCACGCGCGCCTTCTCGGCCTCACCGAGCGCGGCCTGGGCCCGCTCGGCGTCCTCGGCGAGAATGGGACGCCTGGACTCCTCGAAGGCCCAGACCTCCTCCGCCTCGCGGAAGCACTGGACCGCGTACTTCCAGCGATCCCACTGGCGGACCAGCTCGGCGAGGTTCTCCTTCTCCTTGAGCCACTCCAGGGCCCGCTCCTGGCGGGAGCGCGCCGTCGCCGCCTCCTTCTCCAGCGCGACCTGGCGCTGCAGCCCGGCCGCCTGGGACTCGCGGGCTCCCAGGACCTGGGCGCGGAGCGGCTCCAGGCGCGAGGCCAGATCGCCCAGGCGCAGGTCCAACTGGCGTGCCTTCTGGAGCTCGGGCTCGAGGCGGGCGCGCTCCTCCTCGGCACGCGTCCGGGCCTGCTCCCGGGCGGCCAGCGCGGATCTGGCCTGCAGGCAGGCCTGGTCTCGCGAGGTCCGGGTCTGCTCGGCCGCGCGCAGGGCCTCCAGAGCCTGCGTCTGCCCCTCCAGCGCCTGGTCCGACTCGCGCAGCACGCCCTTCAGCGGCTCCACCGCCTGCAACCCGGCCAGCTCCTGGCGCAGGGGAGCGGCCGCCTCCCAGGCCTCCTGGGCCTGGCCTGCCTCCCGGGCGGCCTGCTCCCGAGCCTCGAGGAGTTCAGCCAGCCGGCGGTGCCACCCGAGATCGGCTTCGGCCTGGCGCAGCGAGTCGCTGGCCGCCTGGAGTTCGGCCTGGCCGCTGGCCAGCCCGGCCTGCAGCGCCGCGAGCTCCTCCTCCCCCAGCAGGCGCACCGCGCCGAGTTCGGCCTCCAGGCGGGCCAGCTCGGCCTTCTCCTGGGCCGAGCGCTCGTGGGCGGCCCGGGAGAGGCGCGAGTAGAGGTCGGTGCCGGTCATCTTCTCGAGCAGCTCGGCCCGCTCGTCCCCGGAGGCCTTCAGGAAGGCGGCGAAGTCCCCCTGGGCCAGAAGAACCGAGCGGCGGAACTGGGGGAAGGTCAGACCCAGGCGCCGGGAGATCTCGGCCAAGGTCTCGGTGCGCCGATGGTCCCCCAGGGGCTCTTCGGAGGGCAGGGCCACCAGGGTCACCACCGGATCCTGGATCTTCCCGGCGGCCTTGCCGTAGGCCCGGCGCACCTCCCAGCGGGCCCGGTAGCGCCCGCCGTCCAGGCCCACGAAGTCCACCTCGGCATGGGCCTGACCGGCCCCCCGGCGCACCAGCGAGCAGGCATCGTGGGCGCCCAACCGCGAGGCGTCCTCCTCCCGGCCGATGCGAGGGCCTCGCGAACCGTCCAGGCGCGGCGTGCAGCCGAAGAGCGCCAGGCACAGGGCGTCCAGCAAGGTGCTCTTGCCGGCCCCGGTGGGACCAGTGATGGCGAAGAGGCCCGCCCCCTTCAGGCCCACCTCCAGGTCGACCTCGAAGTCTCCCTGCAGGCTGGCCAGGTTCGAGCCGCGGACGGCGAGGATCCTCATTCGGGTTCTCCCTGGACGGATTCGAGAAGCTCGTGGAAGGCGGCCAGCAGCTCCGGCGGCGGCTCGCCCTGGTGGCTGCGCTCGTAGCAGCGGCGGAAGACCTCGTCGGGCTGCAGCTCGGAGAGCGAGCGCTGGGGAACCGCCTCCACCAGGTCCGCGCCCGAGCCGGTATAGGAGACGCCCAGGCGGATCAGGCGGGGGGCCCGGCCTTCCAGGGCCTCCTCGATCTGCTGCTGGGCCTCGGGCTGGGGACGCTCCAGGCGGAGCAGCACCTCCAGGAGGGGGCGCCGGACTTCGGGAATCCCGTCGGCCGGGGGCAGACCGCGGATCAGCTCCAGGACCTGCTCCAGGGGTTGCGGTCCCTGCTCGGGAAGACGCATCAGCTCCCGGCTCCGAGGCACCTCCAGGGCCTGCAGATCGGCCAGCCCCCCCTCCTCCAGGTCCACCAGCAGCACGTGCTGGCGCTGGCGGGCCTCGTCCATCGACAAGGGGATCGGCGAGCCCGAGTAGCGCACCTGGTCGCGCCCGCCCACCCGCTGGGCCCGGTGCAGGTGCCCCAGGGCGACGTAGGCCACGGTCTCGGGGAAGAGATCCGCGGGCAGGGCCAGTTGGTTGCCGACCTGCACGCGGCGCTCGCTGAGCTCCGAGACCTGCCCGCCCACCATGTAGCAGTGTCCCATGGCCAGCAGGGCCTCGCCGGGTCCGGCACGGCGCGCGCACTCCGAGAGCACCTCGTCGTAGATCCGCCGGGTGGCGGGAATGACCGGGTCGGAATCCCCCGGTGCGCCGCGCAGGTCCGAGGGTCTCAGGAAGGGGATCGCGGCCAGCCGGGCCCGGACCTGCCCGTCGCGCCCCGGCAGGGGAACCACCAGGCGCTCCAGGTCCAGGGCCTCGCGTCCCAGGCGGGGCAGTCCGCCCACCACGTGGACCCGCATGGCGCGCAGCAGGGTCTCGGGAGCCTCCAGGCGGGAGGCCGAGTCGTGGTTCCCGGCGACGACCACCACGGTCAGCTCGGGCAGACGACGGTGCAGCTCGGCCAGGAAGGAATACCAGGCCTTCTGGGCCGAGGCCGGAGGATTCGAGGTGTGGAAGACGTCGCCCGCCACCAGCAGGGCATCGGCCTCGCGCGCCTCCAGGGTCTGCAGGAGCCAGTCCAGGAAGCACGCGTGCTCGAAGTCGCGCGGGTCCTCCCGAAGCGTGTGCCCCAGGTGCCAGTCGGCGGTGTGCAGGAGCCTCAGGCGCCTGGCCATGTGGAAGAACCTCCCTGAAGAGAGCCGGCCTGGACCCGACCGGTCGCCTGCGAGCCGGACGGGACCGGCCCGAAAGGATCGGGCCGGGAATACCGCGACCGTCGTGGGCGGTCGCCTGCGGTCCACCGGAGCGGCTCGAGAGAGAGTCTTCGCAGGGGATTCGGGAATCCTGCAACGGGGGATGCCTGGCATGGCCTTGCGCAACCAGGACCTGGACGAGCCGTTCGCCCAGGCGGCAATCGCCGTCGGCGGCGTGGGGCGGGGGGGGGCAGGCGGGGCTTTCCCACGGGGAATCCGTCAACCTCTCCGAGGGGCCCTCGATCCGCCGCCAAAATAGTCTGAGGCGAGCTCGAATCCTCTGCGCATTGAGCGCTGGGGTGGTGGGGCCCGAGAGGCGCCTTTTCAGTCCAGGGCCAGGGCGATTCGCAGGCCGGCATCGACCTGCAGGACGACCTCGGGCGGAAGCTGTCCCCAGCGGCGGAGCGGGTTCCCGTTGGCGTCCATGAGGCGTCGCTTGTCCAGGACCCGCACCTGGGTGCAGGAGATCCGGGAGGGCTTCGAGACCCCTGCGACGGGCGGCAGGACCAGGACCTCCGTCGGGTAGACCTTTCCGCCCCTGTGTTCGGTCAAGGGGACCACCATGACGCAGGGAGAATGGCGATTGTCGATGTCATTGCTGACGATCACCACGGGTCGGGTCTTGCGCATCTCGGACCCCTCGGTGGGGTCCAGGCGGGCCGTATAGACCTCGCCCCGCAGGACCAGGGGCACCCGGCTCATCCGGGCTCCCAGGCTTCCTGCTCGGCCGGTAAGAAATCGTGGGCCAGGTCCCGGTCCTCCTGGTAGCGCACCCGGCAACGCTCGATCATGTCCTGCTCCCTGGCACGCTTCTCGTCCGCTTCCAGTTTCTCGTGGCAGGCCTGGGCGATGAAGGCGCTCAGGTTCCTGGTGCTGGCCTTCAGCCTGCCGACCAGCTCGCTGGGAAGGGTGATGGTTTTCTTCACGAACCCAGAATCCACGCCGACACCTCCGTCTCTACCCCCAATGATACCACCCTGAGCACCACGGGAGCCAGGGGATCGTGCCCGGGGCAGACGGCTCGGGCCTAGGAGCCTGTGTGAATACCGCGTCGGTCGCCTCGCCGGGTCTCTTGCACCCCCGCTGTGTTGCAAAAAGTCTCATTTGCCTCCAGCAAACCACGACTTTTTGCGCCTTGCGGGGTGCACAAGATCCCTCGGCGATGCTCGGTCCGGATACTCACACAGACTCCTGGTGCGCGCCTGCGACTCCTCCTCCTCGCCCTCGTAGTCCAGTTCGCCCGCGACGGGGCCCTCATCCTCGCCCGCCTCCTCGGCCTTGCGCCCTCGGCGGCGCTCCTCGGCCAGGCGCAGCTCGCGCACCTGGTCGGGGTGCTGGCGCTCGAAGTCTTCTCGGTACAGGTCGGAGCCTGGCTGGTCCAGCCGGGGTTTTCCCATGGGGGATCCGTCAACCTCTCCGAGGGTCCGCCGGAGCGCCGCTACTCCAGCCCCTCTCGGACCCGCTTCTGCGCCTTCTTCAGGTCGAACTTCTTCGGGTCGAACTTCCCGATCCACTCCCGCCAATGCGCTTTGTCCGGGTGCCGGGGCGTGGAGAGGGCCTCGATCATGCTGAAGTAGCCGGGGATGCCCCCGCAGTCCTCGGGCGGGCAGGCGCCGGCGCCGGCCAGGACGTCGATCTCCGGCGCGTGGTCGGTCGGTTTCAGGCGCTTCTCGAGGATCACGTCGTGGATCCAGTCGTCGCCGAAGTCGTAGTGGTAGACGAGCTTGCTGCGCACGCGGGGAAGGACCTCGCGCAGCTCGACCTCGTCGTCGGGCAGATCGCCCTCGTCGGGGCCGTAGCGTTTCTTCTTCACGGTGAAGCCGTACAGGTGACAGTCCTCCCAGCCCATGGCGTCCTGGATGACCTCGTGCAGGTCTTCGAGGGTGCAGTCCGAGGGGAGGACGACGGTGCGCTGCACCTCGGTGCCCCGGAGCTCGACCCGAAGCTGGAAGAGATCGGCGGTCCCGCTTCGCTGACGACCCGGGGATTGGAAGAACACGGGCCACTCGACGCGGATCCTCGGCGGCAGGGGGGAATCCGAGAAGTAGGCGCGGACCGTCTGGGAAGCACGCGTCAAGAGTTCCATCTCCGCCAGCGTGCAGAACCGATTTTCGTCGGTCACCGTCAGCGCCAGGGGGACCAGACCACCGCCAGCGAGTCTGGCCCTCAGCTTCCGGGCTTCGGCGGCGAGGGTGGGCGCTGCGTCAGACGGGCTGTAGGTCAGGGAGAAGCAGGTTTCTCCCCTCAGCTCGCCGCCTGTGGCGAAGAACTGCTCGGCGGCCGCCTCCCCCATGAAGACGGCGATCCCCTCCTCGATGCCGGCGCTGCCCATCACGGAGATCAGCACGGTGCGCTCGGCCAGCCCCTCGATGCGGAGCAGGTCGGAGTCTTCGGCAAAGGACCACGGCTTCGCGTCATGCAGGAGCTCGGCCTCGCGGTAGAAGGCGCTGACGATCCGCTTCTTCTCGGGAAGCAGGCCCTCCAGCATCTCGAGGTAGCCCGCGCCAGGCTTCCGGGCCGCCTGCCGGTGAAAGGAGCGGAAGGCGTCATCCAGCCCCGCGTTCTCGTCGGCCGCGGACACGGGGATGCCCAGCGGTTCGAGGGCGCCGGCCAGGGAGGCCACGACTTCCGGGTCCAGAACGCGGACTTCGGCCGGCAGGCCGGGCACGCATCCGGGAACGGGCGTCGCCGCGGCGCTTGCAAAGGAACTGGCGAACGCCTCGGCAGCTTCGGCCGGCGAGAGCACCAGGTCGAAGCCGCGGATCATTCCCTCTTCATCTGCCCAGAGGATCAGGTCAGGGCTTCCTTGCCCCAGGATTTCGACCTCGCTGGGCCGGCGGTCGGCGAACCACACCTGGCCCAGGCGGGGGAGTTTGCGGAGCGACTTCAGGTCCATCGGGTCACCTCGAGGCGGAGTTGAAGGTGTTCGGGTTCCCGCAGGAGGGAGTCGATCCTGCCGAACAGGGGGTTCTGTCGGGGGCGGTGAGGGCGATCGCACAGCGGGCTGGCGTGACCGACCGGACAGGGGGCGGGCGGATGGGGGGACGGCGTGGCGGACCGGACAGGGAGGGGGCGGCGGGGGTGGCGTGGGCGAGCGGACGGCGAGGGCGAACGGCATGCTGTTTCCTGGTGCGGGCTTCAGGCTGCAGGCTCGCGACTCTTGAGGGGTTCGAGGGATCGTCCCTGGCAGGGCGAACCCCCTTCCATGGCTGTTCGAAAGGAAGACTTGACCCGTTTCCTCCGTGGACACGCCCTCGCGGGGCGACGGGTCCGGGAAGAACAGGCCCGCAGGCTCCCCGAATTGACCGCCTCGTAAGCTTTGTCGGAGTACGAAGACCTGTGCCGGATCTGGTATCGAACGCCCCAGGCGCCTGAGGTGGACCTTGAGCGCCTGACCTGGCTCCTGAGGCTCCGGGGCATCTTCGCCCTGCAGGATCGATGACGCCGCAACTCCAAGCCGCCTGACAAACCCATGAGGTCCTGGCCGCCCTGGGCCATCGCCACGCCCTGATCGGAGGCTTGGCTGTCCAATTCTGGGGCCGACCTCGCTTCACCCGAGACGTGGACATGACGGTCCTGGTCGAGCCCGGACAGGAATAGTGCTCCTCGGGCGTCGGCCTGAGGGTTCGATAGGAGGCTCCCGCCAATATGACCGTTCCCGCTGAAGCGTTGACGAAACAGGTCTCCGAGGCCTGCAGGGCCGATACCCGAATCGTTGCCGCCCTGACCTACGGCGCGGTGCCCCAGGGCCGGGCCGACGCCTGGTCGGACGCCGAGTTCTGGTTCTTCATCCGCCAGGACGCGGACTTCGACGGCGAAGTCTGGCTGCGCGAGCTGCTGCCGGAGCTCCTCCTGGTGGCCCACGGCGAGTGGGGCCTGATCGCGATCCTGCCCGGCCTGGTGCGGCTGGAGCTGCACGCCGTCCCCGAGGACCAGATGTCCACCCTGGCCTCGTGGCCCGGCCTGAACGCGCCCGTCGAGCGCACCCTGGTGCTGGACCGCGACGGCCGCCTGGGCGAGATCCTGCGCAACCTGCCCGAGCGCAGCGCCCCCGAGAGCGAACAGGCCGTCAGCGAGCGCTTCGCCAACTGGTGGGTCCTGGGCTTCAACGTGCTGCGTCGGGGCGAGCTGGAACGGGCCTACGACGCCCTGACCCACGCCCGCTGGCAACTGCTGTGGCTGCTGCGCCTGCGGCACGAGGCCACGGAGTTGTGGGGTACCCCCCTGCGCCGGGCCGAGGTCGAACTGCCCCCGGAGGCCATTCAGGCCCTGGCCCGCACGGCTCCCAGCGCGGTCACGCCTGAGGCCCTGCGCGCCGCCTACGCCGACGCCTGGCGCCTGGCCGTGGCCCTGACCGACCACCAGCCCGCCGGCCTGCGCCGCGAGGTGGAGTGCCTGATCGGCTGAGCGGCCAGGGCGCGGACGGCGAGGGCGGGCGGCCGGTCTTCGTCCAGAAGCTTGAGGCCGGTGCGATGGTGGCCTGCGCCATCTCCTGGAAGCTCGCGCACGAGTTGCACGCGAACTCGAG
>Ga0334898_1003351_pt1 | contig 13089 bp, 14 predicted proteins | sample GraSluR3_MG_10_FD_207228 | JGI IMG/M metagenome (GOLD analysis project Ga0334898, IMG submission 207228) | Sludge microbial communities from methane-producing bioreactor in Wageningen University, Netherlands - Granular Sludge_3_08-R3 | ecosystem: Engineered > Bioreactor > Anaerobic >... | reverse complement strand
AAGAGCAAGAGATAAAAAGGTGTCCTTTGGAATTGTTTTCAATAGATCTGAGTATATTATCTAACAATGATTTTTCTAGCTTTTTTGAGAGCTTTACCGATGATAATCAAAATAAAATTAGAGGAACTATCGACTTATACCACTTTCGCCCTGCTGATGAAAATGAATGGAAAATTATAGGTTTTTTCAGCACAGGCTCAGCAGATAATCCACTCTCAGAACCTGAATTTAAGCCTTACCTTCTAACTCTGGAAGATGCAAAGATTCCTTATATAAATCAGCTAGGCAACATTTATTTTGATAAGTATAGTCCGAATGAGATTCAGCATTTATTTTATGGAAACAGCAAAAAAGATAATTCTGATTTTATTGACGGCTACTTCGAAAATAGAGATATCTCTTTCAAATATTATATACAAAGGCTTTACAGCGATGATTCGTCACCTGGTTTTTTTATTTATTATTCAGAAGGAAATGGTTTTCCCAATAACTTTTATCCCTTGAGTGATGACTATATTTTTTATCCAGTTATTCTGTTAAATAATGAATATGCTTACTATAGAACTTGGAGTTCTAGTGTTTTTAATTTAAATAAATTTGATAATTTCTTACTACACTACTTAAGGATTCCTCCTCAGGATGTTATTGAAAGTTTGGATAGTGGTTTTTATTATAAATATAGCCGTCACGCTTTAGAAACCCAATCAGTATTTTTATACTCTGAAAGTTAGATAAACAAAATGAACAAAAAAGCAGAAGACCCAACATCAGGAACCATGATGACAATTGTGCATCTCATACTTTCAGTAATATTCTTCATAGTGCTGTTTACAATATTAGTAACCATCCTGAACTTGCTTGCAGTTAAGCCTGATTCGTCAGCCCTTGCTTTCTACAACAGAATGGTTTCAAACCTTGAGCACCTTGAGCCGGGGATGAGCATGACAGAAATCCTTTTCCAGGTAGAAGAAGAAAAAGTCAGGTCAGAAAGGGGCTACTGGGCAATTATGAACTTTGGCAGGGATCGCGACCCAAGCGGAATTGAGTCTTTTTCTTGCCCTTCTATAGGTGACGACTCTGCAACCTTTAAAATAACAAGGCACCCCAGCCACAGCATGAAATGCAAAACAGGCCAGCCCTGCTCCTGCCTTGTTTTCTTCACAAGAGACTCGCCTAATGAAGTAACCTACTCAAAGTGCCAGGCAATAGACACGAAGTATGACCTGGAGAATTACTGTATGGCTTTATATTACCAAGAAACCAACGAAGAGTCCATAAGCAGCAAAATAAAGTATGACCTCGAATATATGATTATTGATAAATATGGAGAAAATGAGTTTGCTTGTAAAAACAAAGGATTAGATGATGCGTTGTGTAAATGCATGCATTATGTGTATTCAGAATTGAGAAGAGATACTTGGTTGCCCCCCCCTGTCTTCAATCAAAACGCAGAAGATTACTTTAGGGTTAAAAGACTATTTAAAATATCCAATATTGATGATTTATTAACGATTGAAATGGAAAAATCTCATTACATTGGCCTGGCAGAGTTTATATTCTCTGAGTATGAGATAAGCTGTTCTAGTACTCCTTCAGAAGAGGATTTAGAATGAAAAACTCACAAATGAACTACATTGTTGCAGCAATTATGATGGTTGTTGTAGTAATCGTGGTGCTCTTAATTGTCGGCAGCGGCATCAGGACATCTGTAAATGCAACAGAGCCGAAATGCGACGGCGTGTGCCTGCCTGAATCTAGGCTCAACGAGTGCGAATTCAGGAATGCAGCGCTTAAAGGCCACGGCTGTCCTGAAGACCAGTACTGCTGTCCTGACAATCTGTTCACCAGGTAAAATGATAGGGAAGAAATCTGAAGTAGAGGTAATGCTGCAGTTCATAATGGAGCTGATTCTTATCTCCATCATGGGCATAGCCCTGATAAGCTACTCTGCCAGCCGGGCTTCCCTTGAGCAGGTAAAGGAGAGGGTTATAGTAAGAGAGCTTGCCCTTTTGCTCGGCACCATGTACACAAGCACAGACTTTGTCAGTATGGACTACACCTTTTTCGGAAGCCCTAATTACCTTATACGCTATTTTCAGGGCAGCATTGCAATCTCAGATTACTCTAGTCCCTTATCATCTGAAACGCCAATCCGCTTTCCCTTTATTCATCCAAAGGATGCAGGCATAAGCTTTCATGAAAGGCTCCAAATGCTCAGAATATCAATGGATAAAGGGCACTTTAGCATAACCCAGCAAAATGAAGCAGATTAAAGGAAAAAAGGCAAGCACAACAACAGTATCTGCCGCAAGGCTTATCGGCCATATCCTGTTTGCTTTTATGGTATTCATTTCAATCTCTTATGTTTACAGCAAGATTTTTGTTTTTACAATAGACTCTGTGGAAGCAGAAGCATTCATATATTCCCAGGCAATACTAAAATGCATAAGTATTGAAGAGGGAAACAGGGCATATCTTGGCATAGTTGACCCCCAAAAGCTGGATTCAGAAGCCTTGGAAAAGTGCTTTTTCCTGGGAGAGCTGGAAATAAACAAAAACACGGTTAGCTTCAGGGGCCAGGTATTCCTGGATAATTGCACCGAAGAGTGTGAGCCAGAAGCCAGCTTCTACTATTCCGATCAGGCAAAGTTCTACTTAAGAAAGGAAACCCATGAGAGCCATCCTCCAGGGATTCCGTCACCCTTAATATTTGTAGAAGCAAAAAGAAATGTTGTTTACGATGGCAAAGATGCTATGCTACTCATAGAGTTTTATTTCCCAAAGCCAACAAAAAATGTCAGCTAAAACAAGAAAAGGATCGGCAATCCCGCTTTTTAATGTAGACATTCTGTCTATCATTATCTATTTCATAGTCCTATTCGTATTTTTTATTCTTTTTACTCTGGTTTCGCCAGGCGGCTGCACCCCAAAAGACAGAGACACAATAGATATTAAATCAGAGCCTTTTCTGTTTTTCACATCAGAGGCCATCACCTCGCTTGAGAAGGGCTCAGGAGTATACATTATGGTTGAGCCGGAGCAATTCAGGGAACTCAAGAACTGGGAGCTTATGTATTACCTTTCAGATGAGCAATCTCTTGAAGATGATGATTTAAAGGGCAATCTCTACGAGAAAGAAGAAGCAGATGAATCTTCTGGAGAGAGTGGGGATTCACTCCCAATTTTTAATGAAATTGAAACTAAGGAGCACATTCTTTTACAACAAAACCAATTTGGAAAAAGCCTTTTTGCTTCATTATTTTCATTACCCTCAAAGGAAAGCTATTATGCATTACAGGCTTGTGGAGTATCTCCTTTGTTCCGAGAAAATATCTTTGGCGCTTTCAGAAGAAGTGCTTGCTTTGCAGGGGATGAAAACATTCAAGATTTTAAAGTTTTCACTTCACTGCCAGCATATTCCGAAGGCGCCTTAGGAATATCTGTATCAGGCAATAAATGCGTTATATCTTGAAGAGATTAAAAAATGAAGAAAGTAAATCTAAGAAAAAAAGCAATATTCAATGCCTATACCCTGGCATTTGCAATAATTGCGCTTACAGCAGGCTTTGTATTCTTTGTGGCTGCAGTTACTTTTATAGAGCAATACACAGACGCAGGAAACAGGCTAGTACTCACCCAGGCAATCGCATCCTCAGAAAGCATAAAATACTACCTGGACAAGGCAGTAGCAATAGAGGCAAGGGCTGCATCATTCGAGCTAAACGAGCAGGGCGGGACAGATTCTAAGTGCCACACTTACAGAAGCCATAACCTATGGAACTCGCTTGATGATGAAGAATGCTTCTCAATAGAAAAAATGAGCTCCCTATTCACAGAAAGCCTCAACGAGAAGATGAAAAGGCACTACATAGGCTACCCTTACGAATTCATTCCAATGCTTAATTATGAGATAGAATTCGAGGATAAAATGCTTCACGCCATCCCCCAGGACAAGCTAAACTTGAGGGACTACAAAGCCAAAACCCACATTGTGCCCAGGCCAGAAAAAATGATTGAAGTTCCTTTTGAGTACACAGGCAAAGAAGGCATACAAGCCCCTGAGCGGCTTTTACTTTACTATGTTATGTTTAATAACCAGGCAAGGGAATCTGGACTTCTTTTTTCCATAGATAAATATGAAGAAGGATGCTTTTCCCTGAGAATAAAGGGCATGCCTGCTGTTTCTGAATTGCCAAGTATTGTTCACAGCTCTCTTAAAACTATTGTTCGAAATGCAGGATTAGAAGGAAACATAGAAGTAAAAATAGTTAATGACCACCAAATAACTTTCTGCCTTCCAAAAACACCTGCACCTAATACCCAAGAAGACAGCGAGCCCGAGCCCTTTGACATCAACAATTACTTCAGGAGCACATACAGTATAGAAGTGAATTCGGAAGTGCATGAAGAGCTCGAGGTGGAGTATGAGCAAGTTTATGAAGAGCTTAATGAAACAGTTCAGAAAATCTTACTTGAATGCAAAGAAAAACCAAATAAGGAAAGATGCATCTCAAGCTACTTTGGCGACGATAAAAGCTTCTCGCTGCTAGACCCTGGTTATCCTGAGTACGAAGAACATTTCTACAGCTTCGTTGACCAGTTCCTTGAAATCCAGGAAACCATAGATACGAACTGCGAGAAAGAGATAAAACTGGGAACGCTTTCAGAACGATATTTTATAAATCTTAATGAAGGAAAAAACGAAATAAGCCTTATCTTAGACCCTGACGAGATTCAAAAAGCCCCAAACATCCCCAAAACAGAGCTAACCGAAATCAATCCCTGCGCAAAGAGCAGGGTGCAGCTTCCTTTGCCAGCAGAAGAACTGGCTTCCTGGCTTAAAAATGAAATAATAGAAAAAATAACGGATGACACATCTTCCCCTAACACTATTCAGGTAAATTTAAAACAGGGCAAGCTGCAATATTCATCAAAACTAATCCAAACAGAGCCCAATTTTATAGTTGGCTCAGACGGCGAGGCATGCTTCATTGACGACATTGATGAATCAACAGTGGCTTTCTACCTTAACCTTTACCTGTACAGCTTTGTTGTAGACTCTCTTGAAAGCCTGCTTGAAGCAGCTAGCCCAGAGATTACAGCAATATTAAAAGCCGCAAACAGCCTTTTCTTTTCGCTGACAGAATTCTCTGAAGACTCAGAATTAATCCCAGATTTTGATTTCTGCAGCTCACTTCGCAAACAGGAATTCAAAAACCTTGAGGAGGTTTTTCCGGAATGCAAAGAAGGCTCCTCTAGTTTTTTAGAAATGCTTTCGGTTCTTGAAGATGATGTTGTAAAATTACCAAATGATGCTGAAGAAGAGGCTACTCCTGAGTTTCACATTGATATGAGTTATGTTAATGAGTTAATCCTTAATCGAAACGGGGAAGGTGCCCTTGGATTCAAAGAAAGGCTAAACTCACTCAGAAAGCCGCAATGCCAAACAGAAAAGCGCTTCTTCGCGCTCAGCGCCAGGTACAACAAAGGAAAGATGCTCGACTACACAGATTTCAGCTACAAAGACATAGTCATAAACTTCTCAATATACATAGAATAAGCTAAAGCCTAATCTCAAAGCCTTTCTGTTTTACTTCACCCGCATCCTCAATATCAACCCTGTTGACCAGCGCATAGCTCGGCCCCTTGTAGCAGTGCTCCAGCATCTTTTCAACCTTGTCATCATCACCAGAGAACACAGCTTCAACCGTGCCGTCCTTAAGGTTTCTTACATAGCCCCTTAGCCCCAGCCTTTTAGCCTTTGTGTAGACAAACCACCTGAAGCCAACACCCTGCACACTCCCGATAACCTTTGCCCTGACGCTCTTCATTTTCCCCCAAAAAGAATCTCCTTGGTTATCCGCTTGCTTTTCTCCACAGCAGGCTGGTCAAAAGGGCTCATCCCCCTCAGCCTCGCGCTGTAGTAAGAAAACAAATACAGCAGCATGAGCAGCTCACCCACATTCTCCTCGCTGATCTCAGTCTCTATGCAGGCGCAGGGAACTTTACACTCCTTTGTAGCATTCTTAGTCCCCAAATACTCTGCCAGCACAAGGCTATTAAAGTCCCTGCCTTTAAGCAAGCCAAGCGGCTTCCCCCCATACATTGCCTTTACATTATGCCCCAGCGAAGCCTTCTCCGAATCCTTAGCATAAACAAGCAGCGCAGCAGTGTTTTTCCTGCCCCCGAACACCCTCTGGTTGGTGTGGTGCTGGGTCTCAGGCCCAATCCCCCCGTAGAGAGTAAGCCCCTTCCTGCTCTTCCCAATCGTTTCATGCACCATCTGAGAAGCCATCCAGTAAAGCCCGGAGAGCTTCCGCGAGTAGATAGACAAAAAAACATCATAAAAGCCCTTTTTCTCGCACTCATGGAAAAACACAGCAAGCCTCCAGGCATCCTCAAAGCTCACCCTTCTGCCACCCTCAGCAACCCTCTCAATATCCACCCCAAGAAGAAACAGAGGCACAAAGCACGTCTCAGTAAACCCAGAGAACCTCCCGGAAATCCCGGGAACCTTAATTATCTTTGCCCCGAATTCCTTGCCCAGCTTGGCCAGAGTGCCTTTAGCATTGCCCGTAAGCACAATGCTCTTAAAACCCTTAAACAGGCAGTACGGCATCACCACACTGCTTGTCTCACCGGACTTAGAGGCAGCGATTACCAGTGTGCTCTTCTTATTCAGCGAGAGCGCCCTCCTAAGCACCCCCGGCTCCTCAGTATCCACCACAAAAAGCCTTTTCCCCTTGAGGAAAGGCATAGAAAGCGTCACCAACGGGTTCACAGAGCCACCATTGCCAATCAGCACAATATTCTTAAAGCCCATATAGCAATCAAGCCTAAGCCTCTTTACTTTGCCCGCTATGCTTTTTGAGCATTCATAGAACTCAAGCCTCTCCTTGCCCGGCTGCTTTTTCTCTGCCTTTATCCCGCAAGCCTCAACTATCATGGCTTTGCCTTGTTTAGCTTACTATAAAAAGATTTTGATTATTTTAAGCAAAAGGAAAACTATAATACAGGAAAGCTTCGATCTCTTATACACTTTCAAGATAAGACTTTATTTCTGATCTTGGAGAATACACCAGTAAAAACCAGGCAGTTAACCAAATAAAGAAGATGCAGGGAAAATATAATCACTTATACAAAACCATTGACAAAGCCCTTAAAAAGGGCGAGATTACCCTTAAAGAAGGTAAATCTCTTGCCCCTTTCCTTAAAGTTCAGATAGACCTGGAAAAGCTCTTTCTGCTCTTTTTTGATAAAAATAACCCTGAAGAAGGCATCCGGAAGCATTATCAGGAAACTGTTGACCTTCTGGACCGAGTATTGAGAGACGGCTACGAGTTCAGCAGGAAAGAGAAACAGGGCATAGGCCTCACCAAAGATGCCTTTAGAGAGATAGAAAGCCTGCACAGCACCTGGCAGTAGCACCTGAAGGACTCGCCACGCCAGCTACAGAAGCCCTTCAATCAGGCATTAGCCTCTCAGGAGACGATATCTCAGACAAGTGCCTGGATTACTTTGCAAGGCTTGCTTCACATAAGAGTTAACTTAGTAAAAATTTCCTGAAAAAAAGTTTTTTTCCAGAAGCCTTTCTTTTTACTAAACAGAAAAGCTTATATTTTATCTTTCATTATGAAACCCGACATGCATCAAGCCCAAGAAAGCTTTAGCCAAATCAAAGAAAGGTTCCTGAGCCTTTCCTTGGATGCATATATAATAAGTAAGAATTGCCTTCTCGCTCAGAGAAGCTATGCCAGAGCTAATCCCGGTACTTTATCTGAAGAAATAATAGGCTACTTTCTAGAGAACCCTTACGCCCCTCCTTTTGATGAAAAGAGCCATTCACCTTTCCCTTCACTTGAAGCCATGCTTCCAGGGATTAAGATTTCTTCAGGACCTGAAAATAACTCCCAGGAGAAAGCTAGAATTTCCGGCTACGCATCAACATCGGGCTTTATTGAAAAAGCCATTGCCTATTCAGAGCTTTCCCGGAGCGTAGAGAATTGCGACAATCCTTATAATGGAATTTTTAGCACCCTCGAATCCTTGTCTCATTACAACTCAGCCTTGGAAAGCCTTATATCTGGAATCTTTGAGGGGTTATTAATTCCCCAGAGCGAATTTAATCCTTTTCACGAGGTTCAGGTAATTAAGAGTAGGTTTATTGATTATTCCAAAAAGCTTGGAATGAACACCAGGGAAATTCTGCAAATTCTTTCAGAGAAAGAAGAAAAGGCAAGCCTCATTGCTGAAATTAATTACGAGGCAAACAGCCCCAGCCTTGAAAAAGGGAAATCCTGGGAAAGCATATTTAACAGAGTATTTTTTGAGGAAGAAGAATGAGCTTTAGCCAACAGAACACTGAAAATTTAAGCAATTCAGCCTGGCTTTACGACCCAATCCAAAAAAGCAAAAACTATGGAAAAACCTTTGAGTTCTTTGACATCTACCTGCATTTTGTTGATGTTGCAGATCGCTTACAGGATATGATTAAAGAAAAAGAATTAATCTTTCAAGAAGATCGCCGCTTTAGCTCAGGCAAGCGTTATGGCACGAGAACAATTTTTGTCCGGCCTCCTTTTTTTTCCTTTGATAGGAGCACAATGCTTGAAAACAAAGTTTTTTGCTTTTTTGTAGAGCCTCTTGGGAAGATAGCGCAGTCCGGGTTGCCCGATGAAGGGTCGGTTGTGCACTATAATGCTTATGTCAAACACCTTGAGGCTTTCAAGTCAAGCTGGAACCAGTACCTTGAAAATTCTTATGGAAGTGAAGATAATTACCAGATGATAGATGACATTGCCAATGCAAGAAGCAGGTTTAAAGAGCTTTCAGACTTTGTTGAAGAAAACATAAGCGCAGGCATGTTTCGCCTTGCTGAGAAACCCCAAAGAAAGCCCGGCGTGTACCTCTCTTTGGACTTAAAGCCTTTCTATTCCCTTCTTGTGGAAGAGATTTCGCCCAGAGAAATCATCAGGAATGTTTATGCATCTTACACTGAACTCATAAAAGAGAAAGTCAGCTCAGGCTACGCTTTAGATGAGAGCGAAAAGGAAAGAGCAGAACTGATTTCTGAAGGCCATAAGACAATTGAAAAGATTTGCAGTATTTGGACTAATCATATAGAAGGCTCAAAAGAATTAAGCAGGATTAAGTCGGGCATGATTCTCGCAGGCGATCCCCTCTCTGAAAAATGCCTCGGCTTTCTTGCCAGCCTTCTGTTCCGTTAAGCGAGAAGAAAAGTTTATAAATCCCGCAAAGCAAAACCACTTTACAATGGAAACGAATTTGAATCGGAATGACCTGGCAGATATATTAAAAGAATTTTCTCCTTCCTTTGATTTGGAAAATGGTTTCGTAGACTCTGGTGGTGCCCAGGAAAAACCTGCTGTTAACGAGGCACGCCTCATAGCTGATTACATCTCAGACTGCCTCAATCTTTATAATCTGAGTTCCGAGCTGTCTCCTGTGACTTTTGAGGATAAAATTCTGATTGGAACCCGCAGGCATATTGTCTGGCCGGATTCTCTGGAGTTCTCACTAAATGATGCACTGAATAATAAGGCTTTTGGTGTGCACTCAAAGATTTCCAGTGAAATCAGGCCTAAAATAACAACGCCTTCAGGCATAAGCAACCTTACATCTTCGCCAAAAGGCTATGATAAAAGCCAGCTGGACAAGGTTGATGACCTTACAGACAGGATTAGGCGTTATGCCGAGTCAAGGGAAGCTTACCTGAAAGGCTCTTTTGAGTGTGGGGAAGATATGTATGGGTGCCTTGTAGACCTTGCTTTTAACCAAAGGACCATGGCAGACTTAATTAAGCAGGGTGTAAAAGAAGGCTTTATACAGCTGCCCGGTGGGAAGAAGTCTGTTGATGATGTTTTTGAGGTGGCTATAAGCCCAGAGCTTTTTCACAGGTCAATGACAGAGTCTTACTACGAGAAAGACTGTTTTCTCAGTTCCATGATTGAGTCAGGAGAGAAACTCAAAAAAAGAATAAATGATAAGGGAATCGAGTCTTTTGGTGACCAGCAGGAAGCTGTAAATAAAATTCTAAAGGCATATGACCTTACCCTCAAGCTTCAGGAAGACTGGAGCAAAATCAGAGGCTCAGATACGCTAAAGAAATACCAAAAAGGCTTTGACCCTAGAGATGCTGATGAAGATGACGCAAAGTTAATCTCAGCAATGCTTGACAGGTTTTTTGTAAAAAGATACCACACTGCCAATTGAGCTTTTTCTTTTTTGGCAGATTTATTAAATGGTGCAACACGAATGTTTTTCAGGAAAAGGCCCAAAAAACAGCACACGCCGGCAGATCCACTGTTTTCTTTAGAGTCCTTGCTGAACAAAAGCATTCAAGTAGCCACGAATTACGCTAATCTTTTTGAAGAGTTCTATAATGATTACGACCAGGGAAGCTGTAGGTTTTTCACGGGCACAGGCCCATTAACATCGCACCCTCTCACTGAAGAGCTATCTTTTGATCTAATCTCAATGAGTAATCTTCTTGAGCTGGATATTCAGGGCTACGCCATAAGGGAGAGCCGGCTTAAGGAAGGTTCTTACCTTAGCGAAAAACTGGAGAATTATTCGCAAAGGCTTTACTACAGCAACCCGCTTGTTGATAAGCTTTCCAGCAATCACTGCTTTGAAGATGAGAAGGAGTTCTCAATTGACCTGTTTCAGCTTTCCTCAGACATTAAAGAGCTTAACACACTTCTTAATTATCTGGATCAGATAGGTGTTGTAGACCTAGATAGTCTTGCTTCTGTAAGGCTTAAGCTTAACCTGGATGAGGTTTTATCAAGCCTTGGCCAAAGCTTAGATGTGTTGGGCTACTCCTTCAAAAAATACAAATCTGCCTGGGAAAACCAGAGGTACCTGCAGCAGGGCAGCCCGGGAAAGCCAATTGCGGCATTTGAGAAGAAGCTGGAAAGCTTAAAAGAAGATTATTCAGAACTCAAGAAGGCGGCTGCCACAACCAGGAGAGACAGCGCAGTTTACAGCCTGGCGGAAGGCAAAGACCTCAGCAGCGTAACCTCTCTTATAGACCTTGCAATGATAGTCTCAAATGCATCAAAGTTCTGCAATAGAATGAAGGATTTGCCTTAATGTGTTGTTAGACTTTTATTCCAAAGCGCTTAGCGGAGTTTTCTACCGTTTTATCATTACTATTAACTTTTGCATCTTTATCTATCTTTCTTATAACAACATTCATGATATTTGACATATACCCAGTGGTGTCAAAGAGGGCAGTAATGTATTTCTTTATCCTTGTTGCACTGTTCTGGTATTCCTTTAGGTGGTTTTCTTCTTCTCTTAGGTTCTGTATTATTGCGTGCTCTTTTGCCAGAATATCCCCAATGTCCTGCTCATTTGGCAGATTGCCGTCGCTTATTAGTTGGTACATCTGAACAATTTTCGTGATTATTTTCCTGTACTGGTCTGCATCCGCTGCACGCTGCTGAGACTGAATCTGGCTTATAATGCTTGAGAACCTTCTAAGCTCTTGCTCCATCAGATTAATATACTTTATAAGTTGTTGTTGCCAATCGTGTATTTTTGTTTTCATCGCATCATATTCTTTTTTATCGTGCCTTGACGCATTTTTTTCTTCCTCTTTTATCCATTCTTCTATTTCACTAATATCTTGCGCAGTTGCATGCCTTAGCACCCTGTCTATTATTGTTTGGAGATGTGAAAGGTCTTTCTCTGCATCACCTAATATCTCTGTAATTTTTTGCCGGTCCTTCTCCTTTTCTGTTTTTATCTTTGCGATGGCAGTTATTGCTTTATACGAGAGAGACTTAATCTCAACAAGGGCAGCATTCTTGTCATCTGCCCTGGCGAACTCGCCCAGCGCCCTTACCAGCTTTTTTATCAGGCTTTCAACATCATTCATGCTTCTAAGCTGAAATTTATTCAGCTCAAGCAATTTTCTGATGTTTGGGAGAATCTCTTTGTCTAATAGGTTCCTGTTCCTTATCTCAAGCGTCTTTATCCTTTTATTCTTGTTTTTCTCTTTAAAAGCCTCGTTTCTCATATCTTTCTTTTCCTGCCATTCTTTAGCGTGGTTAGCCCAGGAGGCATGGCCCTTGCCAGATACATATAAAAAGCCCATAAAAGCGAAAATCACAACAGCAAATAAGACAACTGCGCCAGACCCGATGACTGATAATACTCCAATCCACCTAAGAAAGCTAAGGAAGATATAAGGGACAGGAGTTACAAATAATGTCAGGAGAGAAATTGCAATGCAGAAAATAACCACCGGCGCCTTATTTTCAGACTCAGAGCCGCCAGATATGTTTTTAAAAGGAGGAACAAGCTTCACAACGACAAAGATAACAGAGAAAACTGCTGCAAACATTATAAGCATAATCCAGAGAGGAACGCCTTCATCCCTTGGGGTGTACTGAAATTCCCTGAGGTTAACAAGAAGCGGTACCCTTTGGTTGAAAAACCTCACAAAGGCATTAGCCGTATCTTGTGGCGGCTGCCCGAAAAAAAGAGAAAATCCCGCATAATCTGTTCTGTACTCAACACCGCTGCTGTAGCTCCACTGCGCAAGCACAGGCGTAACCAGGAAAACAAGTACCATAAGAGTAATTAGAATCCTTTTTTGGATTGCTTTCATTAGTGTACCACTTATCCATAATCACTATTTTATTTTTATAACCTTTTTGGTTTTCACTTGAATTTTTCCATATAAAGCGCCCTGCCTTTTTCAATCGTTTTAAGCGCATCTTTCCTTCCCAGGAACCTCTGCACATTTACTACCTTGTCCTGCAGTTCCTTGTAAATCTCAAAGAAATGCCTGATTTCCCTCATCAGGTGGTGGGCAAGCTCAGAAATATCCTCAATATCCCTGAAGAAAGGGTCGCCGGTAGGAACAGCAAGAATCTTGTCATCACTCTCATTCCCATCCATCAGGTTCACCACGCCAATCGGCTTAGCCTCAATCATAACAAGGGGATAGCTCGGAAACCTCGTTAGGATAAGTATATCCAATGGGTCATTGTCCTCCCAGAGTGTCTTAGGGATAAAGCCATAATCCCCGGGGTAAAGCACCGAAGAGAAAAGCGT
>Ga0334898_1003350_pt1 | contig 13091 bp, 8 predicted proteins | sample GraSluR3_MG_10_FD_207228 | JGI IMG/M metagenome (GOLD analysis project Ga0334898, IMG submission 207228) | Sludge microbial communities from methane-producing bioreactor in Wageningen University, Netherlands - Granular Sludge_3_08-R3 | ecosystem: Engineered > Bioreactor > Anaerobic > Unclassified... | reverse complement strand
TAATTCACCTACGGTGAGTAAAAGTATTTTTGATATAAATATACCAATACTTGGAATATGCTATGGTTCACAATTGATTACAAAATTAATGGATGGTTTAGTATATAAATCAGAGAATGCCGAGTTTGGGAATGCTAAAGTGAAAATATGTAATAATAAAAATATTTTATTCCATGATTTTCCTGATGAAATAGAAGTTTGGATGAGCCACAATGATATAATAAAAAAAATGCCAGCTGGATTTAAGTTAGCTGCTGTGAGTTCAGATGATGCAATTGCTGCTATCTTTGATGAAAAAAGAGATGTATATGGGCTGCAATTTCATCCAGAAGTGACCCATACAAAAATGGGCAAAGATATATTATATAATTTTACTCACCGCATTTGCAAATGTGCTGGTAGTTGGAAACCAAAAGTTTTTATAGATAAAACCATTGACTATATAAAAAAGGAAATTGGCGACGGTAAAGTAGTGGCTGGAGTTAGCGGAGGTGTTGATTCTATGGTTGCTGCCGTGTTAACTCATAAAGCTATTCAAGAAAAGCTTCATTGTATTTTTATTGACACCGGTCTAATGCGTAAGAATGAGGCCGAGGAGGTTAAACGTATATTTCAAGAATTCTTTGAAATAAAATTATATGCCTATGATTATTCTAAGGAATTCTTGGCTGCTCTCCAAGGAATTAATGACCCGGAAAAGAAACGAAAGATAATTGGTAATTTATTTATTAAAATATTTGAAGATAAGGCTAAAAGAATTGGGAATGTTACTCATCTTCTGCAAGGCACTCTTTATCCTGATGTTATTGAGAGTGTTTCGATTAATGGCCCTTCTTCGAAAATAAAATCACATCACAATGTTGGTGGATTACCAGAAAAAATGGAATTAAAATTATTAGAACCTTTAAAAAACTTGTTTAAAGATGAAGTAAGAAAAATTGGCAAGAGTCTTAATATCCCGGACACTATTTTATGGAGGCAGCCTTTCCCAGGTCCAGGGCTTGCAATTCGTGTAATTGGAGAAATTGATTTTAACAAATTACAAATTTTAAGAGAAGCTGATGAAATTATCAAAAAGGAAATTTTAAAAGAGGGATTGAACAGGGATTTATGGCAATATTTTGGTATTCTTCTCCCGGTAAAGTCAGTAGGAGTAATGGGCGACTTAAGAACATATGACTATAGCCTGGTTTTAAGAATTGTTACAAGTTATGATGGGATGACTGCAGATTGGGCAAGATTACCGCATATTCTTTTAGCTAAAATATCAAATTCTATTATAAATAATGTTAAAGGTATTAACCGAATATTGTATGATATAAGCTCTAAACCGCCTTCTACTATCGAGTGGGAATAATTAGTCAGTATAGAGTATTTAGTATTGAGTAGAAATATTTTAGGTATACCTGTTTGTATGAAGAGTTGAAATAGAAGTATGTCAGAAAGGGTAATATAATAGGTAAATATTTGGATTCTAACTCAATATTGGCCATAATTATCAGGCTCACTCTTTATTTAACCATAAAAAGATTAAAATAAGCTAGATGATAATATTTCACCTGAAGTACAAAATTTGGAATACTATTGCTTAAGAAAGATTATGGCTAAAGGTATAACTAAAAAATCGAAAAGAAAAAGAGTAAAAAAGTTAACACCCTTTCAGGGGTTCTTAAAGCCACTCGCTATGCGGGTGCGATATTTGTTTTAACTAAAAAATATAAAAAAAATAATAACTTGTAGAGAGGTAATTAAAATGTCAACAACAATAATAGTAGGAACCCAATGGGGAGATGAGGGGAAAGGTAAAATTACTGATCTATTGACAAAAGAATATGATATAATCGTTCGCTACCAGGGTGGCTGCAATGCAGGTCATACGGTAGTGGTTGGAGATAAACAATACATTTTCCATCTCTTGCCTTCTGGTGTTTTGCACAATGGCAAAATTTGTTTAATTGGAAATGGGGTTGTATTGGATCCTGAGGTTTTTTTTGAAGAGATTATTTCTTTGGAAAAAGAAGGAATATCTATTGAGGATAGATTGTATGTTGATTACAAAACACATATAATATTGCCTTATCATAAAATAATAGATGAAATTAGTGAAAAAGAAAAAGGGGAATTAAAAATCGGAACTACAAAAAAAGGCATAGGCCCAGCCTATGTTGATAAATATTCACGTAATGGGATCAGGGCATGCGATTTAATTCATGAAGACTCACTTGAAAGGAAATTAAATTTACAACTAAATCAAAAAAGAGATTTTTTATTTAAAAATTATAAAATTGATTTATCTGAAGAAAGTATTAGCAAGATAAAAGAAAGATACTATAACTACGGAAAGAGAATAAAAAAACATTTAATCGACGGCTCTCTTTTTTTAGATGAGAATATAAAAAAAAATAAAAATATAATCTTTGAAGGTGCACAGGGAATAATGTTAGACGTAGACCATGGAACCTATCCGTATGTTACATCATCGAATCCGATGGCAGGTTGCGCGTGTACCGGATGTGGAATAAGTCCTGTTTATATAGACAATGTTATTGGAATTTGTAAGGCATACACTACAAGAGTTGGTGAAGGCCCATTTCCAACAGAATTAAATGACTCAGCAGGAGAGAAAATAAGAAAATATGGTCATGAATATGGTGCTACAACCGGAAGACCACGAAGGTGCGGATGGTTTGATGCGCCGGTAGTTAAATATGCTAACAGGATAAATGGTATTAAAGAAATTGTTTTAACTAAATTAGATGTATTGAGTAATTTTAAAAAGATTAAAGTATGCAAAGGGTATACCATAAATAAAGAATTATACTCTTATTATCCTGCTGATAGCGAGATCATTAATTTTATTAAGCCAGTATACGAGGAGATTGATGGCTGGCAAACAGAAATAAACCATATTTTAAAATTTGATGATTTACCGAACAAAGCAATAGAATATGTTAAGCTCATTGAAGATTTAACAGATTGCAGGGCTACAATTATTTCAGTAGGCCCAAAAAGATCGCAAACTATTATAAGATAAAAGTATTCAAATAATAATTTTAGGAGAAAAATTAAATTGATTGAAAGATATAGTCTGGAACCCATGAATTCTATCTGGCAAGAGAAAGAAAAATATGATACATGGCTAAAAGTTGAGATAGCTGTATGCGAGGCTCGCCATAAATTAGGGTTATTAGAAAAAAAAGACTTAGATTTTATTAAAAAAAATGCAAAATATTCCATTAACAGAATAAACGAAATTGAAAAAATAACCAGACATGATGTTTTGGCTTTTACTACAAACATAGGGGAAAATCTTGGAGATTATTCACGTTATTTTCACCAGGGGTTAACATCTTCTGATGTCTTAGACACTGCTTTAGGCTTATTATTAAAAAATGCATCTAAAATAATTTACTCTGATATAAAAAAAGTTAAGGATAAATTAGCCAGTTTATCACATAAGTATAAACATACTGTTATGATTGGACGGACTCATGGTGTTCATGCAGAGCCAATAACTTTTGGATTCAAACTCGCTTTATGGTATTCTGAGATGAAGAGAAACCTGGATAGATTAAAGCTTGCTGAAAAAGAGGTTAGTTACGGAAAAATATCTGGGGCAGTAGGAAACTATGCTCATATTGAACCACAAGTAGAAGAAATTGTTTGTAAAAAACTGGGATTGAAGCCAGCTGATATATCCAGTCAAATTATACAACGCGATAGACATGCTTATTTTATAAGTGTGCTAGCAATAATAGCATCATCACTGGAAAAATTTGCTACAGAAATTAGAAGCTTGCAAAGAACTGAAATACTAGAATTAGAAGAAAGTTTTGTTTCTGGGCAAAAAGGTTCATCGGCAATGCCACATAAAAAAAATCCTATAATATGTGAGCAGATTTGCGGACTTTCGAGGGTTTTAAGAGGATATTCAGTGTCTGCCCTAGAAAACAACAGCCTTTGGCATGAGCGCGATATCTCTAATTCTTCTGTGGAAAGAGTAATATTGCCTGATAGCACAATATTAATAGATTACATGTTAAACAAATTCTATTTTGTTTTGGATACTTTAAAAGTAAACCAAAAAAACATGAAAAAGAATTTGAATATAACCAGGGGACTTATTTTTTCTCAGCGAGTTATGCTTGCATTAACACAAAACGGGCTATCAAGAGAAGAGGCATATAAGATTGTTCAGGATAATACTTTAGACTCCTGGAATAATAATATAGATTTTAAAGAATTAATGTTAAATAATGATAAAATAAAAAAGTATATGTCTAAAGATGAAATAAAAGCCTGTTTTGATTATAATTATTTTTTACGACATGTTGATTTTATTTATAAAAAGGTCTATAAAAATTGAATGAATCAATAAATCTTTATTTTTTGAGAACAGAATTATATAAGCTAGATAAGAAAATTAGTATAAAATAATATTTAAGGAGGGGAAAAATGGAAGCTGAAAAAATATGGATGGACGGTAAAATGGTTGATTGGAATGATGCAAAGATTCATGTTTTAACTCATGCATTACACTATGGTAGCGGTGTATTCGAAGGAATACGTGCGTATGAGACAGAACAGGGAGCGGCTGTTTTTAGGTTGAAAGACCATGTTAATAGACTTTTTGATTCTGCAAAAATATTAAGAATGGATATTCCTTATTCGAAAGATGAAATAACAAAAGCAATAAAAGAAACTGTAAAAATAAACAAACTAAATAGTTGTTATATTAGACCATTGGTTTATAGAGGGTTTAAAAAATTAGGGTTAAATCCCTTTAGTTGTCCTGTGCGGGTTATGATTGCTGCATGGGAATGGGGGGCTTACCTTGGAGAAGAAGCATTGGCTAAAGGAATTAAAGCTATTACTTCTTCTTGGCAAAGGAGTAATATCAACTCCACTTCTGCAAAAGCAAAAATATGTGGTAATTATGTAAACTCAATATTTGCAAACATGGAAGCAGTTGAAGCAGATGTAGAAGAAGCCATATTATTGGATAGTGATGGTTATGTAGCAGAGGGTCCTGGTGAAAATATTTTTTGGGTCAGTGATGGCGTTCTATACACCCCCCCTTTGACCTCAGTTTTAGAGGGAATTACTCGAAAAACAATTATAAAGATAGCAAAAGACATGAATTTTGAAGTAAGAGAAGAGTTTATAGCAAGAGATGTCTTGTATTTAGCAGATGAGGCTTTCTTTGCAGGCTCTGCCGCAGAACTAACTCCAATAAGAGAAATTGATCACTATACTATTGGTTCAGGTGAAAGAGGACCAATAAGTAAAAAGTTACAGGAAAAATTATTCAGTGTTTTTAAAGGAAAAGAAAAACAATATATTGATTGGCTAGATTTTGTAAATAAAATTATATAAAATTTAACATTAGGAGATAAGAAACTAATGAGTATATCAGAAAGAATAAAAAATATCCATGCATCTCAAACACTAGCTATAACCGCACAGGTTTTAAAGATGAAGGCAGAAGGTAAGAAAATTATAAGTTTTGGTGCTGGGGAACCAGATTTTGATACTCCAGGCAATATACAAGAAGAAGCAATAAAGGCAATAAGAAGTGGTTTTACTCATTATACTACATCTTCAGGAATAACTGAATTAAAAAAGGCAATAATAGAAAAATTAGCAAGAGACCAAAATATTTCCTACGATGTCAGCGAAATTATTATATCTAATGGGGCTAAGCATTGCCTTTATAATGCTTTAATGGCTTTGTGTAATCCAGGTGATGAAGTAATTTTACCTACTCCCTGTTGGGTAAGTTATACCGAGCAGATTAAGCTAGCACAGGCAGTACCAGTCTTTGTTCAAACTGACCCTGATAACCAATTCCGTATTTCAGCAGAAAAAATAGAAAAAAGTATTACAAATAAGACAAAGGCAGTTTTAATTAATACACCAAATAATCCTACAGGTTCTGTCTATGATAAAAAAGAATTGCAAAAAATCGCTCAAATTTTAGTCAAAAATGATATTTATTGCATAAGTGATGAGATTTATGAAAAATTAGTTTATGATAACACTAAACACTTTTCTATTGCTTCTTTTGGGGAGAAAATAAAAGCAAAGGTGATACTTATAAATGGTGTCTCAAAATCATATGCAATGACAGGATGGAGAATAGGCTACGCTGCTGGACCAAAAGATATAATCTCAGGCATGTCAAAATTTCAAGGTCATTGTACTTCAAATGCAAATTCAATTGCACAAGTAGCAAGTGTTGAAGCGTTAATAGGAAACCAGGATTCAATTGGACATATGCACAATGAATTCGATAAAAGAAGAAGGTTTATTGTTAAAGAACTCAATAAAATAAAAGGTTTTAGCTGTAATATGCCAGAAGGTGCCTTTTATGTCTTTCCTGATATCAGGGAATTATTAAACGCTGGTATTATATATGATGGTAAAAAAGTCACCAACTCTTTAGAGTTAACGAATTACATATTAAGTGAATCCGAAGTTGCTGTAGTTCCTGGAAGTGCATTTGAGGCAGAAGGTTATTTAAGAATGTCTTATGCTACTTCCATGGAGGATATTGAAGAAGGAATCAATAGACTGCAAAAATTATTCAATTAAAATATTCTTTTAAATATTTTGTTTTTAAAATATAAATAAATCCAGGGTTATATCCACCCTGGATTTATTTATGATAAGATAATAATTTATTTTAACCAACAATACACTTTGAGAGGATACAAAAGTATGGGTGTAAAATATAACCAGGCACAAAAAAATGCAATTGAGCTAAGCAAAGGCCCTGTTCTTGTTATTGCTGGTGCCGGTAGCGGCAAAACAAGTGTTTTGATAGAACATATTATATATTTAATAAAACAAGAAAATATCAAATTAGAAAATATTTTGGCTGTTACATTTACAAATAAGGCAGCTAATGAAATGAAAGAAAGAATTAAAAAAGCAAATATTCTGAATAATAAAGTTGGTTATTCACAGAATAATATTTGGATTGGTACATACCACTCAATTTGTGTGAGAATGCTTCATCAATATATTAAGTATCTAGGTTTTAATAACAATTTTAATATTTATGATAGCAATGATACAAAAAGCCTTTTAAAAAAATGTATTAATAATCTTGATTTGGATTCTAAACAATATCGAGTAAAAGCTGTAGCCGGTATTATAGCAAAATCTAAAAATGAGCTTGTTAATGAAGATGATTTTCATGAAAATGCAATAGGTTTTTATAATAAAGTAATTGCAAAGATTTACCAGAAATACCAGGAGGAGATGTTTAAAAATCAATCACTGGATTATGGTGATTTGATTCTGAAAACAGTAGAGTTGTTTAAAAAATATCCTGATATTCTTAGTTATTATCAAAAGAAATTCAAACATATTTTAATTGATGAATATCAAGACATTAATCATGCACAGTATATTTTAATAAAACTACTATCACAAAAAAGTAATAACATATTTGCAGTTGGAGATCCTGACCAGAGCATTTATAAATTTAGAGGAGCAGAATTAAGCAATATAATAAATTTTGAAGAGGATTTCCCTGAATGTAATGTTGTAAAATTAGAAGAAAACTATCGCTCGTCTGATATTATTCTTAAAGGTGCAGATTTTGTAATAAAAAACAATGTTTATCGTAAAGAAAAGGGATTGTGGACAAGAAGAAAGGGAGGTGAAAAAATAAAATATTATGAAGCAAACAGTGCAAATGATGAAGCAGAATTTATTGCTAGAGAAATAATAAATTTAAAAATTAAGGAAAAAATGCGATGGAATGATTTCGTTATCCTGTATCGCACTAATGCACAATCAAGACATTTTGAAGAAATACTGTCAAGGCAAAGCATCCCATTTAAACTAATTGGTAGCATAAGATTTTACGCAAGAAAAGAAATTAAGAATTTAATTTATTTAATTAAATTGATTGATAATCCATATAATAAAGAGTATTGCATGAAATGGTTGGAAATGGATAAAATGGGGATAGGCCCGATAGGAATGGAAAAAATAAATGATATTGCAGAACAAGAAAAGTTGAGTATTTTGGACGCTCTTAATATTTATATAAAGTCTTCTGGAAGCAGAATAAAAGATGAAAACAAAGAAAAAATCAGGCAATATGGCAGAATATTTAATGATTTAAGAAAAAATAAAACAAATATATCCACATTATTCGAGGATCTGGTTAAAAGAATAAGGTATTATAACATTATAAAAGTAGAGGATGATAAAATAAAAACTGATAATAAAATTGAAAACGTCAAAGCATTTTTACAATCTATTAAAGATTACGAAAAAACATATCCAGAAAGCAATTTAAATGAATTTCTTTCATATATTTCACTTATTTCTGATTCAGATAACTTTTCTACTATCGAAAACGAGGATGTGGTTAATTTAATGACTCTACACTGTGCTAAAGGACTTGAGTTTCCGGTGGTATTTTTGACTGGACTGGAAGAAGGTATTTTCCCACATATTAAAAGCTTTGCAAACAACATAGATTTGGAAGAAGAAAGAAGACTTTGTTATGTGGGAATGACACGGGCAATGAATAGGCTATATCTAACTTATAGCTGGAGGCGTAATATGGATGGAAAAACAAAATTTAATCAGGTTTCACGATTTTTTAATGAGATACCAAAAAAATATTTAGAAAAATCAGATAGCTGCTTAAATAATTTTAATTCCAATTTAAACACAAAAAACGATTTAGAAAAAAAGCAATTAAACATTGATGATTATATTTCTCACCCTGACTGGGGAGAAGGTGTAATAATTAATAAGAAAAAAGTAGGCGATGATTTTTATATTACAGTTAACTTTCGTGAACGAGGAATTAAAAGACTGTCATTAAAATATGCACCAATAAAAAAGGCAGAAAAAATATAGAGACTATTAATCATTGGGGATCTTTATCTCACAATTTTTTCTGCCATGAATACATCTAAGAACGGTTATCTACATATATATGCAGATTCTATTAGCTTATGGTATCTAGTTAATCTGTTAGTAAATCTATGTTCTTTTCAATTATTGCTTTTTCTTCAATCTCTTCTAAGTATTTATCAAAAGCTTCTTGCTGTCTTAGAGGAAGTAATTGGTATCTGATTTCTTCTTTAACTATCTCTAATTCAAGATAACCCGAGGGCTTCTTTTCTAAGACTTTAAAAATATGAAACCCATTCTCTATTGGTATAATTTCACTTATTTCTCCTGGGTTAAGAATAAACAATTTTTCTTCTATTTCTGCTTTTAAAGTTCCCTTAGTTATAAAACCAATGTCTCCACCTTCAGCTGCGCTGGAAGAAATTGAAAAATCCCTGGCCAGGGATGAAAATTCTTCACCCTCATTTAGTTTATTTATAATATCTTCAGCCTGATCCCTGCTTTCTACTAAAATATTAAGTGCGTGTATTTCCTCTTCTTGCCAGTAGTTATCTTTATTCTCTTCATAATACATTTCGATATCTTCATCGCTTAAGTTAGTTTTTTCAATAATTTCCTTTTGAAGTAATGATTGTATTAATATCTGGTCAACTGCATTTTTTATCTGGAAAGCAATTTCAGGATCTTCACGTAGATTTAGCTCATCTGCTTTTTGAATCAATAAAGTTTGGGTAATTAGTTGTTCTAGAATGTCTTCTTTGTTTAGTTGGGCTTTATAACTATCGGGAATTAATTCCCAAAATTGTTCAAAATTCTCCAAAGTAATAATTTCACCATTAATAACAGCTAATGCTTTTTCGTTATTATCAATTCCTTCCTGGGCAATTACCTGCAAATTAAATACCGTAAAGAATGCCATTATAGTTAAAAGCAGGGCAATTATTGTAGTCAAAGATAATTTTTTATTATTCCTAATCAATTAGTTAAGTCTCCTTTCATTTTTTTTTAGTCTATCATATCAACTATATTTAGTAAAGAAATATAAAGTAATAAAAAGTATAGATTATATAGGTATAATTATAAAACTTCACAAATATTTAAAATAATAATGTTATACTAAAAATGTTGCCTTGAACATTTTTTTACGATAATATATAATGTTAAATATCTTGGTTACTCGCGGGTCATCTTTGATGACTTATCATGGCACAAAAGGGGGTGAAGTTATGGCAACCATTAGAGTAAGAGAAGACGAAGAGTTCGATCACGCGCTGAAGCGCTTTAAAAAAGAGTGTCAAAAGAGTGGGATTATATCTGACATAAAAAGACATGAATACTACGAAAAACCAAGCGAAAGAAGAAAAAGAAAATTAATAGCAGCCCAGAGAAAAAAGAAAAGGAGAGGAAGAAACTAACTTCCTTCAAAAATTATAAATTATATTTTAATTAAATAAATTTTATAATATTCAAGACAAATAAAAAAGACCCAACCATTTTAACAAAGGTGGGTCTTTTTTATTGAACCACAAAAATCCCCTTCTAAGAAGGCGGTAATGGTTAAATAAAATGGTTTTACCATAAAAAGATTAAAATAAGCCAGATGATAATTTTTCACCTGAAGTCCAAAGCTGGAAATACTATTGCTTAAGAAAGATTATGGCTAAAGGTATAAATAAAAAAATCGAAAAAAAAAGAGCAAAAAAGTAAAACCTCTTTCAGGGGTTCTGAAAGCCAGTCGCTATGTGGGTGCGATATTTATTTTTAATAAAATATTTTGTTTGCTTCATATTTTTTCTAATAAGATTAATTGGAAAAACCATACATAACAAACAACTAAGATTAATTAATGTAGCCTTATGTTAAAAATTATTCAAAATTGACAATAATTTATTATTAAGAATAATACTTAAGTAATTATGAAACAAAATTACTAAGAATTGCTTGAATATTTATTTATATGTATATTTTTGCAAAATATAATAAAATTAGTTATAATAACTTTCTCAAAATCATAGATATTTTTTTTGTGAATTATTTTCTAGTCTATTGATTGTTTTATAACACATAGCGAGATTATAGGTATGTGTACTATAATAATTATAAATGTACGAATTAATATGGTAAAATGGGGAAATGAATATGAATGAAGAATCAGTTATAATTAAAAATAAAGAAGAGATAAGAGAACTTTTTGGCAATCTTGACAATAAAATTAAATTAATTAGCAAATCATTATCTGTTAATATATCCACTAGAAATAGCAATACTTTGACTATATCCGGGGAAAAAACTAATGTTATTAAAGCAGTTAAAATAATTGAAGATTTATTGATTATTATAAGAGGAGGCCACTCAGTTAATATATCAGAGATAAGATACCAGATTGATATGTTACAAGACGATAGTTCTTTTCATTTGGACGAATTGTACAAAGATGAGATACATGTTTTTAAAAAAGATAAAATAATTAGACCAAAAACATTTGGGCAAAAGAAAGTATTACAGAAAATAAGACAAAATGATATACTTTTTGTAATAGGACCGGCCGGCAGCGGCAAAACATACCTGGCAGTTGCCATCGCAATATCTGCATTGAAGAAAAAAGAAGTTGAAAGAATCATCCTTATTAGACCTGCCGTTGAGGCTGGTGAAAGTTTGGGATTTTTACCTGGAGACTTTATGGAAAAGATTGATCCATATTTTAGGCCTCTTTATGATGCTATATATGAGATGATGCCTTCTGATAAATATCAAAACCACTTAGATCGTGGAATTATTGAAATTGCACCACTCGCTTATATGAGAGGAAGGACCCTAAATAATTCTTTTATAATCCTGGACGATGCCCAAAACACTACTTTAGGACAAATGAAAATGTTTTTAACAAGATTTGGTTTTGGTTCCAAAATAATAGTTACCGGAGATATTACGCAAATCGATTTACCGCAGACAAGAAATTCCGGATTAATAAAAATTTCTAACATATTAAAAGATATTAACGGGATTGAGTTTGTGTATTTAGAGAAAAAAGACGTTGTAAGACATAGATTGGTAAAAGAAATAATTCGTGCTTATGAAGAAAATGATAATAACCAAAAAAAAATAATAGAAGATGCTTCTTTGAATCAAAACAATAAGGATGAAGATGTTTAAAGATAGATTTGCTAAGCAAAATATTAAAATATTCCAAAAAATTTACTTTAAAAAATTATTAATTTTATTAATTTCAATACTATCAATTACTTTTATATTATCAATAAATTTTATACCTGGAAAAATTATTTTGAGAGAAGGAGAGGTGGCTACCAGGGATATTGTTGCCCCTGAGACTATAGAGTTTGTGGATGAAATGGCTACAAAAGAATTAAAAGAGGCAGCTGCAAAATCTATTCGAGAAGTTTACAATCTAAATCTGGCTAGTATAGAAAATGTTGAAAATGATATTAGAAACTTCTTTTTAGATATAAGGAAATTGCAAGAGGATTATAATCTTGCTGTTGAAAAAAATGTTATTCAGGATAATAATATCAGTCCAAATAATGATATCATATTAAATGATTCTTCCAGTGACCTTGATTTTAACAATATAAGAAACAAATATTCCATAGAAGTAGAACAGAATACTATTTCAAATTTGCTCAAAATGGATAAAATGTCAATAGAAGAAGTAGAGCAAAACGTGTACTCATCTGTAAGAAAACTAATGGAACAGGGCATAAGAGAAGATGATATTGAAGATGCTAAAAAACAGGTAATCAGGGAAATTAGTGATTCCTCAACAAACACATATAATGCATTTATTGCCAGTGAGTTAGGAGAAAATTTTATTAATCCAAGCCTTTTTTTGGATGTAGAAGCAACAGAAAAGAAAAGAAATGACTCCATAGCTGCTGTTAGAGATGTAAAGAGTATAATTAGAAAAGACCAGATAATTATCAGAAAAGGTGAAATAGTTAATTTTGAACATATAGAAAAAATGAAAGCGCTGGGATTACAAAATCCAATTCTTCATATACAGAACATAATCGGTTTGTTTTTAATAAATGCTTTATTTATTATATTAATAGGCTTATACATTCACACCTTTCATAGAAATATCTTTAATGATAACAATAAATTAATATTGTTAAGTATAATATATATTTTTATGATATTTGTAGCTAAGATCAGTGGGGAAATATCTGGGTATCTTATCCCAATGGCTT
>Ga0334898_1003347_pt1 | contig 13100 bp, 6 predicted proteins | sample GraSluR3_MG_10_FD_207228 | JGI IMG/M metagenome (GOLD analysis project Ga0334898, IMG submission 207228) | Sludge microbial communities from methane-producing bioreactor in Wageningen University, Netherlands - Granular Sludge_3_08-R3 | ecosystem: Engineered > Bioreactor > Anaerobic > Unclassified... | reverse complement strand
TAAAAAAAAAGTGGAACATCAAAAGCAACGTTCAACTGATTTTGATTCTTGTTATTTTTTCGGTAACCGGAAGCGCGTCGCTTCTGGTTCGAAAAGCCGTTTTCAGCTGGATTGGAATTACCGGCGACACAAGCCTTTGGATAAAAGTTCCGCTTTATGTGCTCATAATTTTCCCGGCGTATCAAATTCTGTTTTTGCTCATAGGGGCTTTGTTTGGGCAGTTCAGGTTTGTGTGGGAATTTGAAAAGAAATTTTTTTCGCGTTTAAGGTTTAAAAAATGAAGATACTTGTATTGACTCTAATTACACTTTTTATGAACACATTTTCGGAACAAAAAAAACAAACTGAAACAGCAACGCTGGGTGGTGGATGTTTTTGGTGCACAGAAGCCGTTTTTCTGGAACTGAAGGGAGTGGAAAAAGTAGTGCCCGGGTATAGCGGCGGCCACATAAAAAACCCGGCTTACCGCGAAGTTACCACAGGCCGCACAGGCCACGCCGAAGTAATACAAATTACGTATAATCCTGAAATCCTGAGCTTTTCAGAAATTCTGGAAGTATTTTTTCTGACACACGATCCTACCACGCTCAACCGGCAGGGAAACGATATTGGCACCCAGTACAGGTCGGCCATATTTTACCACACCGAAGAGCAAAATCAAACAGCCGAAAAGATAATTGCCCTGTTTGAAGAAGAAAATGTGTACGACGACCCCATTGTTACCGAAGTAACTCCTTTTAAGGCATTTTACCTTGCCGAAGATTACCACCACAACTACTTTGCACGTAACAAAAACCAACCTTACTGTCAATTTGTGGTAGCGCCTAAAATGAAAAAATTCAGAGAAATATTCCGGGAAAAACTGAAGGAATAACCCTACTTGAAACACCCTTGGAGATTGCCCCCATGAAACTTCTCCTTTTAAATTCCAAAATATTGTAGGCAGCTAATGAAAATTTGCCTATTTTTTCGGCTCTAAAACCGGTTATTATGCGATTTTTTTATCTTTGCCTGACACTTGTTTACCTTCTCGCTCCCATCCGATCCGCTCTTGCTCAGAACATTAAAATCAATGAAATTATGTCATCCAACTCGACTGCTGTTGCAGATGACGACGGCGATTATTCCGACTGGATTGAGTTGTACAATGATGGCCAGGAAACGGTTCAGATGGAAGGATGGGGCCTTTCGGACAGCTACGACAATCCTTTCAAATGGGTTTTCCCGGAATCCAGCATGGAACCGGGAGAGTTTTTGCTCATCTGGGCATCGGGTAAAAACAAAAGGCCAGCCCCCGGAGAATGGACAAACGGCATTTTGCGGGAAGTTTATCCCAACATTCAGGGAACCAGTGTGAACGATTTAATCCAACACCACAGTTATCCTGATAATCCCGGATCGTTTCATCTAGTCAAAGATAAATTTGAAGCGCCAATCGATGTGGCCGACAATTACGGACAGCGGATGCACGGATTACTGAAAGCGCCGGCTACCGGAAACTTCGTATTCTGGATTTCGAGTGATGATTCAGGGCAGTTGCAAATCAGTTCCGACGAAAACCCGGCCAACCTCAGACCCATTGCTTCTGTGAACGGATGGACACAACCAAGGGAGTGGCATAAATTTTCTGAACAAAAATCGCAGCCGGTATATCTTGAAAAAGGAAAATTCTATTACATCATGGCACTCACGAAAGAAGGGTACGGGGGCGACAATCTGGCCGTAAGATGGCAGTGGCCCGACGGGACCATAGACGAACCCATATCGGCAGAACACCTTTTCTGGCCCGAAAGGGGGCCATTCCATACCAACTTCAGCATTAGCGCAGACGGGGAAGAAATTTTACTGACAAAGCCTGCTGGAGACATGGCGGACGAGATACCTCCGGTAAAAATAAAAACAGACTTGTCTTATGGCAGGTCGCCTGACGGAAGTGAAAACCTTTTGTTTTTTGCACAACCCACACCTGGAGTACCAAACAGCGAAGCAGGTTATACAGAAATACTGGCACCTCCCGTTTTTTCCCATACCGGAGGATTTTACGGAAATTCCTTTCAACTTTCTTTAACTTCGGATGATCCTGATGCCACCATAATTTATACAACCGACAGTTCAATTCCTTCATTGGAAAATATTTCAGGAACTACATACCGGTACAAAAACCAATACAGAAAAAATCCGGGACAGGTTGCCGGCCCCTTTCTCACCCGTACCTACAAAAGTCAGGTTTATGCTTCACCAATTGACATTTACAACCGCACAACGGAAGAAAATCAGGTTTCTTCCATTTCCACCACTTATGACGATTACCCGTGGTATTTACCCGGGTATCCGGTGGAAAAGGCTGTGATTGTAAAAGCACGCAGCATAAAGGATGGTGCTTTGCCAAGCGAACCGGTTACCCACACTTTTTTTGTAACTGAAGGAGGAGAAATTCCTTACTCACTACCGGTTATTTCTTTCAGTGCCCCGGAAGATTTGCTATTCGATTATGATGAAGGTATTTACAACGCAGGAAGTGATTTTGAAAACTGGAGAACTTCCAACCCTAATGCAGAAGCAAACGGCGGAAGCCCGGCCAATTACCACCGCCGATCAGATGAATGGGAATATCCTGCCGATTTTGAATTTTTTAATGAATCAGGGGCAAAAACACTGGGGCAAAATGTTGGATTCCGTATTCATGGAGGCTGGTCACGTTCGGCTGCACTTAAATCGTTACGAATTTACGCCCGTAATGAATACGGAGAATCGCATTTGAATTATTCGTTTTTTAAAAATCAGGAATACGATGCCTATAAACGTCTCATTTTGCGAAATTCGGGAAACGATTTCTGGTACACCTACTTTCGCGATGCTGCACTGCACGAAATGATAAAGCATATGAATGTTGAAATACAGGCTTATCAGCCCTCAGTCCTATATGTGAACGGGGAATACTGGGGCATTCAAAACATCAGGGAACGGCTTGACCAGCATTACCTTGCGCGGAGGTTCAACATTCCTGACGATCAGGTGGATATCCTCGAGGGAAATGCCTGGGTGGCTGAAGGCGAAAACAGCCATTATACCCAAACCATCGAATACATCCGACAAAACGGAGTTGAAAATGATACGGACCTTGAATATGTTAAAACCCGGCTGAACCTGGAAAGCTACATTGACTACATGCTCTCGGAAATTTTTATAGTAAACACCGACTGGCCGGGAAATAACATCAAATACTGGAGATACAGAACCAGCGAATATCAGCCCAATGTTGCACCCGGCAAGGATGGACGCTGGCGCTGGATGGTTTTTGATACGGATTTTGGTTTTGGAATTTACGACGCCAACGCCTACACAACCAACATGATAGAGTTTGCCACTCAGGTAAACGGACCCGACTGGCCAAATCCCGACTGGTCCACTTTTCTTTTCAGAAAATTGCTGGAAAACAATGAATTCAAAAATGAATTTATAACCCGCTTTTGCGATCAGCTAAATTCGGCCCTGTTACCGGAGGTGGTGCAGAAAATTATCAACACCATGAAAGCGGGAATTGAGCCCGAAATGGAAAAACACATTCAAAGGTGGAGGGCCCCGTCCAACATGGGAAGCTGGCATTACTTTGTTGATGTGATGCTGAATTTTGCCGAACATCGCCCCGTTTATGCCCGCGAACACCTGCGCAGTTTTTTTAAACTGGAGCAGGATTATAAAATCACAGTCGATGTTTCAGACCCAAATCACGGGCTTGTAAAAGTAAATACGCTGCCCATTCAAAAAGAAACCAAAGGAATTCCGGAACAGCCTTATCCCTGGCAGGGAACCTATTTTAAAAAACTGCCGCTGCGTTTGGAGGCCGTCCCACTGGAAGGATATGAATTCGTGAGATGGGAAAGCGCTGCCGGCACTTTTGATGAGAAAATTCTTGAACTGGCGCCGGAAAACGATCAGCAGTTTACGGCCATTTTCAAAAAATCGACCCACACAGAAACCCTGGTGCATTACTGGAATTTTAACGATACCGAAACGCTGTTGAATCCTTCATTTACATTGCTAACCGCTTCGATCAGTCCTGAACTGCCCACAGGCGGAGATTCGGAAATCACCTTTGCCACCGGACAGGGATTTGCAGCGGAAAATGCACGGTTTGGCGACGAGGCTGGCGCCCACCTCCGGGTGAATTACCCGCTGAATGTTTCGCTTACCTTTGATGTGCCCACAACCGGTTTTTCAGAAATTAAAATGAAATACGAAACCCGTCGATCGGGCCAGGGAGCGGGAAAACAAATTGTTGAATATTCAGCGAACGGAACTGCCTTTATTTCTTTTACAGAACTTGTTGTTAAAGACGATGACCCTGAATTTGTCCTTCTGAACTTCACAGAAATTGAAGCCGCTAATAACAATCCTGACTTTAAAATCAGAATAAAGTTTGAACAGGCTGAAGGTGGAACCGCCGGAAATAACCGGTTCGATAACGTAACCCTCGAAGGAATTCCGGGCGATGATGTCAATCTGCCGCCGGTGGTGCTCGCTATTCCCGAAAATCTGTTTTTGGTGGAAGACGATGAAGCTGTTACTTTGGACTTGAATGAGATCTTTCAGGATCCGGAAGATGACCCATTGAATTTTACCGTTACAAGTACATTTTCGCAAGTAGTGGAAACAAACCTTGCCGGCAGCCTGGTTACCCTGAACATTAAAAACAGGGGTGAAAGTTTGGTCACCTTTTTAGCCAGCGACGGAATCAATATCCCCATCGAACTTTCATTCAGAGTACTGGTTTATCCCAAAGCTTTTGAACTGGCAAACAGCGATTTCACTTTTTCGGAATGGAATGAAAATGAACCAGAAATGACATTTCCCGAACACATTCTTTTTTTGCAAAGCAACATAAATGATCCAACTGATTCAGACCCGATCGAATTTGCCTACTATATTCCTGAAAATGAATATTCGGACAACGATGCGGGAAATATCGGATTCCCTTACAGAAACACATCGCGCACCCGGTTAAATGGTTTGAGTAACAACGGAATTTCATTTATAAACACCGGCAGGGGACGCGATTTGGGCGGTCTGCTGCTCGCCGTGAACACCATGGAAGCAGAAGAAATTCAGGTAGAATGGCTGAACGAAACTCTCCTGAGAAATTCGCGGGAATACGGACTGAAACTGCAGTTCCGCATCGGGCACAGCGGACCATTTTATGATGTTGAAGGAACAGAGTATGTTGCAGGCAGTGACGGTCACAGCTCCAAAACCGGGCCGGTATATTTGCCGGAACAACTTCTTAACCGGGAATACGTGCAGCTTTTGTGGCGGTATCATCATTTGAGCGGTACCAGCGGCCCGCGCGCCCAACTTCGACTCGACAATATTCTGGTGCAGGCAAAAACGTCGCCTGTTAATGCAATCGACCTTGCAGAAAACACCAACGCAATGGAAGTGTACCCCAATCCGTTCAGGGAAAATTTCAGGATAAACCTGAAACTTAACCGCATGGAAGAAACTGAAATCGGACTTTACGATTTGTCCGGAAGGAAAATCCTTACGGTCTTTAAAGGAAAGGCAATGAGCGGAAAAAGCATCTATGAGATGAACGAAAACAAATTAACTCCCGGCGCCTATATTTTAATCTGCCGCACCGAATCAGAAATTTTCAGGCATAAAATTGTAAAACAGTAAATTGGAAACCATGAGTGAAAAGTTAGTGATTATTACAGGAGCCAACTCGGGAATAGGAAAAGAAACCGCATTAAAATTTGCCAGAGCCGGTGATACGGTTATCATGGCCTGCCGCAACCTGGAAAAGAGCAAAAAGGTTCAGGATGAAATCATTGCAGCATCTAAAAATGACAGCATTTTGCTGATGCAACTGGATATGTCGTCGTTTGATTCCATCAAATCCTTTGCAGATGAATTCATTAATAAATTTCCCAAACTCGATATCCTGATCAACAACGCCGCCTATTTTAATCATGGCGAAGATTACCGTTTGACTGCCGACAATATTGAAATTACTTTTGCCACCAATGCGGTGGGTCCATTTTTGCTGATTCATCTGTTACAAAACCATTTAAAAAAGTCGGATGATGCGCGGGTTTTGAATGCGTCCAGCAACATCATCAAACACTTTTTTTCGCCCAAAAAAGAAATTGACTTCAACAACCTGCAGGGGATAACCGACAGCAAATACAAACACAGCGTTTATACCTGCTACCGCAATTCAAAAATGGCTTTTTTGATGCTCACGTTCAAAATGGCCAGGGATTTTGCCGAAACAGGAATAAAGTTTTACTCACTGCAGATAAACGGCGCCCGCATGTCGAAGGAAACACTCAAAAAATTTAAACCCGGCTGGCGGATAATTGCCCGCATTCAAAACCTCTTTTTTCCTCCGGCGGAATTTATGGCAACCAATTATTTCGAAATATGCACTTCAGCAAAATTCAGAAATGAAACCGGAATCCATCTGAACCACAAGCTTGAAATTATGAAACCCGGACCGGAGAAACCATCAATTAAACACATCCGCGGAACCGAATATTATCCGGCTTATGCTGAAAAAGAAACCATTCAGAATAAAATTTGGAACTTCTGCCAGTCGGCAACCAATAATTATATGAATTAATCCTGATAAATAGTGAATAAAATGAGAACATATCAAATGCTTCTTTTCCTTTTCGCCTTTTCATTTTTAAATATTTTTGAAGCAAATTCTCAGGTAACGGCATATACTGCGGTGGAAGGGCTGGAACAAAGCCGCCTGTATGCGGTTTCGGTGAATAACCAGCCAGTCTGGACTGAAAAATATGTGTCAAACCTCGATTTCGACAAACTGCCCGACTGGTTTAGCGACCCCGCAGTGCGCGAGCCTCAGGAGCTGCACATTTCCAGTTTTCAGGGCGAAGGTAAACTGGAGGTTTCCCTCCTTGCTGCCGGAAATCCGCGCAATGTAAAAATCAGACCGGCAAGCAGAAATATTCAGCCTTCCATTGATGGAAACCGGATTTCTTTTACCTGGACAGGCCCCGGCCAACTGGTTGTGGAAATGGACGATATGCCACCGCTGTACCTGTTTGCAAATCCAAAGGAGACTGAAAGATTTTCAGAAACAACACCCAATGTGAAGTATTTCGGGCCGGGAATTCATCGTCCGGGATACATTGAATTGAGTGACAACGAAACGGTTTACATAGCAGCAGGTGCTGTCGTATATGGTGGAATACGGGCCGACGGCGCTTCCAACATCCGGGTTATCGGTCGTGGTATTCTTGACGGGAATTACGAATACCGGCAAATGGTAAAAATCGACAACAGCCACAATATTCTTTTTGAAGGGGTTATCATTCGGAATGGACAGGGATGGACCAATACACTGGTGAACTGCCGCGATGTGGAATACAAAAATGTAAAAGTGCTGGGATTCGGACCAAGCTCCGACGGAATTAATCCTGCCGGTTCGCAACGGGTACGCATTACCGACAGTTTTATGCGCTGCACCGACGATTGTGTAGCCATAAAAGCTCCGAATTACGATCATCCGGTACAGGATGTTTATGTGGCTAACAACATCATGATTGGCTTTGCCTATGCCGACGGTGTGACCATTGGATTTGAAACCAATGCTGAATTTGTAAGGAATGTGGAAGTGCGCGATTGCGATATCCTGCTGGCCCGCGGAGGCAGCCGGGTTGACGGCCACAGCGGTTTCAGCATCATTTGCGATGGCCCGGCGGTTATCAGCAACATCCTTTTTGAAAACATCCGGGTTGAAGAATCGGAAATCAAACTGTTTGAACTGAACATAACCGACGGAACACTTTACGGCGACGATCCTCCGGGACATATCAAGGATGTAACCATCCGCAATGTGGAATGGTTTCACGAAGGCCCCATCGTTATTCATGGTTTTAGCAAAAACAACCGTGTGCAAAACGTAACTTTTGAAAACTGCAAGGTAGCCGGGAAACCGCTGAAAAGACAAAAATCAAAACTTTTCAGCATTAACAAATTTACCGATAACATCAAAGTGAAGTAAATTCAGAAAAAAAATGAATAAAACTTTCCCTTTTTTTTCACTTTTGATGACCTGTTTGCTTACATCAGGGCAGAACAAGCCATTTGTAACTCTGCCGGAACAACTGGATGATAATCGTTTTGCAGAATGGATAATTCCGGATGAAAATGAAGGAGTATTTTATTTCCGAAAAACACTGAAACTCGAATCCGTTCCCGGAATATTTGTGGTACACACTTCAGCCGATGCCCGTTACCGGCTTTATGTGAATGGCCTGCCGGCAACTTGGGGCCCGGCTGTGGGCGATTCGGAAAACTGGAACTATGAAACCACCGATATTGCTCCGCTTCTGAAAAAAGGCGAAAACCTGATTGCCGCCCAGGTGTGGAATTGGGGATCTCTGAATGGAACCCGGCAGCAATCGCTGCGCACTGCATTTATTTTGCAGGGCGATTCAGACGAGGAACATGAAGCAAATACCAATCAATCGTGGAAAGTAAAAAAAGACGCAGGTTATCACGTTCTGGATATGGACAGAGCCACCGTTGGGGGAGGTTATATTGCAGGCGGAACCGACAGTCTGATTGCTGCACGGCATCCCTGGGGCTGGAATCAAGCGAGTTTCGATGATTCGGACTGGAAACAGGCAAAAGAAATGGGTAAAGGAAACCATTCCGGACTTGATACATGGAAAGGTACTGCCTGGAAACTCAAATCCCGCGACCTGCCCGCCATGGAGCAAAAAAAGGAACCAATTGCCGAACTGCTGGAAGTAATGGGAATTCCTTTTCCCGGATACAGTGACAAAAAGCTTTCGGTTGAAATTCTGGCAAACAGCCGTGTTGAAATTTTGCTTGATAACCGGGTTCTAACCATGGGATTTCCGCAACTTTTTGTTTCGGGTGGAAAAAACAGCAAAATCAAAATCCAGTACCAGGAAGCGCTTTTTAATGCGGATGGCACCAAAGGAAACCGGAATGTCTGGCAAGGCAAAACCATGAAAGGATATTACGACATATTTATTCCCGACGGCAACGAACGCCGGTTTGAACCGCTGTGGATTCGAGTATTCCGGTTTGTAAAACTCACTGTAGAGACTCAGAATGAACCACTGAAAATCAATGATTTTTACAACATCTACACGGTTTATCCGCTGGAGCAGAAAGGTTCGTTTGCAGTGGAGGATAAAATGCTGAACCAGATTTGGGAAACTTCATGGAGAACACTCCGGTTGTGCGCGCTGGAAACTTACATGGATTGCCCCTATTATGAACAGGTTCAGTACATTGGCGACACCCGCATTCAGGCGCTTGTTTCCATGTATGTGGCCGGGGAAGACCGTTTGGCCAAAAATGCCATTCAGCAGTTTTACAATTCCATGCAACCTATGGGACTCACAAAAAGTGCACATCCCACAAACGGTGTTCAGATTATCCCGCCCTTTTCGCTCTATTTTATTGGGATGGTACATGATTACTACTTGTTGCGCGACGACCCGGAATTTGTCAGGCAGTTTATCCCAGGAATAAAATTTGTCCTTGAATGGTTTATTGGCCGGATTGCAGAAAATGGCATGTTGGGTCCCCTTCCCTACTGGAACCACATTGACGGCGGAACGGATTTTACCAACGGTTCGCCGCCCGGAATCAGCGAAGGGGGTTCGGCACACATGACCATTTTGCTGGCTTATGCGCTGGATAAAGCAGCCGAACTGCTGAACCGGTTTGATTTTCCGTGCGATGGCGAACGGTTTCTCAAAATCTCAAAATCGTTGAAACAGCATACCATTGATTTGTGTTTTAGCGAAGAGAAAAAGCTTATTGCCGAATCACCCGCAAAAGAACAATTTTCGCAGCATACCAATATTTTCGCCATTCTCACGAACACCTTCAAGCCTGAGGTTCAGCATGAAATGGCCCAACGAATATTGAATGATGAATCATTGATTCAGACTACACTTTACTTCAAATTCTATCTTTTTCAGGCATTAAAAAAAGCAGGGCTGGGCGAAAAGGTAATCGACCAGATGCAGGAGTGGAAAAAATTTCTCGACGCCGGACTTACTACATTCCCCGAACACGGAATTAACAGCCGCTCCGACTGCCACGCCTGGGCAGCACATCCAATGTATGATTTTCTGAATATTACATGCGGAATTGAACCGGATTCTCCCGGCTTCAAAACAGTGAAAATTGAACCAAATCCGGGTAACCTCACAGAATTTGAGGGGAAGATGTATCATCCGCTGGGTGAAATTTCAGTTGCATTCAAATCAAACCGGAAAAACAGTAAGCAATTTATTGTCAGGCTTCCCCACGGATTATCGGGGACATTTGTATTTCAGGGCATAACCTTCCCGCTTACTGAGGGTGAAAATGTTTTTTAAAAAGATATTCCTTAATTTTGAAGGTAAAATTGAGCGATGAAACTTCATATCAAAAATATGGTTTGCGACCGCTGCAAAATGGTGGTAAAGGCAGAGCTTGAAAAGCTGGGCTATCAGCCGGTTTCGGTCGAACTGGGCGAAGTTGTCCTTGAAAATGCACTTTCATTAGAAGAGAAGACTAAAATCAGCACAACGCTTCAAACTGTTGGTTTTGAACTTATTGACGACAAAAAAAGCCAATTGATAGAAAAAATTAAAAACCTGATTATTGACCTCGTACACCGGCAAAACAGCTCCCTCAAAACCAATCTCTCAGACTACCTGAGCAGTCAGCTAAGCCACGATTACAACTACATAACCAATCTTTTTTCGGAAGTGGAAGGAACCACCATTGAAAAATATTTTATCGTTCAGAAAATTGAAAAGGTAAAAGAGCTCTTGGTTTACGATGAACTTACCCTCAGCGAAATTGCCTGGCAACTGAATTACTCCAGTGTAGCCTATTTAAGCAGCCAGTTTAAAAAAGTTACGGGGCTCACACCCAGTCATTTCAAAAACATAAAAGTACAGAAGCGCAAACCACTTGATAAGGTGTAAATCTTGTAATCTTTTCGAAAAATTGCATAACACATTTCCTGTTTTATCTTGCCAAATTTGCATTGAACATTTAAAATGCAAACGGTATGGAAACTTCAGATAAAAATTCAGTGCACGTTACACACCAGAAAAATAAGCCGCTAATTTCAGGAAACGGCATGCAACACACTAAAAATTCCGGGGTCACCGGCATGAAAATGCCGCACCCAAAAATGGAATTTGGCCCGGTAAAACTTGCTTCTGAAAAGGCAAATGAAGAAAAAACAAAAAAGGAACTTGAAAAAGGGATCAAACCGGAAAAACGTACGTTTCCGGTTTTGCAAATGAGTTGCGCCTCGTGTGCGGCCAGCATCGAACGCATTTTAAAAGCGCAGGAAGGAGTTGTTGATGCGGCCATTAATTTTGCAACGGCAACCGTTTTTGTTGAATACCTCCCCACCCTGGTACAACCGGAAAATTTGAAAAAAGCAGTGCAGGATGGTGGCTACGACCTGGTAATTGAAAGCAATAAAAACGAAACGGAAACGTTAGAGGAAATCCATCAAAAGAAACACAGCCAGTTAAAAAAACGAACAATCGGAGCAGCCTTGCTTTCACTTCCGGTAGTAATCATCGGTATGTTTTTTATGGGAATTCCCTACGCCAACGAAATCATGTGGATTTTGACAACACCAGTTCTGTTGTGGTTTGGCAAAGACTTTTTTATCAACGCATGGAAACAGGCCAAACACCTCACAGCAAATATGGATACGCTTGTGGCGTTAAGTACAGGGGTGGCATACACATTCAGTGTTTTCAACACCTTGTTTCCGGAATTCTGGCACCGGCAGGGACTGCACGCGCATGTCTATTTTGAGGCGGCTGCCGTTATCATTGCCTTCATTCTGCTGGGCCGTCTGCTGGAAGAAAAAGCCAAAGGAAACACATCGGCTGCTCTGAAAAAGTTGATGGGACTTCAGCCCAAAACGGTAACGGTAATTACAAAATACGGAAACCAGGCACAAATTCCCATCGAGGATGTACAGGTAAACGATATTATTATTGTAAAACCAGGCGAAAAAATTGCCGTGGACGGAAAAGTAACCGAAGGCAGTTCGTATGTGAATGAAAGCATGTTGAGCGGCGAACCCGTACCCGTTCTCAAACAGGAAGCAGATAAAGTTTATGCCGGAACCATCAACCAGAAAGGCAGTTTTCGTTTCAGGGCCGAAAAAGTGGGTTCCCAAACCATGCTGGCACAAATCATCCAAATGGTAAAAGATGCGCAGGGAAGCAAAGCGCCGGTGCAAAAACTGGTGGATAAAATTGCGGCCGTTTTTGTACCGGTGGTGATAGCAATTGCAGTGCTGGCCTTTATTACCTGGGTAATTTTAGGCGGAGAAAACGGGTTTACACACGGACTTCTGGCCATGATTACCGTTTTGGTGATTGCCTGTCCGTGTGCACTCGGGCTGGCCACACCCACAGCAATTATGGTGGGTATTGGCAAAGGCGCTGAAAAGGGAATCCTCATTAAAAACGCCCAAAGCCTGGAACTGGCTAAAAAGGTGAACGCGGTGGTACTTGACAAAACAGGAACCATTACCGAAGGGAAACCTGAAGTTACCGGAATTCAGTGGTTGAACAATGATGAATCGGCAAAACAAATCCTTTTCAGTATGGAAAAACAATCGGAACACCCATTGGCGGAAGCGGTGATTCATTACTTCGGAAACGCAGAAACGGTGAAGCTTTCTGACTTTGGAAGTTTAACCGGAAAAGGAGCAAAAGCATCGGCAGATAATAAAACCTGGTTTGTGGGCAACAAGCGGTTGCTGGAAGAAAATGACATTCAAACAGAGACAAAACTGCTCGAAACAGCCGAAGTATGGAGCAACGAGGCGAAAACGGTTGTCTGGTTTGCCGATGAAAAAATAGCGCTGGCTGTAATTGCCATTTCCGATACCATCAAAGAAAATTCTGAGAATGCCATTCGGCGTTTGCAAAATGATGGCATTGAAGTTTATATGCTCACCGGCGACAATGAATCAACCGCGAAGGCAATTGCCAGACAGGTCGGAATCAAACATTTTAAAGCTGGTGTTTTACCCGAACAAAAGGCAGAAT
>Ga0334898_1003335_pt1 | contig 13133 bp, 10 predicted proteins | sample GraSluR3_MG_10_FD_207228 | JGI IMG/M metagenome (GOLD analysis project Ga0334898, IMG submission 207228) | Sludge microbial communities from methane-producing bioreactor in Wageningen University, Netherlands - Granular Sludge_3_08-R3 | ecosystem: Engineered > Bioreactor > Anaerobic >... | reverse complement strand
CGTGCTTCATACAATTCACGTATTTCCCAATTTTCCAGCAACATCGGAGCCAATTTGGATCTGACCGCCTGGGTGGGAATATCGGCAACGAACACCCCATACTTACCACGGTGCAACAGTCCCAGTCCAATCAGTTGTCCAATCGCCTCGCGAACGGTGGGTCTTCCCACTCCAAGCGATTCGCTCAATTGCACCTCTCCCGGGAGCTTCTCTCCAGGTAAGATTTTTCTTTCGGAGATTTGTTGGTACAACGCCTCTACCACCTTGTCGACCAACCTTGTTTTAGAAATTTTCGGTAATTTCACCATACACCTCTTACTACCACATTACATGTTGTCCATTTGCTTCTTCACCCTGCCGAACACAAGTATCATCACCATTGCAAGAATCACGACGATGATGGCGAAGGGGCGGGTCAACATATAGTTGAAACCCAATATTGCTGTTTGCCTGAAATATGTTTCCAATCTGTTTCCCAATATGAGTCCCAGAACCAAAGGCGGTATCGGGAATTTGTTCCTCTTCGCCACAAACCCAATAATGCCGAAAAGCATCATGGTCCAAAGATCGAAAAGTGAATTGCGGATCACCAAAGAACCGAGGATACAAAGAAACAGGATGATCGGAGCCAGCCACCGATAGGGGAGATTGGCGATCCTCACCCATATTCCAGACAGTGGGATATTGAGAATTACCAAAATGATGCTTGAAATGAAAAATGCGGCAATGACGGTTCCGGACAAATCACGGTATACGGTGAACATCAACGGTCCGGGAACCACCCCTTGGATAATCAATGCGGCCAGCACGATTGCCAGCACCGGTCCTGTGGGGATACCCAAAGCCATCAAAGGAATGAATCCTGCCATTGCCGCACCATTGTTGGCCGCTTCGGCACATGCGATGCCTTCGATCGCACCTTGTCCGAACTTTTCCTTTTCACGTCCGAAACGCTTTGCCAGCGAATAGCTGATGAACGCAGAGACCGAAGGGGTAATACCGGGCAATATCCCGAGGGATGTGCCTATCACGGCACCCGCACCGGCAGCTGGAGCACTTAAGGAAATTTCACGTTTGTTCGGTAGGAACGTACCGAAACTCTTTGATGATCCGTCCTGTGGCATCGATTCATCTTCCAATATGCCCGAAAGGACTTCGGTTATTCCGAAGAGGCCCACCACTATCGCCACAATGTCGAATCCCTGTACCAACAGATTGGAACTGAAGGTAAGCCTATAGGTGTTGGTGTTTAGATCCACCCCCACCACAGCGATCATCAGTCCGATGAATGCGGAGGCCAAACCTTTGAATACCGATCCACTACCCAATCCGGCGGCACACGAAAGACTGAAGAGCATCAATGCCAGATATTCGAATGGTCCGAAGCGAAGAGCCAAGTCGGCGAGCCTTGGAGCAAAGAACGCAAGGCAGAACAAGGCAACCATTCCCCCAAAAAACGAAGAGAGGATACTGATGACCAAGGCTTGTCCACCTCTCCCTTGCCGGGCAAGAGGGTAGCCTTCAAGTGCGGTGGGGACCGCAGCCACTTCTCCCGGGATATTCAGCAATATCGCAGTGATTGCTCCACCGAACATGGCCCCGTAGTAGATTCCTCCCAGACCGATCAACACCTGTGTGGAAGTGAGAAACGCAGTGAATGGGAATAACAACGCCACGGAAGCTGTCGGCCCCAGTCCCGGAAGAACCCCGACCAAAGTTCCAAGAAAGCATCCTACAAGGGCCACGAGCAAATTGCCCCATCCCATCGCTTCAAGAAATCCCTGCACCAACCAATCCATACATTCTTTCCTTTCCCTTATTCATGATCCAAGTGTGGGCAATCCCCTTGCATCACCACCCGAAAATTCCCTTGGGCACCGAAAGTCCCATTGCCGGCAAGCCGAAGCGCAATATGAAAAACATGACGATTGCGGTAAAAACGATCGTCTTCGTCTTGTTCGAAAGCAACCACAGATTGGCAACAAGATAGAGGATGGTGGCAACGGTGAAACCCAGTGGACGTATCAAGAGCACATACACGACACACAACACATAGCTGAGTTGCATTTTCATAGTGGGACCCATGCTACTTCGATCCAATGTAAGATGGATGCGTGTCCGGTCGGCACCTTGTGTATTATCCATCCGGGCAACATCGGGAACCCGCTTCGAAGTGTGTCGCAAGATCAATTGTCGAATGATATCAATGATGCCAAACAGCAACAGGGAAATTCCGATGATCGTCAGATAGCCACCGGGGCCCGAGAGAAAAGACGCACTTTGCACTTTGGCATCGACACGCAATCCCTCGATGATACCCACTACACCCAACGTGCAGACCAGTAGCACATATCCTTCATGCCGTATCAGTGTAATGATTTTTTGCATGCGGTCCTCCCTGTTGCTTGATTGACTGGATTACATTCCTTGTCCAAACAGCTGCAATTCCTTTACAGACTTGGATTCGTCAAGGATATCATTTTTCATTTGTGTCGTTTCGGCATAATCCAATACAAGGCCGAGTTTTCCCAAGTCGGCAAGGAAATTCTCATTTTCCTTCACCTTGCGTGCCGCTGCAAGGATGGTATCCACTACATTCTGAGGTAGATCGGGCCGACCGCTCAAACCAATCCAGAAACCAATCGTGACTTCGGGGAATCCTTGTTCGGCAGCACTTTTCACATCAGGTAGCGAAGCGATCCTACTAGAACCGGCAACTGCGATGGGAAGTACCTTTCCACTCTGTGCAAATGAAGGAACACCGGAGGCCGCCGATGTGCCCAGCATGGCGTGTCCACCGGCAATCGCACTCAAGATTTCCCCACCACCGGTGAAGGCAAGTTTCTTGGTTTGCTTCACATTTATGCCAGCGGCTCTCATGAATTGCAGTTGCACCAAATCAGCGGCACTCGAGGCACTGATACCGGCCCATATCAATTCACCGGGGTTTTCCTTTGCGAATTTCGCCACATCATTGAGATCCTTCCATCCCCGGTTCGGATTGACGCAAAGCACTTGGGGACCTTTGGCAAAACGGACGATGAAATTCCTCTCTTCTACCACAAACGGCAAATCACTCAACAACATTTGATAGGAGCTGGACAACGCTTGGTCGGCCAGGAATGTATACCCGTCGGGTTTTGCATTCAATACCGATTGTACCGCCGGAATCCCATTGCCACCGCCTTGGTTCAGGACATTGATTCCCACACCAAGTTCTTCAGACATATACTTTGCGATAAGACGAGTCAGTACATCCCCTCCAGAACCAGCCGACGAAGCAATCACGAAGTCTATCGGTTTGGTCGGATATGAAGCCGTCTCCTGTTGTGCTTGTGCGGTTACAAGTGAGCAAGCGAGAAGCAGAAGCACGAGAACAATCGACAATCTTTTCATAATAGTCCTCCTTTGAAAGATTGTAATACAATCTTATTATATTACCCTTTCATCTGATGTCAACAAATAATTTTGCCCCTGGCAAAAAGTGCACGTTAACCTCGTTAACCTGCGAATGACAGCCTATAGGAGTGATTCGTGTAATTGAAGGTGAAACGGGCTCCTCGTTGGTATGCATTTTAGGGGTGTTCTAGTAGGTGGAAAGTACGGAAACTAGTTATATTTACTGAGTTGAAGATGTGGTTTGAAGATATTCCTTTCTCTTTGTATTCATCGTCATCACGAAATCCTGGAGTTGCTTTTTTGCATAGGCCTGTTCCCCTTGGGAGCAATAACAGAAGAGTTGATGTACCCTATCTGTGCAGTGAAGACTCACCATGAACCGATGGAAACCTTATCTCATCTTTCTGAAGCATCCATACATCCGGCATGCGACATCCAGCTATTACTTCGTATTACTGTTTTGGTTGAACCAGCGATGTGCAACTGACTGAAATTCGATTTGCGGGACTCCCGTAGGAAAAAATCCATAGGTATCGGTTGTTGATATTTAAAGATGATGGTGTTGTTGAACGACTTTCTTTGAACTTCGGAGGGATTGCAATTGGAAAAGAAGCTAAGCTATCGTACGATACTCACATATCACTGACATGGTAAATAGGATAATCTACATGCAGAAGCTGAATCGAAAGTCCACTCGTTCACTAGGCAAGAGTCTCAATCTTATAATTTTGATTATGGGAATTAGTTTGGTAAGCTCATTTTCCATCCTTTTTCTTTCTCAGAGGCAGACATTGAGAGAATACGATCAATTCGTACAAGTGAATTCCAAATTGAGCGAACTTCCCTATTATCTTTTGGAAGCTTCGAGGTTGTTTTCTCTCCAAGTCAACGGAAGTGAAGAAGAAGTGGACATCCAATTGGAGAATACTTTTGAAGAAATTGAATCGATATTGGATTTAATGGATCATAAAATTATCAGTGATGATGTTTTGGTGTATAAACGATCATTAAGGACCATGTATGACTACTGGAAAAATAGAACGAGCGTCATATTGTCACTTCCTCCCGCTACAGGTGTACAAGCATTCTCCGAAGGTTCCTATTTGCGTAGGTTGTCCAGTGCCATGGACAGGCAAGCAAGATTGCTTGTGGTTTCCTACCTTTCAGCGAGTAGCGAGCACCACCACCAGATTCTTCTTAAGACGCAGAAATTGAGTATCAACCTACTGATCTTCAGTTTGGTCTTGGCAGTACTGGTCATTGTATTTGTAGAAATTCTGAATAGGCGGATTGTCGGGGATATCGGAAGACTATCGCTTGCATCGGAAAAACTGTCACAAAATGAATTTGAAGGAGAACCCATCGAACCGTCCAAGTTTGAGGAGCTAGATAAAGTAATCAATACATTCAACCAAATGCAGAAAAGCATACATTTGTATATCACGGAACTCGAACACACTGCGGAAATTGAACGGGAACTTAGCAATGAGAAATTTCTGAGCCTCGAAAAAGACCAATTGCTAAGGGAATCCCAGTTGCATTCCCTCCAAATGCAAATCAACCCACATTTCTTGTTCAACTCTTTGAACATAGTGAATAGAATGGCACTAAAAGACAGGAATGAACGAATAATAGAATTCATATCCGCAATGTCCAAAATCCTTAGATATGGGTTGGAAAGTGAAGGAGAACTGGTGAGTATCAGTAAGGAGTTCGAAATTCTCCAATCATACATTCATATACAAAAAGTTCGATTTGGAGAAAGAATCACATTCGAACTACCAGATTTGGCAGAGATACCGGATGGATTTTGTCCTCCGATGATACTGCAGCCTCTTGTGGAAAATGCCATAACCCATGGATTGAGGGATCGTGAGAATGGAGGGATATTAAAAATCGATTTGGAAATGACGGATGATATGTTGAAAATTGTCATATTGGACAATGGAAAGGGGATATCTCCAGGAGTGATGTACGCCTCTTTAACAGGCAACATCGTGTCGCATGATTCAAAAAAGAGTATTGGGATTTCAAATATTGCCAAACGTTTGCAGTTGTATTTCAATCAACCGAATTTGCTTAGATTTTTCCCAATTCAAGAAGGCGGAACAGAAGTACATATTCTCTTACCAAGAAATAAGGGCAACACAACATGATTTCAGTGGTGATATGTGAAGACGAAACATTCGAGAGGGAAGCTCTTAAGGATTTGATACATTTCTACTTCAAGGATCAGGTGAAGATTGTTGGAGAGGCAGAGAATGGTAGGATCGCCTTGAACTTGGTAGAATTATTCAATCCCGACATCGTGATAATGGATATTCATATACCGGTATTGGATGGATTGACTGTCTCCCGAAAGATTCGTGAGCATCATCCGGATACCGAGATCCTCATATCAACAGCCTACAGTCAATTTGACTATGCGCGTAAGGCAATTACAATCGGAGTTTTCGAATACTTGGTGAAACCGGCAACTCCAAATGAATTTTTTATGGTCATGCAAAAACTGATTGAAAAGATACTCAATAAGCGTACTTTGGATAAGAAGACCGAGAAACACTTGAAACTGGGACTATCTGCGAAAGATATTCTTGAGCATGATTTCATTTTACATTTGATGGGTGGACAAGAATCTTCAAATCAAGAAATCATGAGAATCGCCCAACTTCTGGAGATCGAGTTCTGTTCTTTCATGGGATTGGTACTAAGGATCACCACCACAGTAGCTTCAGATACCCTCTCCCAAGAGGCCGAACAGGTTCTATCGGTGCCTCTTAGGAGAATTTTCAAGAAGATGATAGTCTGTCCGATGGTAGACGAAATTGCTATTCTGTTGATTGAACCAAGGGTGGAAGGTGATGATGATCATGTAATACGGGAGAAAATCCAAGATGGTTTTTTCAACCAACAAATGGTGATTGGTTTCGGAATATCGGAATTACATCATGGAGTAGATGGTGGCTTGTTGGGAATAATTGCTGAAGCAAGAACTGAGTTGTTTGAGGTCTTGAATATCAAGCATTGTGTTCACGACGATGACCTCCTTATTATTGAAATGGAAAATCGCCTGTACAAATGTATCGTTTCGGAGGACATAGCTGCTGTTCGAAAGATTCTTGAACAAATGATCCTAATTATTCAGAACTCAGGTAAGATTGATTGTTTTGTCTCTTATCCCAAAAAACTGCTCATATGGCTTGATGCATCGTTAAATAGATTCTTTAGAAGACGAATATTGCCACTTGAAACTCAAGAATATTTGAAATATATCGATACCATCGATTCAGCCGACAGATTCCTTGGCTTTTTCTTGGAGTTGGCTTATACCGCGACAAACAACATTGCCATGAATACAGTTGATTCAAATGAAGAACTTGTGAAGGATGTGCAATCCCATATTCGATCGAATGTACAAAATAGAATTACTGTTGCCCAATTGAGTGAAAACTATTCAATTAGTGAAGGCCACTTGAGAAAGATTTTTCGCCAATACACAGGATTGGGAATCAAGGAATATTTAATAGAAACAAAAATGAAGGCAGCTGAAGTACTGCTGCGTGAAAAGGGGATGATGGTCAAGGAAGTAGCGGCAACCTTGGGTTTTACCGACCAAAATTATTTCAGCCGAGCCTTTAAAGAACACTTCGGGATAGCTCCCCGCGACTATATAAACCGATGATCAAAGAGAACTCGGATACACTGCCAGCTACCGTTCGGATGGGAAATATATTGGGGACGTCCAAGCGGTATGTCCATTCTTTTGTCGAATCTTGAAGAATATGGATGAGTAATCTGATCCAATTTTTCTTCGATGTAGTAATGACCTCTTATTGAGATCACGAATATAATCCGAAGTCAACGATAGATCGTAACTCACCGATTCCATAGGGAGTACACGATGAATCTTGATCTTAGGAATTGCGTATTCTTCAGAAAACAGAAAATAATGGTCATCTTGGAGCAAGTCGGAGATTTTTATAGAGTCTCGCTTATGGTAACTCCCAAAATCACCTTTCGTCGAGATATCCAATACAAGAAAATCTTCGGGTTCAATGTTTCCTTTCAGAATAATTATTTGGTTGGGATACTTATTGGTTCTTGAACTGGAAACGATGAAGTCAACTTTTCCTTCATCCTGTATTACCAGACGTTCAGGCTTATCAATAGTTTTTGGTCCTGAAGAAAAATAAGGGAAGGCTTTTGTAAAGTCTCCTTTCAAGAGCGATAATGTACCTTGCCAATCGACTACCGAAAGATCATTCATTCCAGGCCACCCCAACTCTATACGCAGGAAACCTTCAAAAGAACCTTCTTGGCCTCTTGGAATTTTCTGCTGTGCGGTCATGTCGGCATACTTGTCCATACCGGTTCCATTGAAAAACACCTCAATGTAGTCCAATTCATCATGACAAATCGTGTTCAGTTCAATATTTGGGACTTGCGTCTCGATATCACCCATCGTTTTTCCCGAATCGGTGACGATATCGACTTCAATTCTCTCGCCTGTAACACCGTAGGTATGTCTTTGTCGTATTGCTTCGAATACATTTTTCTTGGTGAGTACATCGATAACCAAAGCTGTCAAACCTTCACCATAACTGGCTGGGTGTCCGTAATGGTTGTCGGTACCGGCGGTGAATCCAAGGATTTTTCCAGATGCAATCTGATGAAGAACCGACTGTGAGAATTGGGACCCACCCATCGAATGACCCGTCATCCCCCAAGAGTCGTTCGGTTCAAGAGAATTGCCATGTTCGGAGAATATCTCGACAACCGGGGAAGGAAGAGGATTCCAACTTGCCCAATCGGTACCCCGTTTATGTATTGGGTAGGCACAATGATGTGGAATCATAATATTTCCATTTCTAATGCAACAACCTATCAAATCATCAAGACTATTTAATTGTAGCAATCCTTCCTCGAATTCAGTAAAAAGAATGCAATAATCTCCCCAATGGCTGGAGTGCCATTCATGTGCCAAAAGTGTAATGAACCGACCTTCCGAACAATTATCTTGAGCCATTTTTATTACTTTTGGCCAATTCGAGGCGACTTTCGTGAAACCTTTTCGATGATACGAAGAGACTCTGGTATCTGTTTCAGAGATGTCAGCCCACCAACCGTGGGGAGTGAACGCATATATATCCAAACTGTTTCTAGCCAGTTCATAAGATCGTTCAATAGTACCTACGCCATAACCAACTGAATTGTGATTGTGTAGATCTGCCCAAAAAAGTGCCATGTTGATATCCTTTGATGAAGACTATTCCTCTCTTTTGGTTTCCCAACGAATCGAGAGGATCAATATCGTTACCATGGTGGTATACTCCACCGGGAGCGTAATGCTACATAGCTTTCCCCTACGAGAGGAGAACGGGACATGTTCGTTGGCTCCGGCATTTACCATGAAGTATCGATACCGTTCATTCTCAGCGCTAGTAAGTAATATGTCAACCTAAAACAAAATTTAAGTAGAAAATTGCGCAGTATGCGCTGAAAAGGTGATTATATGCTTACAATTTATAGAGGTGTTTGGATCGAAAAATCCATAAGATATTCGATTTATCCATATCGTTGTTGAAATTTATCAGGAATAATCAATTAACATATCCAAGGGAGGAAAGAATGATGAAATTATTTAAGATTACATGTGTGATGCTTTTGGTTGCTAGTTTCAGTTTCCCATTGTTTGCGGCTGGGGAAAAAGCTACCGATTCTGGTGCTCAGGAAAAAATTGTTTTGAGATGGTCGGATACCAATGCCGAGAATGATGAAATCGTAGTAGCATCAAAGAGATTCGCAGAATCGGTCAAGGAAAAGACCGATGGAAGGATTCAAATCGAAGTGTTCCCTTCCGGACAGTTGGGTGACAATATGGAAGTCCTTAAAGCTTTACAAATGGGAGCAATCGATATTACCCGTGTGAAACCAGGACACTTGTCCGATTTGGGATTGAAAGGAACCCAAGTGTATTCACTTCCCTATATCTTCGAAGATTTGGAACATGCAAGGAGAGTGCTGAGAAGCGATTTGGGTATGCAGATTCTTGATGGTATTCAAAAAGAAGGGGAAAAACTTGTGGGGCTTGGGTATTATGCCAACGCTCCCCGTTCATTTTTCTTCCGTGACAAGAAAGTATCCACATTGGACGATATGAAAGGTCTGAAGATTCGAGTTATGCCTGGTCAGATTTATGTTGATTTAGCTGAATCTTTTGGGGCATCCGCAACACCAATGGCATTTTCAGAGCTTTATTCTGCACTTCAAACCGGTGTTGTCGATGGAGCTGAACAGCCTGTCAAAGGTTTCTACGCACAAAAATTCTATGAAGTTTGCAAATATTTCACCTTTGACAATCACCAGGCGGATCCCAGCATAGTAGTGATCTCCGAGATGACATGGAATTCATTGTCAAAAGAAGATCAAGCATTGCTGAAGGAAACCTTGAGTGAAGCGTCCTTGTGGTTCGACGACACCATGGATGTAATCATTGATGAATACATTGAGGAATTGAAGAATGAAGGAGTGGTCTTCTCAGAAGTCGAGGATATGCACCTATGGCAAGCTGCTGCCCAAGAACTCTACAAGGTCTATGGTGAAGGTTTTGAGGAAGAAATCGCAGAAATCAATAACTTGCGCTAAACATCGACAATTCCCTTCTGCCCATCGGGCAGGGGGGGAGGAATAAATACTGATATGGAAAAAACGAAAGACCTCACGACAGCACGATCAATTGCACTCAATTCCGTGTACCATGTGGTGAGAAGAATTGCAGTGGTTTTCCTCATTATTCAAATTATTGTGGTTTCGTATGTGGTATTCGGGCGATTTGTACTCAACAAGACACCAAGATGGGGTGAAGAATTCTCTTTGCTATGTATGGTGTGGTTTTCATTGCTCAGTGCATCTATGGCCGAATTCAACCAATCACATATTGGAGTGAAACTCAATAAGTTCTTTTTGCCACCTCTGGGTGTTCATATCGTATATATAGTCAACTATGTCATTAAGGTTGGAATCTCAATCTTCATGATCTATGCTGGCTTCGTCTTGGCTTACAGTTCAAGGAGGGGAATACTTCCAGGTATGGATATCTCGATATTCTGGCTTTATCTATCTATTCCTGTTTCAGGACTTTTTTTACTGTTTGTGTTGCTTTTGCGTATGAAGGAGGTATTCAAATGGTAGATCCGGTGGCTATCTGGTTACTGTTGGGAAGCTTTGTGGTTCTCATTCTCGTAGGTATTGATATTGCATTCGCAATTGGATTCGCTACGATCATCACCACCCTCTATCTGGGTCTTCCTTTGCAAATGGTGGCTATGAATATGATCAAGGGAATAAATGTGTTCAGCCTCATGGCGGTGCCCTTTTTCATAGTCGCAGGCGAAATCATGGGTTCAGGAGGCATTTCCAAGCGTCTGGTTGGAATGTCCAAATCTCTCGTGGGGTGGCTCAGAGGTAGTCTTGCCATGGTAAATGTAATGGCAAGCATGTTCTTTGGAGGAATATCCGGTTCCGCGGCAGCAGATACCTCGGCACTAGGGAGTATGTTGATTCCGATGATGGAGAAAGATGGCTATGATACCGATTTTGCCACCGCTGTGACACTTTCCAGTTCTGTTCAGGGAATTCTTATTCCTCCCAGCCACAATATGGTGATCTATGCGTTGGCGGCAGGGAGTGTTTCCATCGGACGTCTATTCCTGGGTGGAATGGTTCCCGGTATCATTCTAGGCGTTGCTCTGATGATTTTCAGCTACTTTGTTTCCGTGAAAAGGAATTACCCTGTTGGCGATAAATTCAACCTGCTTCATTTCCTCAGATCGGCAGGATCCTCCTTCTGGGGATTGGGAACGGTGGTGATCGTTGTGGTTGGAGTGGTAGCAGGAATATTCACCGCTACGGAATCCGCTGCGATTGCAGTGCTGTATGCCTTTTTGGTCACCTTCTTCATTTACCGAGAAATTCCTCTTAAGGAGGTGTTCGGGATACTGTACCGAAGTGTGAAGACACTCTCGGTTGTTATGATTGTAGTTGCCATGGCTACTGCGTTCGGTTGGTTGGTCTCCTACCTGCAGATTCCTAAAATGCTGACGGATGCGATATTCTCGTTCTCAACGAATAAGTTTGTGATCTTGATAATCATGAATATCCTGCTGCTGTTTTTAGGAGCTTTTCTCAACATGGTGTCGATAATTCTAATCATGACACCGATATTGCTTCCGATTGCACAGACAATTGGAATAGATCCCGTCCATTTCGGTGTGATCATGATACTCAATTTGGGGATTGGATTGATTACCCCTCCCGTTGGCACCGTGCTGTATATAGGTAGTGCAGTGTCCGGCCTCAGCATCGAGAAGATTTCCAAGGCACTGCTTCCATTCTATGGTGTGATGATACTGGTGCTGTTGCTGGTTACATATGTGCCACAGGTTGTCATGTTCGTACCTGATTTATTGATGCCATTGAAATAGAAGTGTTCGGAGAATAAGGAATAACTAGAATGGCAATTGAAAAGAAACCAATAGCGCATGAAGCCGAGATTCAGCTGAAGAAGACAAATCCGTCGGTTACAGGTGGTGTGGTCCTGAATTCTGCGAATGGATGCACCAATGGAGCTAGAATGGGTATAAGTTATTATTCTGATGAAAAATATCAAACCTGTGGTGTTCATGATGATCAAGAACTGTTCTACGTCTTGGATGGAACCGGGTTTGTTTTGTTGGGAGAAAAAGAATATCCGATCACAGTCGGTTCTGTATTTGTCGCAACACCTGGTACTCCGCATTCCATACGACGTAACGAGGACTCTCCACCCATTAAGATACTGTGGTTTCATGGGGCTCCTTGAGTGGTTGTGATGGAATAACGTAGCGAAATTCAGAAAGTACAAGGAAAGAAAATGAAACAACGACCAAATATTTTGTTTATCACTACAGACCAACAGAGAAGGGATACCCTTCCTTGCTATGGTGCTGATTTCATGAAGACACCTGCACTTGATCGTCTGGCGGATGAAGGACAAGTGTATGAACAGGCCTATTCGGTGTCGCCGGTTTGCCAGCCAGCCCGTGCATCGTTTCTCATGGGACAGTACCCTTCGTTGACAGGTGTTGGCGCCAACGCAAAATGGTTGCGTAAGGATTCTCCCACAATCGCACGACTATTCAATAATGCGGGGTATCATACAGCAGCGATCGGGAAGATGCATTTCTATCCTTGGTTTGAAACTGAAGGTTTCACCGACAGGGTGGTTGCCGAGGACAAGCGGCATATATACCTCCCGGACGACTGGACCAAATTCCTACATGAACATGGATTTCAACGATTTCATCCTTCACAAATCGATGAGTATAACCAATCCGGTTGCTCATTCACCAATCCTCTGTCTGAAGACTTGCACGTGGATGGCTTCATAGGTAACAAGGCAGTCGAATGGATTGATTCTGTTCAGGATGAACCTTTCTTTTGTTGGGTGTCATTCAATAGTCCCCATGATCCCTATGACCCACCCGAATCATTTGCCGATATGTATGCGGATGTGGATATTCCTTCTCCAATAGGTGGAAAGGAAGATTTGAACGACTGTCCCGATTATATGATTAAAAATCTTGAGATGTGGTCGAAGAACCCATTGTTCCGTTCGAATTTCGATGATATCCCAAAAGAGAAGGCGATGGAATGGAGGCGGAAATACTATGCATGCATATCATTCATTGACAAAC
>Ga0334898_1003332_pt1 | contig 13140 bp, 15 predicted proteins | sample GraSluR3_MG_10_FD_207228 | JGI IMG/M metagenome (GOLD analysis project Ga0334898, IMG submission 207228) | Sludge microbial communities from methane-producing bioreactor in Wageningen University, Netherlands - Granular Sludge_3_08-R3 | ecosystem: Engineered > Bioreactor > Anaerobic >... | reverse complement strand
GGAGGATTTGGTAGTGACAGTGCAAAAAGGCCTTGTCTAGTGGAAAAAGCCCTGGAACGTGCCCGAAAAATACATGGATTCAAAGGTGATGAAATATTCATTATTGGAGATACTCCTCGGGATGTGGATGCAGCTAAACCCTTCCATCTTCACACCATAGCCGTAGCCACAGGCAGATACTCCACCACTGAACTGGAAAAAACCGGGGCAGATTTTGTTCTGGAAAGTTTAGAAGATATTAAAAGAGTCAGGGGAATTTTGGGGATATAAGTTAAATAGAGAATTTAAATCAAAGAATTAGTTAAGATTTTTCTATTTTTTACTTATTTAGAATCATACTGGCTAATATTGTATATTATAAAGATAGAAGTTGATTATAAAGAGATAGAAGTTAAGAGGTAGAAGTTAAGAGGTAGAAGTTAAGAGGTAGAAGTTAAGAGGTAGAAGTTAAGAGGTAGAAGTTAAGAGGTAGAAGTTAAGAGGTAGAAGTTGTCAGGTCCTTCAGGAAGAAGGGGATAGGGAAATGATTATAAGTGTAATTAAATTGGCTTTGATCAGTTAACAAAAAACTAGATTAATCTTTTCCAACCTTTTCAATGGCTTCACTGTATCCCTTTTTAAACCCTAACTTAAAACCTTCCTTAAAAAGCTCTAAAGAGAATTCTCTTAATCGTTCATTCTCTTTCTGGTAGTTCTTATTCTCTTCTTTATAGCGTTGCATTTCGGAAAGTTCAATCAGGTTTTTTCTTTCCATATAATGCCTCTTTTTCTTTTTAACTGAGAAAAACATCGAGGTGCACCTCTTATTCTTTGTGGGCAGTTTCTCTCTCAATTATTAAATAGAATGAAACACTATTTAAATATTGCTATTTGTGGTTCTGTGTTCACTCTTTGTGATATAAACTGGATTTATTAAAACATACAAAGTGGGAGTTAATTCTTCACAAAAACTGATCAAATCCACTAAAGCACTGATTAATGGTTAATTGGATTTATTAAAGCTAATTAAAATATTAAATACTCAATAAAATTTAAAACAGCATCCTAAACTTATTATAATTCTAGTTTCTTCCCTCATTAATACATTTGACCCAGAATCAGTATTAAAATACAATTTTTCCATTTTCATTACTCTTTTCATCTCTTATTTTGCCTTTAAATCCCTTAAATTTCAATATAAACGAGTAAATGCTCTAATTAGTTTATGATTTAATAAAGAATTAAATAATTTCTTAGGGTATGTGTAAACTTTGCACTATAGAACTAATTTCAAACAACTATTATTAATCTTCAGGATCATATTTTAATTAGAGACAGTTGAGTGTATTGTTTTAATGAGGGGGGATTAAAACATGACTTATTTCAGGGCAGAGATGGAAACTATGCCTCGAGACGAACTTGATTCTATTGTGGATGAGCGTATACGTTACACCGTGGGATATGCTGCTGAAAACTCTTTTTTTTACCGTAAATGGTTCCAGGAGCATAATATAAACCCGGCAGATATTCGTGAACATGAAGATCTACGGGAATTACCTATTATATCAGGGAAAACAGTCAGAGAAAGGCAACCTCCTGAGACTGAAGAATTCGAATTTAGATGTGTTGATTGGGATGAGATTTTCACCATCCATGAAACCAGTGGTACCAGTGGAACGCCTAAATCTTTCTTTTTAACCTGGGATGATTGGAATCGCTATGCTGAAAAGTATGCCCGATCATTCGTCAGCCAGAACTTTGGCACTGATGATAAGGTGGTGGTCTGTGCCTCCTATGGTATGAATGTGGGGGCCAATACCATGACTTTAGCAGCCCAAAAAATAGGAATAACCATAATTCCTGAGGGTAAATGCACCTTTCCAGTGCGCATCATCAAGAATTACCAGCCCACTGGAATTGTGGGTAGCATCTTTAAGCTTATCCGCCTGGCCAGAAGAATGGAAAAAGAAGGTATAAATCCTCAGGAATCCAGTATTAAAAGATTAATTACGGGTGGAGAGAGTTTTACCGAGGAATCACGGGCCTATGTTGAGAAATTATGGGGAGTGCCAGTTTACAACACCTATGGTAGTACAGAGGGAACTATGTGTGGAGAGTGCCACGAGAAGGTGGGTTTACACGTACCAGAGGATCTGGTACACCTGGATGTTTACGATCCACAGATGGAAGATTTTGTGGCAGAAGGAGATTGTGGGAGAATGGTTCTCACCACATTACTACCTCCGGGTGGTAAAACAGGTACTATTCTCTTGAATTATGATACAGAAGACACTACCGTGGTGGTTAGCCGGGAGAAATGTCCATGTGGTCGGACTCATATGAGGATCATGAACCCCCAGAGGGAGGCGGAAACAGTGTGGGTGTTGGGGTCACCATTTAACCGTGTGGATGTTGAGAAAGGGGTTTTCCAGCCTGAAAATATGGATTATATCACTGGCGAGTATGAGGCCTTCCTTTATGGTGATGAGGAAGAAGTTACCCTCAGGGTTAGTATGGAATGTTATGATCCTAAAAAATGTGGGCATGAACTGGTTCAGGAAAACTTTTTGAAATCTTTCCTAGAATACAAAGTTGCACTATATGAAGCATATCAAGATGGAAGTTTTAACATTCTCTTCAATTTTACTGGACCCGAGGGTCTTGAATTTTATAAGATCAAGGGTCGTCCTAGACGTTTGGTTGATCGTAGGTGAGTGTAAAATAGAGGAAATGAAGATCCAGTTTTTCATATAGTGAACCGACACACCAACAATAAGTGATCATTGGTATCGTGGTGCTGATTTTATACGTACTGATTGTATGCTGGCCATGATTTCATCAGTAATAATCAAAGACCTGAACAGTCCATTGCACCTGATTAACAGGAGTATCAGGAACATCAATGTTAACTGAGTAACTCCCAGGCTGAGTTTTAATCTGTAAACTCATGGTCTTCACAGACATATCATCACCATTCCAGGTCAGATCATCTGAGGATGTAGCACCATCAGATCCATAGATCTGGCATTTAAGTTCAGTATCAGCAGTTAAGGGTTGGGCAGTGATGTATACTCTCATCTTGTTCCCTTGAATATGGAAGGGTCTTAAATCATCAGAAGTTCCATTGTAAATGGCGATCTGATTCCAAGTGGCCTGTCCAGAAATATAAGAATCATTATCATTTACAGTAATAGGAGTATGGGGCCATAGGATGGCAACTGTAAGTATAAACAAAATCAGAATACCCATCCCTAAAATTTTAAGGTTTGCAGTGGAAAAACCTCCATCCCTACCTTTTTCTTTATCTTTTGATGGGTTAGGGGGTTTTTCAAGATTTAAAGGTTCACCACAAAATTCGCAGATCACAGCATCGTCTGGATTTTCATGTCGACATTTGGGGCAAATCATTCTCATTCACCATTTTTTAGTTAAAAACAGCTATCATGACTCAACTAATTATAATTATTTATAATTCAGGATATTTATGTTTATTCATATTATTAGCGGGAGGCCCGGGAAAAATAACTTTTTGACAGTTCACAGTAATCCAGAATAGTAGAATAATAGTTCACAATAATTCAGAATAGTAAAATAATAGGAAGTAAGCTAATAAGCAGTAAATAATAGGAAGTAAACTAATAAGACAGTAAAATAACAGGGAAATGAATAGATCCAGTTAGAATTTATTTATTGTTAGGATTTTGAACTTCCAAGATCTCTATAGAGTTAGTGGGACAGTTCATCTGGCAATCAAGGCAGCCGCAGCACTGTTCTGTGTTTATCTGGCACTTTAAATCCACAATATTAATGGCACCCATGAGGCAGATATCTGTGCAAACTCCGCAGCCAATACAGGTATCTCCTACCATGGCTTCAAATTTTTGTTCAATTAGAATATGCACAATAGTTCTGGTGTTATTCAGATCTCCAGTGAGAGCGTAGGTCATGTACAAAAAATCTCGGTTACAGCAGTTAGTGACAGCTTCAGCAACTTCAATAGATCCCCATGAAAGGTTTCTTCCGTTTAAATAATGAGAAACAGTTGACCGATCCATTCCCAATTTATCAGCAATGTCTTTTTGGAAATAACCATTTTTTCTGAGCTTCACTGCTGCCAGGTACTTCAATCCAGATGCAATATGTTTGGGCATGTATCCACCATGTGTAATTACACAGCTAGAATTTTGGTAAGTGTGTAATCAATTTTGACAGTATATTCTTAATTTTAAGTATGTCAAATAATAACGATTCTGTTGTATTAAAAATATTCCCACAATTAAATAATTTTGCATAGGTTTCCTTATAAATGTGTTGTCTCTCCACTCATGTATTAAACATTTAAATAATAATATTAAAAGTATAGTACTGGATCCTTGTTTACCAATACTTAAGTTGCTAGAAACTAAATATTCACTACTCTTTTGGGATGTTTGCAGATGGTGACTGAAGATCCTAACTTATTCTTTCTGGCCATGTTTTTTACTAATACAATACTCCTGTTTTGTGGCGTTATGATAATGAAAACTATAATTATTGGAGTCTTTGATGAACATAAAAACGAAGAAAAAATCCCTTATTGAACAAGTTAAAGATATCTACAAATATTCCGATAAGCTCAAAGTAAGGGTTGAAAGTATGGTGAGAACATAATACATTTCCCCCTCTTTTATTTCTAATTTATTTTTTCTTGTGTTTGTAAATTAAATACGTGAAAAACCCAATTATCCCTATAATAACTATTATGTCCAGTATGTGGAAATATCCTTTAATCATATTCCATTTAGGTCCTAATTGAACGCCAATGTATCCCAATATAAAACACCAAGGTAATGAACCTAGTAAAGTGTATATTATGAATCTTTTCAGATCCATGTGTGAGATCCCTGCAGGAAGTGAGATAAATGTGCGTATTCCGGGTAGTACTCGGCTGATGAGCACGGCTTCATGTCCATATTTATTGAACCATTCATCTGCCATTTCCAGTCGGTTGTGAGTGATTAGAATATATTTCCCATATTTTTCTAGTAAAGGCCTTCCACCCTTTAAACCTACAAAATAGGCAATTAATGACCCGAACAGATTTCCTAAAGCACCAACAATTGTTATTCCAATTAAACTCATTTTGCCTTCATATACTACAAAACCTGCAAAAGGCATTATAACTTCACTGGGAAGAGGGATGCATGCACTTTCCAGTGTCATACCAATAAAAATTCCCCAGTAACCTAAATTTTCAATTAAATGAATTATTAAAGTACTTACATATTCGACGATGCTAATCATTGAAATCTACCTCATCAAAACAATCCATTAAAAAAAAATAATAGTATTTCTAAATTTTCTCCTGGTTTAGTTCATCTAATAAACAAGTGTGGGTCAATTTATCGACAAAGATATTATCTTCGACCTTTAATGCCAGTAGTGCTGATACAATTCCTACAATTGCTCCGAATAGAACATCTAGGGGATAATGAACACCTATGTATATTCTTGAAAACCCTATTACTCCTGCGAAAGCTAATAATGGATATATTAAACGATAACTTTTTTCTTTGAAATTAAATTTGTATTTTAAACCGATGATTGTAGCTGCTGCAAAAGATGATGCTGTATGGCCAGAAGGAAAAGAATAAGCTTCACTTTCTGTAACTAGAAGATCAACATTATGCAAAGCAAGGAAAGGTCTGGGTTCAGCAATGATGAATTTCAGTAAATAAACAATTACATTACTAATAAATAATGCAGCTAAACCCAGTATTGCTACTTTTTTTCCTTTTTCCCCTCCGAAGATAAACAATAATCCACAAATTCCTGCCCAAGCAATAACACTACCAAAATTGGTGATCAGGGGCATTATAAAATCAAATAAATTGTTATCCAGTCCATGATTAATCATATAAAATAGCATTACATTTTGATTAAATATTTCAGTTAATATAAAATTATACATGAAAAATTACTCCTTATTTATCTGAATTAACAGATTAATTCAAGATTTTACTTGTTTACATGAATTTTGGAAGTAATTATAAAGTACTTTTTCCAGAATTACACCCCAATCTTTCCCCAGTCTTTGATCATAAAGTGGAGGATAACCTGTTAAAAAATGAAAAAAAAATATTCCTATTTAAAAATTAGAAATAATATTAGTATGTTATTTTAAATAGGATGCTTAAAGCCAGTAATTGAATTATGTTAATGAAGAATAACTCAAACAAGTGCTTGATAGCCTCTAAAGTTTCACTTGGTTCTGGTCCTGCGAAATTTAGCAGAATTAAAAAGGTTGTTGCAGCAATATTCTGCACAAAAAGAACCAGAGTAAAATATAAAAGGCCTATAGTGAATTCAGACTTCATATCCTTGTAACTATTCCAATAAATATAAAACAAACCAAATAACAGACATACATTAGCTACACCCACCCCAATAGCCACGTATTTGATAGTATAAAGTAAACCAGTTTCAAGTATCATTTTTATTCCTCACCCTTTCATTTAATATTCAGTTTACTCCAGATTTCTTCGAAAATTTCATAATTTTCTTCCATTTTCGGAGAAAGAAAATATAATTTACCATAAGTATCTCCAATAGGTTGAATCAAATTATTTTTCTCTAAAATTTTTATATGATGCCTTACGGTCTTATAATCTAAACATAGTTCCTCTGAAATCTGATGAGCATTATAAGGTCTTTCAGAAATCAATTTGAGAATTCTAGCCCTATTTTTACCTCCTCTTTTACCGGCTATTAGCCACCAGAGTAACTTTTCCATAAGTTAATTTATAGAAACAACTACTATTTTAATATCAAATTAACCTGAAAGTACTAATTAAATTTAGAAACAATTATTTTTAAGGTAAAAATCAGGGGCTAGAAAAAAAATTCAACAAATATAGTTCTTTTTTATTTTCTTTAATTTAATACTGCGAAGATCAATGAAAATATCTACTATTTTTTATTATTTTGTGAATCATCTTCCATTTGCTTAATTCCAGTGGCATGGTCTAGATCATTTCGTAACTGTAATATTTTCTGTTCTAACTCCATCAACCGATCATCGGTAACAGCCTGGAATTTGATTTGTTCAGTAATGGTCACCAGGCTCATGTGCTGCTTATAAAGAATACGTAAAGCTTGCATGTCTGGTTGGTAGTAAGAACGGATTACCATGTCTTTTTTTCTTTGGTGGCCCATTAGGTAGTCGGGGTCACATCTTCCCAGGACTGGGTCCATCATGTTCCCAAAGAATTTCCTTAAATTGTGGCTTCGGAAATAGATGTAACGGCCTAGTTTCCAGAATTTGCATTGATTATTAACTCTGGTGAAGTATCTGCTGAATACGGAATCTTCCAGGGCCCATTATCTTGGTTTCGGAATAACTTTTCATCTGGAGAGTTGGCAGAGTGGTCTTCCAGTAGCGTAAAATGTTTAAGGTCATGGCTAAGACCAAACAAGTTGTTATACTGTTATTGTTCAGGCCATTTAATTAACCCAACAACCTTAACTAAGTTATCAATTACTTAACCCAGTAATAATATTTAAATTCTTTAAAATAGAATATAAAATGGTAAATATGAAAATTTGATGGAGGTTTATAACTATGGATAAAATTGTAGTTCTTGTAGTAATTCTATGTGTATTTGTAGGCGTTTCAGCTGCTGGTTATTCTTTTTATGGTCAAGGACAGTCCACACAAAACCAAACTCAGGATCAAGATCAAGATCAACTTCAAACACAAAACCAAACCCAGGATCAAAATCAAACTATGAACCAAACTATGAACCAGTCTTGTGAAAATTCTTCTGGAAACAGTTACCAATACAGGTTTACAGAAATGAATTCATTGCAATCTGAAGGTTCAGCTCAACAATCCCAGAGCGCCTATCAATCTGCCAATCAAAATGGCCAAAATAGGTAAATACTCCTTTTATCACTTTTTTTTATTTTATTAAACATCAATTTACAGGTATATCTCCCCTAAGTATATTTTCCCCCAAGTATATTCCCATTAGTATGACGTATTACTTTTTGTCACAGCCATCTTTTGATTTACAAGAGATGTTTTCTTCATACTTAACATATACTATACCCTCACTTTATCCCATACATATGGTTATTATCCTAAGGAGATATACTAAAATGAACATCACAGATGACAATGTTAACTATAATGAAAAGGTGGAAATGAGTGGTATATTATCATGTTAAATGCAGAAACATATCTCACCCCTCAGAAAGGAATTGGTGGACAAATCAGAACCATAAATGAAGATTTCTATGTAGAAGAAATCCCAGAAACCCAGCCTAAAGGTGAAGGACCAAACACTTGGCTTTGGATCGAGAAAGAAGGTCGAAACACACTAGATGTGGTTTTAGATATTGCTCGAGAAATGAAGATGAACCGGAAACAGATGGGATTTGCTGGGATGAAAGATAAAGCAGCAGTAACCCGTCAATGGATATGTGTCAGTAACAAAACCCCAGAAGAGTTACAGGGATTGGAAGATAAACTTCATCATGTTAAAATATTGGACATTGTTCCCCATCAGAAAAAACTACGCATAGGCCAACTGGTGGGAAATAAATTCCGTTTACAAGTAAGGGATGTGGAAGATCCTGATTCAGCAGCACAAAGGGCAGAAGAAATCCTTGAACAGTTAAAAGAAAGGGGAGTGCCTAACTATTATGGTTTTCAGCGTTTTGGTAAGAACCGGCCCAACACTCACCTGGTGGGCAAAGCCCTGATTAAAGAGGGAGTGAAAGCAGCAGTGGACCGTTACATAGGTCATCCTTACGATACTGAGCCACAACATATCCAGGAAGCCCGTAAATTCTATGATGAAGGAGAACTGGAAGAATCATTGGATTCTATGCCCAGTGGCATGCGCTATGAGAAGATGATGATCCGTACCCTCCTAAAAGAAAAGAAAAAGAAAGGGGAACTGGATGAAAAATCATATATCCGGGCACTTAAAAGTCTGCCCAAACCCTTAAGCAGGATGTTTGTCCATGCTTACCAATCCTACCTCTTTAACCGGGCAGTAAGTGAACGCATCAAACTGGGAATAGACCAGTATGTGGAGGGTGATATTTTAATTGACAATGAAGAGCACCTTATCCATGAATTTGACCCGGAAACAATAAATCAAGAGATAAAGGACTTCCAGGCACATCCTTCTGCTCCTCTATTTGGGAGTAAGGTGCCTCTGGCTGGTGGAAAACTGGGTATAATGGAGCAAGAAATACTGGATGAAGAACACCTAAAACTAGAAGATTTCGTGGTACCATTAATGCCTAAACTGGGAAGTCATGGCATACGCCGTGCTATCCGCTTCAAAATATGGGATGTATCTGCAGAGGTAACAGAAGAAGGGGTTCTATTAGGTTTTTCAATCCCCAAGGGCTCTTATGCGACCAGTGTTCTGAGGGAAGTAATGAAAAAAGATGTTTATTAACCAAGATAAGTTGTTTATCAATCTAAATTAATTTCATTTTATTTTTACACTTTTTTTACTTCTCAGCCGCTCTTACCAAACTCACTTCAAATACCACAATCCATAAGATGGATTACCCCTCAGTGAGGGGTGCCCCCTCATTATCAAACCATTGTCTGAAAAATAAATAAGCGACAGTGTAAACTCCAATAATTGGGCCATTAGTTTTAAATACCAGGATTAAATACCCTGGATAATATCGGGGATTAATAAAAAAAGAGTTATTCCATGGTTATTACTGTTGGTTTTTATTCTTCTGCGTATTTTTCAGGATTTTCATCGAACTCTTTTTTACATCCTGGAGCGCAAAAATAGTACTTTTTACCCTTATATTCACTTGTAAACTTCGCGGTTTTCTCATCTACATCCATTTTGCAAATTGGATCTACAGCCATTTTATCACCTCTTCTTAATCCTACATCTAAATTATATGTAAGTCTTTATCACTTATTTTTTCCATCATCCATTAGTTTCATTCAACTAACTCCAATTTCTTGGCAGGGGGCAAATACCCTTTTAAAAGGAGTGAAAGGGTTACTATGGTCACAGAACTTAAGGCCATGGCCAGCCCAGCATACTCTGGACGGAAAGTAATTCCAAATGTAGGGTATAATAATCCAGCAGCTACTGGTATAAGAATAGCATTGTAAGCAAATGCCCAGAATAGGTTGAGTTTAATACGGCCCATAACCTTATCTGATAATTGTATTCCTGCAACTGCATCCAGTAAATTGTCTTTTATAAGCACAATCTCTCCACTTTCAATAGCCACATCCGTACCACTGCCAATGGCTATCCCCACATCAGCCTGGGCCAGGGCAGGGGCATCATTAATCCCATCACCAACAAAAGCCACAACTTCGCCATTATCTTGAAGTCTTTTAACCTCAGCCGATTTATCCGCGGGTAAAACCCCTGCCAGTACCTGTTCAATACCAATCTTTTCAGAGATGGCTCGGGCAGTTCTCGGGTTATCACCAGTGATCATGGCCGCCTGCAAACCCATCTTCTTAAGTTCAGATATAGCTTGTGGTGTGTTTACCTTTAAAGTGTCAGCTACTCCCAGAATACCAGATAAAACGCCTTTAAAGGCAACTAAAACCGCAGTTTTACCTTCTTCTTCAATATTGGAAATTTTTTCTTCATCTGACTCTGATATGTTGATATTATTTTCCTCAAGCAGGGTTCTGTTACCAATCAAAGTTTCTTTACCATTAACAATTCCAGATACTCCTTTCCCTCCGAAAGTATTGAATTCTTCTGTTTCAATTAATTCAATATCATTATCATGGGCTTTGATAACCATAGCTTCTCCCAGGGGGTGTTGTGAGTTTTTCTCCACACTAGCAGCGATTTGCAGCAAAGTTTTATCATCTATGGTGATACCCATGATATCGGTAACTTCTGGTTTGCCTTTGGTTAAAGTTCCAGTTTTGTCAAAGAGAATGGTGGTTAATTTTCCAGATATCTCCAGAGCTTCACCCTTTTTAACCAGTATTCCAAGTTCAGCACCACGTCCAATCCCCACAGTCACTGCGGTGGGTGTTGCCAGACCCAGAGCACAGGGACACGCCACCACTAGGATAGATATCAGTACAGTGAGCCCAAAAAGGAGAGTGCTTCCCAGGATTAAGTACCAGATTATGAAGGAGATTGTAGCTATGGTGAGAACCGTGGGAATGAAATAAGTAACTGCTCGGTCAGCTATCCTCTGTACTGGTGGTTTGGACCCCTGAGCAGACTCTACCAGTTTGATTATCTGAGCCAGGGCCATATCTTTACCAATTTTTTCTGCCCGGAATTTTAAAACCCCATTCTGGTTAATGGTACCCCCTATAACTGGAGAACCATCCTTTTTAAGAACAGGAATGGGTTCACCAGTGATCATGGATTCATCTACATAGCTTTCACCTGAAACCACCTTTCCATCCACAGGTATACGTTCACCTGGTCTGACCAGCACCAGGTCTCCCACCAGAACATCTTCCACAGGGACCTGAATTTCCTGCTTTTCACCTTCATCACGAATAACAGTAGCAGTTTTAGCCTGCAAACCCACCAGTTTCTTTATAGCAGTTCCTGTGCGTCCTTTAGCACGTGCTTCCAACCAGCGACCCAGCATTAAAAAACCAGCTAGCATCAGAGCAGTTTCGTAGAACATGAAATTAGGGGTTAGCACGATATTAAAGGTACCCAGCAGGCTGGAGCCATAAGCAACTCCAATACCCATGGCATACATAACATCCATATTCAAGGACTTAATTTGCAGAGAACGGTAAGCAGCAGTGAATATAGGATAACTCACATAAATAAAGGGAATGATAGTTACCAAAAGCATGAAATAAGTCATGGGGATGGGTAACATAACTCCAGAATACATCAACACCATTAAAGGAATTGAGAATGCGAAAGCAACGATTAAACGGTTTCTTTTATCATTAAGATCCTTTTCTCGGGCCTTCTCCTCCTCACTTTCATCTAACTCACCCTCTAAACCCAGATATTCATAGCCCAAATCTTCAATGGCATCTTTCATATCAGATACACTGGTCATCTGGGGATTATAGGTTACGTAGGCCTTTTCAGATGCCAAATTAACGTTCACATGGCTTATACCATCAATTTTGTTTAATACGTCTTCTATGGCCTTAACACACATGGCACAGGTCATTCCCCCCACCTTAATAACCACTTTTTCATTCACCACACCGTAGCCTGTGTCTTCCACTTTTTTCTCTAATTCAGGGAGTTTTAGCTTGTCTGGATCATATTTTACTGTGGCTTTCTCAGTTCCGAAATTAACCTGGGCATCTTCAACTCCTTCCATATCCTGAAGTGATTTTTCTATATTCAGAGCACACGAAGCACAATGCATACCTGAAATCTTAATTTCTGCCTTTTTTTTAGAATCATCCACCATTATTAATCCAGCCTTTAGTTTCAATAAACCTTTAGTTCCAATTAATTTCAGTAAATACACTTTAATAACTAAATACACTTTAATAAAATGTTAATTAAGTTAAAGATCATTTTTAAACAATTTTTATCAGTCATGGAATTTTAAAGAGATTTTTTAGAATTTGACCTTCCTTCATAACCAGTACTATGTTTTCAGGATTTCCTAATGATTTGATATCGATCAGGGGGTTAGTTTTACTTATAACCACATCAGCCAGTTTTCCCTTCTCCAGGGTTCCAATTTTATCATCCCATCCCAAAAGTTCAGCAGCCTTTTTAGTACCAGCCTGTATAGCTTCCATAGGGCCCATCCCTATATCACATAGGAACCCCAGCTCCCGCAGGTTCTGACCATGGGGTGCTATACCACTGTCGGTGCCCATAACCATCTTCACCCCTGCATGGTAAGCCTTTTCCATACTTTTACGGCTGTTCATCCACACATTCTTGGCATCTTCCTGACTGAAATAGGGGAGTTCTCCATTTTCCAGCAGTTCTATATTGGTCACGTTTGCCAGTTGGGTGGCTATGAGCCAGGCATCATTTTCCAGGAGCAGATCAATGCATTCATCATCCAGGTAAGTTCCATGTTCAATAGATTTTATACCTGCCTTTAAAGCGTTTTTAACACCTGCTGATCCATGGGCATGGGCCATAACATGTAAATTGCGATATGATGTTTCTTCAACCATTACCTGTAATTCTTCCA
>Ga0334898_1003320_pt1 | contig 13159 bp, 10 predicted proteins | sample GraSluR3_MG_10_FD_207228 | JGI IMG/M metagenome (GOLD analysis project Ga0334898, IMG submission 207228) | Sludge microbial communities from methane-producing bioreactor in Wageningen University, Netherlands - Granular Sludge_3_08-R3 | ecosystem: Engineered > Bioreactor > Anaerobic >... | reverse complement strand
AAGGCAGTGTTAATAAAATAAAGCTCACAAAACGCATAATGTATGGCAGAAATAGTTTTAAATTACTCAAAGCAAAATTGCTTCTAAATGAATATTTTTATCAAATCAACTAACTGTGGAAAGAACCTCTTGAGCGCTTTCAAATTCAGCTTTTTCATAGGCGAGCATTAAATTAAACAAATCAGAAAATAGAGTTTCTTTTAATAAAAGCGTATTCTTTATGTTTTCAGCAAGAGAGAGATCAACAAGTAACTCCTCCATGGGTTGTTCTAAAATGGCATCAAGGACAGAGAGAATACCAATCATGCGTAAGGAACTTAGATGACTGTGAAATCTTGAAGATTCGCCTAAGTTTTCCATGAATTTCATACGAAATATACTTATTTTTACGAGTTCATCAGGTTTGTCTTGGCTTAATTGATTGATTGTCGCTAAAGTGAACCATTTGTTGAAATGGTTCATACCTAATAATGCTAAAGCATGTTTTACGGATTTTACATCGCTAACAAGAGAATAGGATGAGTTTACAAGCTTTAGTAATCGGTAAGTCAAGGATATGTCTGTTTCAATTATACGGCTTACAGTATTATAGTTTGGCTCTTCCTTTTGCATTTCGGCAAGGATAAGTAGATAGTTTTGGTAGAGCGGATTCATTTTTTTCTTTTTTAACATAATAGGGTGACTAAAATAATACCCTTGGAAATAGTCAAAGCCTAGTTTAGCAGCGTATTCAAAATCAAGCTCTGTTTCAACTTTTTCGGCTAAAATAAGCTTGTGGTTCTCTTTAAGATGGGTCCGAATGGTTGATAATTTGTCCTTTGGATTTAATAGAAAATCGACTTTAATAATATCGCAAAGGTCAAAAATTTCCTTATATGGGTAATCAAAGGTATAGTCATCTAAGGCTAATAAATATCCTTTTGATTTTAATTGAATTAATTTTTCGAGTATTTCTGAGGTAGGTTGAACCGTTTCGAGAAGTTCGATGACGGTTTGTTCGGGGGACAATAGTAAAGGAATATCTTGTAATATAAGATCCGCATTAAAATTAATAAAACATAATTTGTGTTCAGAAATGAGTTTCAAACCAAAGTTTAGATAGCTGTTAACAAGAACAATAGAAGTTGCAGCGGAATCGTCAATCGTTCCGTCAAAATAATTGGCATTCGTATGTCGATACAATAATTCATAAGCAATCGTATGCGAGTGCTTGTCAAAAATGGGCTGTCGCGCGATATAATTATCCATAATATACTCCTAAGTTTTTATCGTCATTTGCTATTTATTATACAATATTTTACATGTTTTTACAAATAAAAAACAGATGATTCACGACTAGACGCTCTTGCAAATTAACGAAGTAAAGTCTTTCTTTGTGCTTAAGTATGTGCTATAATAATGGCATTAAAAGTTAATCATAAATATGGAGGTAGAAAATGTATTCATTTGAAACAATACACGAATTTGACCCGGAAGTGGCTGATTCAATTCAGTCTGAGATTAATCGACAAAAAAATAATATTGAACTTATTGCTTCCGAAAATTTTGTATCAAAAGCTGTAATTGCAGCTATGGGTACGCCTTTAACGAATAAATATGCTGAAGGATATCCGGGCCGTCGTTATTATGGGGGATGTGAATGTGTTGATGTTGTTGAGAACTTAGCAAGAGATCGGGCAAAGGAGATTTTTGGTGCTGATCATGCGAATGTGCAGCCGCATTCAGGGGCACAAGCCAATTTAGCCGTGTTTTTTGCCGTGTTAGAGCCGGGCGATAAAGTTATGGGGATGAATTTATCCCATGGTGGCCATTTGACGCATGGTAGTCCAGTGAATATATCAGGAAAGTATTTCGAGATTATTCCTTATGGTGTGAATGAAGAAGGCTTTATTGATTATGACGAACTTGAGCGAATTGCTCTTGAAGAAAAGCCGAAGATGATTATTGCTGGTGCAAGTGCCTATGCGCGTACCCTTGATTTTAAACGATTTAAAGACATTGCAGATAAAATAGATGCTTATTTAATGGTTGATATGGCGCATATTGCAGGGCTTGTTGCGGCAGGTTTGCATCCAAATCCTGTTGAACATGCCGATTTTGTAACGACAACAACTCACAAAACATTACGAGGACCACGAGGTGGTATGATTTTGTGTAAAGAGAAGTATGCAAAAGCTATTGACAAAGCCGTCTTCCCGGGAATTCAAGGGGGACCCTTGATGCATATTATTGCAGCAAAAGCTGTAAACTTTAAAGAAGTATTAAGTCAAGAGTTTAAAGACTATCAGCAACAGATTGTTAAGAATGCCAAGGCTTTGTCCGAAGCACTAATGAAACGCGGAATTAACATTGTATCCAACGGAACAGATAACCACTTGATGTTATTGGACTTACGTAGCTTGAAGCTGACAGGAAAAGTGGCAGAGAAGTTACTCGATGAAGTTCAAGTGACCTGCAACAAAAACACAATTCCCTTTGATCCTGAAAGTCCTTTTGTAACAAGTGGAATTCGCTTAGGAACACCTGCAGTAACAACACGAGGAATGAAAGAAGCTGATATGGATACCATTGCAGAAATTATACATATTGCTTTAACAGATTTTGATAATTCTAAAGATAAAGCCATTGAGATGGTTAAAGAATTAACCGGTAGATATCCATTATATGAATAATAATAAAGACTTGCTCAATTATGAGCAAGTCTTTTACGTATGATGCTAGGAGGATTGTTATGAAAGAGAAAAAAATTATGGCAGATTTAAAATATCTTAAATTATTAAGTAAGCAGTTTCCAACAGTCTATGAGGCTTCAACCGAAATTATTAATTTAGAAGCAATATTAAACTTGCCAAAAGGAACGGAACATTTTTTGTCGGATATTCATGGAGAAGATGAAGCGTTTTTACATATCTTAAAAAGCGGATCAGGAATTATACGTAAAAAAGTTGAAGATGTTTTTGGATCAACCATTACTAACAACAGCAAAAAGAAATTAGCAATATTAATCTACTATCCAAATGAAGTGCTTAATAAGAATAGTGAATTAACAAGTATGTCAGAAGTTGAACGTTATGACTGGTATGAAGTGACGCTTCATCGCTTAGTTCTTGTTCTAAAAGAGGTGTCTTCAAAGTATACCCGTTCAAAAGTACGGAAAGCATTACCGAAAGAATTTGAATATATCATTGAGGAGTTATTACATCATCGGGATAACGACCCTGATAAAGAACATTATTATTCTCAAGTTATAAAAAGTATCATTGAGATAGGCAGAGCTAAAGCATTTATTATTGCTATTAGTGAAGTGATTCAACGTTTAGCGGTTGACCACTTACATATTCTAGGAGATATATACGATAGGGGCCCCAGACCGGATGTGATCATGGATAAGCTCATGCGTTATCATTCTTTAGATATTCAGTGGGGCAATCATGATATTGTATGGATGGGAGCGGCTTCAGGTTCATGGATATGTATTTTAAATGTCATACGGGTAAGTGCGCGTTACGGTCAGTTAGATATTTTAGAAGAGGCCTATGGAATTAATTTGTTGCCGATAGCAAAATACGCCATGTATCATTTTAGCAATGTTGAAGGCCAATTTTATCCAAAAAACACTGAAGATTTATTGGAAGATGAAGTTGTTTTGGCAGCGCAAATAAATAAGGCAACGACCTTTATGCTCCTAAAAATTGAAGAGCAGATAGCAAAGAGACGTCCGGAATATCAAATGGAAGATCGGTGCCTTTTATCTAAAGTTGACTTTGTAAATAAAAGGATTCAACTTGCTGATAAAGAATATCCGTTAGAAATAGATAGTTTTGAGACCATAGATATTGACAATCCTACCCAATTATCTGAAGAAGAACATCTTATTATGCTTAAATTACAGCAGTCATTTTTAAATAATACACGGTTACAGGAGCACGTTGCATTTTTATTTGAAAAAGGTGGTATCTATAAAATATATAATAAAAATCTTCTCTACCATGGATGTATTCCATTAGACCCGAATGGAGACTATACAAAAGTGACAATGGATGGAATACAGTATAGTGGAAGAGAGCTACTCGATCAATATGAGTTGTTACTACGTGAAGCCTATGGAAATCGCTTTGAAAGTGAAGATGATCAAGAAATGGACATTTTTTGGTATCTATGGTCAGGGAAACATTCGTCACTATTTGGCAAAGATGGGATGAAAACATTTGAGCGACTGTTTATAAAAGATAAAGAAACACATATAGAAAAGAAAAATGCCTATTATGAACATATATTAAATGAAGACGTGTGTAAAAAAATACTCAAAGACTTTGGTTTGCTACCGAATTATTCAAGAATTATCAACGGTCATGTTCCGGTAAAGGTTAGTGAAGGTGAGAGTCCTATAAAATCGGGCGGTCGTCTGATTGTTATTGATGGAGGTTTGGCCAAGGCCTATCAAGAAGTAACCGGAATTGCCGGATACACATTAATCTTTAATTCTCATGGAATGTTGCTTGCAGCCCATGAACCCTTTACTTCAGCAAAAGATGCTTTTGAAAATAATATTGATATGATTTCTTCGCTATCGATAGTGGAAGCGTCAAAAGAACGTATTCTTGTTGGCGACACCGATATTGGTCAACAACTCTACAATGATATTAAAGATTTAAAACTTTTACTTACGGCATATCGCAAAGGAATTATTAAAACTTTATTATATTAGAGGGTTTTCCATAGACAAGCCATGTCGAGTGTGATAATTTAAGGTATACACTTGAATGAAAAGTAAATGGAGATGATAGTATGAAATGCTCTGTATGTAAAGAAAATACAGCAGTTGTTTTTATAACAAAAATGGCAGATAATAAACCGGAACGTATGGGTTTATGTTTGCCGTGTGCAAGTAAACAAGGAATTAGTCCGATTGAACAGATGATGCAACAAAGTGGGATGAGTTCTGAAGAATTTGATAATATAAATCAGCAAATGATGCAAATGTTTGAAGATCCTGATATTAGTGATTCAATTAATAATTTTATGAGTCAAATGACCGATGGAGAACAAGGGGAGAATATGTCAGAAATGTTGGGTGCATTTGCAGGAAACATGCGCCCTGAAGATTCAGAAAAGGCAGATGATGCTAAATTCTCAGAAGAGGATGATGTGAATCAAGACAAACCATTTGGTAATATTTTTGGCAAAAAGCAAACGAAAGTTAAAGAAAAAAAATCCAACAATAAGCGTAAAAACCTTGATGCATTTGGCATTAATTTAACAGCAAAAGCTAAGCTTGGTGAAGTGGATCGTATCATTGGACGCCACCGTGAGATTGACCGTGTTATTCAAATATTAAATCGACGACAGAAAAACAATCCGGTTCTAATTGGTGAACCCGGCGTTGGTAAAACAGCAATTGCCGAAGGTTTAGCGGTGCGTATCGTTGAAAAGCAAGTACCTGTTAAGCTTCTGGATGCTGAAATTTATTTATTGGATTTGACGGCTTTAGTTGCAGGGACACAGTTTCGTGGACAATTTGAAGGTCGCATGAAGGCCATTATTAATGAAGCAATGTCAAGCGGTAATGTTATTCTAGTTATTGATGAACTGCATAACATTACAGGTGCCGGCGAAGCTGAAAGTGGCGCTATGAATGCTGCAAATATTTTAAAACCTGCCCTTGCAAGAGGCGATGTTCAAGTTATCGGTGCAACAACCCTTGAAGAGTATCGTAAGCATATTGAAAAAGATACAGCCCTTGAACGACGATTTCAATCGGTTCTTGTCGAAGAACCAACAGAAAGTGAAGCAATAGAAATGATTCAAGGAATTAAAGATTATTATGAGGATTATCATAAAGTTCACATATCCGATGCAATTATTGCAAGTGCCGTACATATGTCAAAACGTTATATACATGATCGTTATTTGCCGGATAAGGCAATTGATGTTCTGGATGAAGCGGGGTCACGGGCAAACTTGAAAAATAAAGGTTTGGTTGAACTAGAGGCTTTAAAAAATAGACTCGCTAAAGTTATTAATGAAAAAGAAGAGGCGGCAAATGAAGATGATTTTGAGAAAGCGGCAGATTGTCGAGTTGAAGAATTACGTTTAACTGAAAAAATTCATCAACTTGAGGTAACGTGTGACAGTGTCTCAATAACTCAAGAGGACATTGCATATGTCATTGAAGCATGGACAAGAATACCCGTTCAAAGCATTAATGAAGAAGAAAAGCACAAACTCCTTAATTTAGAAAATCGATTGGAGCGTCGAGTTAAAGGTCAAGAGCATGCGATTCGTATTTTGGCCAAGACAATACGACGTAATCGGTCAGGATTTAAAAAACGATTTAAGCCAAGCTCCTTTATTTTCGTTGGACCCACCGGGGTTGGGAAAACGGAATTAACAAAAAGTTTGGCAGAAGAGCTTTTTGGTGATGAATCTGCCATGATCCGATTTGATATGTCAGAATTTATGGAAAAACATACGGTATCTAAACTGATTGGTGCACCTCCTGGATATGTCGGTTATGATCAAGCAGGCCAATTAACCGAAAAAGTAAGACGACGTCCTTATTCTGTCATCTTATTAGATGAAATTGAAAAGGCCCACGCAGATGTATATAATTTATTGCTTCAAATTCTTGAAGATGGACGGTTAACCGACAGTCAAGGACGAAGTGTTAATTTTGAAAACACTGTGATTATTATGACATCCAATGCAGGAACAAGCAATAAAAGTAGTTCTATTGGTTTTAATAATGATTCAAACAAAGCAAAAGATCTTCATGAGTTAGATGCATTGAAATCTTTCTTTAGACCGGAATTTCTTAATCGCATTGATGAAACAATTATATTCCAGTCATTGTCTAGGGAAGTGTTAAAAGACATTGTCGAAGTGATGTTAAAAGATGTAATCAATACAGCGAAAGAAAAGGAAATTGAGCTTACCGTTACGGATGCCGCTAAAGAGTATTTGGTTGAAGTTGGATTTGATGAGAAATATGGCGCTAGACCTTTACGCAGAGCTATTGGCAAACATATTGAAGATGAGTTGGCTGAATTATTTATCAAAGATATGATTCAAGAAGAAAGTAAAGTCAGCGTTGACTATATTAACAAAAAAATTGTGGTTAGTCATAAATAACACATAATTTAAATAAATGAGCTGCTATTAATTTAGCAGCTCATTTATTTTGGCGAGATTTATTAAATTTTTTGGTAATACAATTGTCGTATATAAATAGTCGATTTCTTCCTGACTTATTGAATCAATGTAGTTTTTTGTGTAATTCTTGTCAGGTTGGACATAGCGACGAATAAAATCGACGGCTTTATTATATGCAATTGCAGCCTTGTGAATAGATTGAAAATAGCCTAGAACAATATATCCGTTGACATGGATTTTCGCTTTATAGCGCATTTTGTTTTTGTATATTTTTTTTTCGACGCCATGATAAGGATTAATGATATCTATATTATCGTAGCGAAAATTGTAAGGGTCCTTGTCGATAAAATGATAATCTTTGCCTACTGAGGCATGATTGCGAATACCAAAACGTGTTAATATATTCATTTGCATACCAAAATCGTTTACAAAAAAATAATTTCCACGTTTAAAAATTTTATGAGTACCATAAAAAAATAGGTCATCAACATCAAAGGTTAGAATTGTTTGTTGCGACAAATGATAGGTGAAATAATGCTTATATAGATAAATTGGCGTTTTAAAATAAAGACCATTATCTCTGAAATTATGGAGTATAACCCATTTTTCATAACTTAAGGACTGATTCGTTTTATTGTAATCATGAAGACGATATCGATTGTTACGTACAATGAGACTGGCTAATGCATAACATTTTTCTGCGGTGACATAAGATTCAGTGCTGCCTAAACTAATATGTTTGTTTTTGTACGTTATTGACACGCGATAGTATTGTTGACCGTTTTTTTTTGTTGTTATATAAATTCCTGTAGGCATACGCATCGTCCTTTTCTTATATTATAGCTAGTATAGCATGAAAAACAGGAAAAAGACAAATAAGACAAGGGAAATAGTACTTAATCTTTCCTTAGGTAAAATTATATATATACATATACAATCGGAAAATCAACCAAAAAACTAAGGTATTTTCAAGAAAAAATAGGTAAAACGCTAATATAGATAACAGAATATTCTGAAAATTATAAAAAAATATCTAAAGTGAAGGTGGATTCATTGACTTAAAAATTGAAACTAAGTATAATGACCAAGTCGTAAAAAGTATTCAAAAGGAGATATTATGAATTTTTTTAAAAAGTTATTTGAATTTTTATTTCACAAGAATCATACTATATCTAAAAAAGTATATACTTTTGGTTGCGTTATCGTTACGGCTTGTATTGTAAGTGTTTTCATATTGGGTTCAAATGGTTATTTAGTGAATGTATATAGTGCTAAGAACCAAGAAGAACAAGAAAACATTTCAAAAGAAAAAGAACTAGATGAAATTGAGATGAACACTGAAAATGAAGATGAAATCGTTCTGCTGCTAGATCGTACCCTTCTTAGTCATCCAATAATGAATCTAGATGCATTTCAGACAATACAAGACATCGATGCACCAAGCAATCAAAAAGTATTGTCAATTATGAACGATGAAGATAAAAAAGAGATTTTATCAACATCGGCAATCGTAAGTGATGAAAATGTACTCAAAGATTTAGTGGATGAATTACTCGAAGGTATGACGTTGGTTGGCTATGAACCGATTATTGAATATCGAGAACCGATTGAACTATCAGAGACCGATTATAGTGTGTTATTACGTATTGTTGAGGCAGAGGTTGGCTCAGAGGATTTATTTAATCGAACGATTATTGCTAATGCAATAATTAACCGTATGTATGATTCGTCATATCCAGATACCATTGAAAAAGTTGTTTTTCAAAACAATGGGAAAATATATCAATTTTCTCCAATCTTAGATGGGCGCTATTATGAAGTTAATGTAAGTAAAGATACAAAAAAAGCAGTAGAGATTGCTTTGGCAGGTGTTGACAACAGTGCAGGAGCACTATCCTTTGTAAATCCGAATATTACGAGTGCAAAAAATATGCGCTGGTTTAATACGAAACTTCAATTTGTGACAAAGTATGGAGTTGTTGAATATTTCAAGGATAAATAAATTATTTAAGATAAAGAGTATTGCGGAAGCAATACTTTTTGTCTTTCCTTCAAAAACAATTGTATTTGATAGAAGAATATGTTATAATTTCCCCAAACTTTCTAATTAAAATTACATAAGGTGGTATAGGATGAAAAAAATAGGTTATAATAGTACACGCGGAAATGAAAAAAATGTTGAGTCATCTTACGCAATTGTTAAAGGCTTGGCTAATGATGGTGGATTGTTTGTTCCCAATCAAATCCCAAAGTTGAGTAAAACATTTGAAGAATTAAAAAATCTGTCTTATCAAGAGATTGCCTGTTATGTTTTAGGAGAGTTTCTTACAGATTTTACAGAAGAAGAAATCAAGCACTGTGTTTATAGTGCATATGATCATAAATTTGACAACCTTGATATTGCTCCAATTGTTAAGAAGAATGACTATTATTATTTAGAATTATTTCATGGTTCCACCATTGCTTTTAAAGATATGGCACTTTCGATTTTACCGTATTTAATGACGACGGCGGCTAAAAAACAAGGAATTACAAATGAAATTGCAATATTGACAGCAACCTCTGGTGACACCGGAAAGGCAGCGCTTGCTGGTTTTGGTGATGTTGAAGGGACAAAAATCATTGTGTTTTATCCCAAAAACGGTGTGTCAAAGATTCAAGAACGTCAAATGACGACAAGTGAAGGAGAAAATACCCTTGTTGTAGGTATTGATGGAAACTTTGATGATGCGCAAAATGGAGTAAAAGCAATTTTTAATGATCAAGAATTTAATCAAAAGCTAAACGAAGTTGGTGTGCAACTCTCGAGTGCAAATTCAATCAATATTGGCCGATTGCTGCCACAAGTTGTATATTATGTATATGCGTATAGTCGATTAGTGAAGGAAGAAGAAATACAAGCCGGAGAGCTAATAAATGTTGTCGTACCTACAGGCAATTTCGGTAATATTTTAGCCGCCTATTATGCAAAAGAAATGGGCCTCCCCATGAAAAAGCTAATATGTGCCTCAAATGATAACAAAGTCTTATATGATTTTTTTGAGACAGGAACATATGATCGACGCAGAGACTTTGTATTAACGATTTCTCCATCAATGGATATTTTGATTTCAAGTAATTTGGAACGACTCATTTATACAATTGCCGATGAAGATGCAGCGGTGGTTAATGAATTGATGGAAAGTTTACAAACAGAAGGTCAATATACCATTACTGAGGATATGAAAGCAAAGTTAGATGCTTTTTATCCGGCATTTGCGACAGAAGCAATGACGCAAGAAGCAATTAAAGATGAGTTTGAAGATGTTAACTACATGTTAGATCCACATACAGCAGTGGCAAAAGTTGCTTTTGATAAATACAATCACGAGACAAAGGACACAACGAGAACAGTGATTGTGTCAACAGCAAGTCCATATAAATTTACAAAAAGTACACTTGTGGCATTAGATAATAGCTATGAGAATATTGATGATTTCGAATTATTGCATGAATTAAAAAAAGTTTCAAAGGTGAATATTCCGGAAGCCGTTAAAGATATTGAAAAAAGACCGATTTTACATTCAACAGTATGTGAAAAAGGTGCAATGGCAGATGTTGTGCTGAATTTTTTAAAAAAATAAAAAATAGATACTACGTATTGGAGGGTTATACGATGGCGGAAGAGAAGATTGAACGAAAAAAAGTGTCATACACACGGTATTTAAAGAATGCCCTTGAACAAATACCAAAGGGAGCTTTTTTAACCGTAAAGACACAGGGTAAAATCAACACAATGACCATTGGATGGGCAACATCCGGTGTTATGTGGGGACGGCCGGTATTAGTAATTGGTGTACGTCCGAGTCGCTTTACCTATGAAGGTATTGATGTTGATAAAGAGTTTACGGTCAGTATCCCACTGAATCAAAAGCTAAAAAAACAAATAACTTATTGCGGAACACATTCAGGAAGAGATGTCGATAAATTTGTTGAATGTGATATACACGCAGTAGACGGAGAGAATGTGGAGATTCCAATTATTCAAGAGTGTGGATTGCATTATGAATGTCGAGTTGTTGCAAAACACCAACTCATTCCGGAGTTTATTGATGATACTATTAAAAATCGATACTATCCTGAAGGTGATTATCATATGATTTTTTATGGTGAAATCGTCAATTCATATCGGATTGATTAATTGCTTTGAATCTATTTGATGTATTCTTTTTGTGGATGGATTTGTGTCGCATTAAGATGTACGATAACTTCATCGACATAGTTATAATTTAAAAGTGTTTTCTTAACTTGGTCACCAATTTGGTGACCTTTTATTATACTTAAATTTCCATCGACAGATATTTTTACAATAAGTAAGAAGTTTAAGCCAATGGGTTTAGATGTAATGGTATCGACGTGGTCAACGCCTTCAATTTCACCAATTATTTCGAATAGCTCATCTTTGATATCTTGATCAATCATTGTATCCATGAGTACATAATAGGCACTGCTAAAGATGGACAATCCGGTGTATACAATCCAAATACCAATAGCAACACCAACAATACTGTCAATAAAATACAATTCGAAATATGCGGTAACAATACTCAGCAATGTGAAAAGAGTTATAAAGATATCGTTTCGATGGTCTTCAGCATTAGCAAAGGCTAAGAGTGAATTGTGTTTATGACCGATCCGATTGGCATAAAAGTATAAGCCGAGTTTTATAGCAATGGTTGTTAAGGCGACGACAATGAGCCATGGAGTAAATAAAAAGGTGCGATGATTTGTGAGAGAATCAATGGAACTCTTAATTATATTAAAGGCAACGACAAATAAAGAAATACTGATGAGCATACTAAAAATATATTCAGCTTTTCCGTGGCCATAAGGGTGTTCTTCATCATAGGGCTTTGAAGAGATTTTATTGCCGATATATGTCATAAGAGAAGCAAAAACATCTCCAGCACTATTTAGCCCGTCTGCAATCATAGCCTGACTGTGACTTATAAATCCGACGATTAATTTAATAATTAGCAGAAAAATATTACCAATCATTCCGCTTATTGCTACATAATGAATACTTGAATTTCTTTTGTCCATAATAAAACTCCTTTTATAAAATATATAGAAGTATTATATCATAATAATAACTTTATTGCTCCTTGGATGTTGACACAAGCAAGTGAAAATGATAAAATCTTAATTGTAAACAATTTCAATTAATAATAATTGTTAATAAAAAAATAACAAATGGAGGTATTTATGAGCAAATCTTTAAAAGGAACAAAAACCGCTGATAATTTAATGAAATCTTTTGCAGGCGAATCGCAAGCGAGAATGCGCTATACGTATTATGCTAGTAAAGCTAAAAAAGAGGGATATATTCAAATTTCTAATATTTTTCAAGAAACAGCAGATAATGAAAAAGAGCATGCAGAACGCTTCTATAAGTTTTTAATTGAAGACCTTAATGGTGAAATGAATGAGATTAATGGAGCGTCATATCCAATTGCATTAGGTTCAACACTAGAAAATCTAAAAGCAGCAGCGGATGGAGAACAAGAAGAATGGGAAGACCTTTATCCAACATTTGCTGATGATGCTGAAGAAGAAGGATTTACAGCGATAGCAACGACATATAGAAAAATTGCTGAAGTTGAAAAACACCATGAAGAAAGATATCGTAAGTTGGCAGATAACATTGCAAATAATAAAGTGTTTGAACGTGAAGAATCCATTGCCTGGAAGTGTGGAAATTGCGGATATATTCATGTCGGAAAAAAAGCGCCTGAGCTTTGTCCCGCATGTCAGCATGCGCGAGAGTATTTTGAAATCCTTTGTGATAATTTCTAAATCGATTATTAATAAAGCAGATACGTCAGCGTATCTGCTTTTTTCATTTTGATAGGAAAGTCCTACTTTTCTATCAAAGACATTTTAGAATCAAAAAAATAATCCAAGTCACAAAAATAAGGCCAAGGATTAAAGTGGCAATGATTTATTCGTGTTTGTAAGTAACTCCACG
>Ga0334898_1003317_pt1 | contig 13170 bp, 15 predicted proteins | sample GraSluR3_MG_10_FD_207228 | JGI IMG/M metagenome (GOLD analysis project Ga0334898, IMG submission 207228) | Sludge microbial communities from methane-producing bioreactor in Wageningen University, Netherlands - Granular Sludge_3_08-R3 | ecosystem: Engineered > Bioreactor > Anaerobic >... | reverse complement strand
AACTTTGAAGCAATAGTGATCCCCGGAGGGTTCTCTTATGGGGATTATCTCCGGGCAGGAGCCATAGCCGCCATCACACCAGTCATTGAAGGTATTAAAGATGTGGTTAAGGATGAAAAACCCGTTTTGGGCATATGTAATGGTGCCCAAATCCTAGCAGAGGTGGGACTGGTGCCTGGAGTGTTCACCTTAAATCAAAAAGCCCAGTTCATCTGTGAATGGGTTGAACTGGAGGTTAAAACTACCCGAACACCATTCACCAGATTGTATCAGAAAAATGAAGTCATCCGTATGCCCATTGCCCATGCTGAAGGTCGATATTACACTGAATACATTGACCAACTCCATGATCAGGATCAGATTGTGCTGGGATTTGTGGGTGATAATCCTAATGGTTCCATGGAAGCTATAACCGGAGTTTGTGACCAGGAAGGATTGGTATGTGCAGTTATGCCTCACCCAGAACGAGCCTCAGAATCTATTCTAGGATCAGATGATGGTTTGAAGTTTTTTAAGGGAATTATTGATTATTAACTTGACCAATAACTTTAGGCTGTAAATTCAGATTCAATTAAAATTTACAAATAACATCATATCATAATCAGATTTATCAAATTAACGGGCAAAACTAATCAATTAAGCGGTGAATTAATGGTAGTATATTTAGTAGGTGCAGGACCTGGAGATCCAGAACTAGTAACTCTTAAAGCTATTAAAGTACTGGAAAAAGCAGATGTAGTGGTTTACGATCGTCTGGCCAATGAAGAAATACTGAAATATGCTGAAGGAGCAGAAATGATTTATGTTGGCAAAAGAGCCGGAGCCCACTCCAAAAAACAGGATGAAATAAACGAAATACTCATCCAACAGGGAAAAAAACATGACAGAGTAGTCAGGCTTAAGGGAGGTGACCCCTTTGTCTTTGGTCGAGGTGGTGAAGAAATGTTAGCCCTTCTGGAAGAAAAAATCCCCGTAGAATTAGTTCCAGGTGTAACATCCGCCATTGGTGTTCCCACTACAGTAGGATTACCTGTAACCCATCGAGGAGTGGCCACTTCTTTCACAGTGGTAACTGGCCATGAAGACCCAACTAAAACTCAAAAACAGGTTAAATGGAATTACAATGCGGATACTCTTATCATATTAATGGGTGTGGGTCATTTAGAAGAAAACATACAGGAAATTATGAAATACAAGGATCCACAAACTCCAGTATGTGTTATTGAGAAAGGCACCACCCCTGATGAGAGGATCATCACTGGCACCCTGGAGAACATAACCCAAAAGAATATCAATCCCCCGGCTCTGGTAATAATAGGACCAGTGGTGGATGTTTTTAAAGCTATTCAGGATAATATATTAGAGGATCCAGTATGAATGATTTAAAGGGGTTTAAGGGTAAAGTTATCGTCGTGACACGCCCCATGGAAAGGGCTCAGATAGCAGTGGACATGATAAAAGAAAACGGAGGAATTTCTCTTGTGGTTCCCACTCTGGAACTGGAGGCTTTTCCCAGTGATTCTCTTATGGATCTATGCCAGAGAGCAGGTGAACTGGACTGGATAATATTCACCTCACCAGCATCATTAGAATCATTGTTTAAGTACTGTAAAGATTTTAAAGAAAACTTAAATCCCCATTGCCAAGTTGCAGTTATAGGACCCCGCACAGAAAGGGTTTTAAATGAGTATGGTCTTTCTGCAGGAATTGTTCCTGAGGATTACACTGCTGAAGGGCTGCTTGAGGAATTTCAGGGAATTAATCTTCAGGGAAAAATAGTTGGAGTTCCCAGGACATTTAATGCAAGAGATGTGCTTCCTGAAGGTTTAAAAGAAATGGGAGCTACCGTTTTTCTGGCTGAGGCCTATAAATCCACACAACCCCAGGATCCCAGCAAAGTTGCCTGGCTTGTGGAAGAGATAATTAAGGGAAAAATTGATGCAATAACTTTCACCAGCCCCCTAACCGTTACCAACCTCTTTGAAATGGCTGGAGATAAAAAAGGAGAATTAGTACAATCTCTAAGAAAAGGAAATATTAAAATAGCCGCCATCGGCCCTATAACTCAGAAACCCCTGGAAAAGTTGGGAATAAAATCCATTACTCCTCCTAAATACACTGTGAATAATATGCTCATGAGGTTAATGGAAGAAATAGACAATTAATGCATGGATTAATGTTAACCATGATTTATTGGTTAAAAATATTATATTATCAAATTATATTTGTTGGAGGGAACATAAATCATGAAAGATGAAAATAGAACTATCATCTGGCCTGATTATCTAGATTCTAAAAAGACCAAGTCTGAGGGAAGGAAAATCTCAAAAAAACAGGGGGTAAGCTCACCGAAAATACGTGAAATAAGCCAGGCCGCTAAAAAACTTGGATTGAACCCGTCTGTGGAGAAATATAAATCTTATCCTCCTTCCTGGTGGGAAGGATCTGGAAGGGTGATAGTGGATAAGAAAATGAGTAAAAGAGAAGTTCTCCTCAAACTCAGTAACATGATCAAGGGTTCTAGATCAACGGATAAATAGCTAAAACTTATAACCATTGGCTAAAAGGACTTAGAAAAAGAATTTAGAAAGAAAAAATAGAGACATAAGAAGAATAGGGATAAAAAAAAGAATAAGTATCTGAAGAAATTATTTGCATAAATCCTGAATAAATCTTACTTAATGAATCCTATTGAATAAATCCAAGAAGGAATGATAAATGGCTGTTACTGAAAAGGATATGGATAAACGTCTAACTAAGGCACATGAAATGCTTAAAAAAGTGGAAGATGTTAAAATATACAGCCATATAGACTGTGATGGAATAGCTGCAGGAGCAATATTATCCTCAACTTTGGATCGTCTGGAAATAGACCATGAAATAGAATTCATAACCCTGGATCGGATCCCAGAACTGAAAAAAGAAAATGAACTTACTATATTCTCTGATCTGGGTTCCGGACAAAATTTAAACCATTTTGAAACTTCAGAGTCCAAAATTCTCATTTTAGATCATCACCCCCCACTAAGGCCTGTATCAACAAGTGGAAATGGATTTTTAGAGATAAATCCTAATTATTATGGTATTGATGGTTCTTTTCAGGTTTCTGGTGGGGGTATATGTTATCTTCTAGCTAGAACCTTTGGATTTTATGATCTTAGTTGGTTAGGTGTTTTAAGCGCTGTTGGAGACATGCAAAACAGCTTATCCGGAAAATTAGTTGGTATAAATGAAGGAATACTCCAGGACGGTATCAATAAAGGAATGGTAGAATCAGCCAATGATTTAGCTATTTATGGAAGGCAGACCCGACCGCTATTTGTGGCTCTTTCCTATTTTGGAGATGTTAAACTTCCCATTACCAATAACCGTAACGGGGCCATCCAATTTTTAAAAAATCTGGACATACCTCTTAAGAATGGTAAAAGGCAACGTACACTTTATGATCTTAGTAAACAAGAGAAGGGACGGATCTTCACGGAACTGGTGCGGATGATGAGTCGTGAAGTACCTCCACGTTATGTTAAGTATATTCCTCGCCTAGTTTCAGGGGATGCCTATGAATTCCTAAAAGAAGAGGAATATTCACCCCTCCGTGATGCCAGTGAATTCTCAACTGCAGTAAACGCCTGTAGCCGGCATAAACAACCAGAAATAGCCTTAAATGTTCTTAAAGGAGATCGGGGGCTTGCTCTGGATGATATGGATCAGCTTAGTCTGGAACACCGCAGGTACCTTGCTCAGAAGATGGAGTGGATTCAGGAGGAAGATAGGATTAATCATCTGCACAACCTGCAGTACTTCCATGGTAACGGGATTAAGAGTGAAGTTATTGGAACCATTGCCGGTATGATTCTAAGTTATGGTGACTGGAGAAAACCCATGATCGGTTTCACCCAGATTAACGATGAAAATGAGGGTTTAAAAGTTTCTCTTCGTTGTTCCCGGCTTTTAGCTTTTGATGGGATTCATTTTGGTCATATAATAAATAAGGTAGCATCCAAGGTTGGTGGTAGTGGTGGTGGTCACTCTGTGGCCTGTGGTGCCTACATACCCGCTGAAAAACAGGATAAATTCCTGGAACTCTTTGATGAAAAGTTGAAGGGGATGCTGTGAATAAACAGTTTGAATAAGGATCTTAATAATTAGGCCTATTACAAAAATTGGGACAATACAGCTTAGCTATTTAACTTAAAAAGATTAAAAAGAATATTTAACTTATAATTATAATTAAACATCCCACTAAATTAAGTATATGCTGAAACATTTAAATTAAAAAGGGTGGATTTATGAAAGTTTTCAAGAAAAAGGGGGAACTAACCAAGTTTCAAATCTTGGCAGAGATCGCTAAAGGCCAGCCCCATCTACGTCAGAAAGACATAGCAGATAAATTGGGTATCACTGTCCAAGCAGTTTCAGAGAATTTGAAGACTCTGGTGGATGAAGGATGGGTGGAAACTGGCAGTGGACAGCCACGTTACAAAATCACTAAACGTGGAATTGAAAAAGTGAAAATTGGAGCCACTGATCTCCGTAAATATGCTGATCAGGTTTTAGATACTATGACCACCTACAAATCTGTGTGGCCAGCCCTGGCCAGGGAAGATTTGAAGAAAGGGGAAACAGTATGGCTTAAAATGGATGATGGTATATTATATGCTGGGAAAGAAGAAACCCCTGCCCATGCTGAGGTGCTGCATGATGCGAAAAAAGGTGAAGATGTAGCACTGGTAAGTTTAGGAGGTACAATAGAACTTGAACCAGGATTTATTGTTATTATTAAACTCCCCACTATCAATCAGGGTGGTTCTCGGGTTTGTGACCTGGATCAGGTTCAAGAAATTCTGGAAAAATATCCAAAGCCCTTCCATAGGGTAGGTATTATGGGTACTGTGTCCAGAGCCCTGGCAGATAAACTGGAAATGGAAACTGATTTTGAATTTGGCACACCCCAAGCAGCAATTGCCGCTGCTAAAAGAGGTTTGAACGTACTTGTTTTTGCTGTAGGTAAAATGACACGAAGTTTAACCAAAAAAATGGATGAAGAAGGAATCAGTTATGTGATTGAAGACGTGACTGAGATGAAAAAGTAAATCCTTCCACCATATTCTCTTATTCAATTCTACAACCACAGTTGTTTATTCTAGCAACCATGACCCCCTCCACACTAGAATCTGGAGTTTCTGATACTGCGAATGCTGTTTTTCCAAGCATGGCCATGGAGGCACCTATGGTCTCATCTTTCAGTACTTCCACAATTTCCATAACTTCCGGATCAATAAGGTCAGTTTCCTTGGAAAATTTAAGGGATAAATCCATGAAGTGTGTAATTTGAGGATTGGAAAGTAATTTTTGAAGTAGATGATGTGCTACAGTGTTCACCTTATGAGTCATAGCCGGATCTTGTAGCACTGATGAGGTTTCAATGGTTCCCAGGCTTTTGGATATCACAAAAAGTCCTTCCTCATTTTCATCATTATCCTCATTAACACCATTTTTGGCCCCATTGAGGATTTTATCCGCTTTACCATAACCAGGGGCACCGGGTTCTATTCTTAGAGGGAAACCTCCAACCACAGCCCCCATAACATCCCCCATGCCTGTTTTTAACTCCACTTCAGCATGATGTGCTACTGCAGCTGCCTGATTAAATGTTAAGGATAATTTTAAGAGTTTCGATAAACCTAAAGCTGCACCAAGGGCAAATCCTGCTGATACTCCGAAACCAGCTTCAATAGGTACCTGGGTCTCATGCTGGATGATGATCTTTAAATCATCCCATTTTATTTCTTCTGGGAATTTTTGTCTGAGTAAATCCAATGTTTTATAGGTAACTGAATCTTCCAGGGGATGTTTTTGGCCACTGAGTTTCCCACTGGTTTTGATAATGGTTTCACCATTCCCCTCACTAACATTCAGTCGGGTTATAACACCCTGATCCAGAACCACCCCTGCACCGCGGGATCCCCTGATCAGGGGGTTGGGATGGTCAATGATTTCAAAAAAACCGGTTATATGAGAGGGGGCGAATACTAATGATTGCAATTTATCACCACATTTATTATATCTTCTGATAAATAAATAAACAGGGAAAATTTAGATAAGATTAAAGATAATTTACTTAAATCAGGAGAAGCTTTATGGGAAATAGAATTGATTTACACACCCACAGCATATTCAGTGATGGGGAACTTTTACCCTCAGAAATAGCTCGTCGAGCTCATGTCTTAGGCCATCAAGCAGTGGCCATCACCGACCATGTGGATGCAACTAACATAGACTGTGTGGGCAAAGTTATCAACGCAGTTCTGGATATCCGGGAAAACTGGGATATTGAAATCATTCCTGGGGCGGAGATAACCCACGCTCCCGCTGAAATAATCCCCAAATTAGCACGTAAAGCCAGAGAATTAGGGGCAGAGATTATTGTGGTTCATGGTGAAACCCTGGTGGAACCCGTGATTGAGGGAACCAACTGGAGTGCAGTTAACTGCCCTGAAGTTGACGTGTTAGCACATCCTGGACTTATAACCCATGAAGAAGCATGTTTAGCTAAAGAAAATGACATAGCTCTGGAAATAAGTGCAAGGAGAGGTCACAGCCTTGGTAATGGCCATGTAGTGCAGGTAGCTCAAGAAGTGGGAGCCAATCTAGTGGTAGACACTGACACCCATGCACCAGAAGACCTGATAAACTATGAAATGGCCTCTAAAATAGCATTAGGATCCGGATTACCTGAAAAAGAAGTTAAAAAGGTTTTGAATGATAATCCCCTTGCTATTCTGGAGAAAAAAGGCATATTATAACCCATATTAATGAAATATTAAATTCATGCCTTATAAAACCTTGAAAATCCATTATAAGACTTCATATTCAATTATAAGGTCTTCTCCCAAGTTGTAACTTTTTTTAAATTTTAAAGGGAATGCATCTTTCATATAATCCACTCCCTCACCATCAACCAAGGTCTTAGCCTGAACTCCTCCTGCAATCATAGGAGCGATACACACTCTTACTTCGCTCACCAGCCCTGCATGGAACATGGAATAGTTAAGGGTGGATCCTCCTTCAAGCATTAAAGTTTTAATCCCTTTTTCTCCTACTTTTTCCATTAAAAAGTTCAGATCAACCTGTTCATCTCCACAAATAACAATCTCCGTGTTTTCTTCCTCTTCCAATGATTTAATTCGCTCTGGAGGTGCCTGATGGGAGACGGCAATAATGGTAGGTGCATCAGAGTTAAGAATCCTGTAACCTGGAGGGGTGCGGGCTTTACTATCCACTACCACCCGGACTGGGTTATCCTCAGATTTGGAAGATATTTTATGAACAGTTAAACGAGGGTCGTCTGCCAGGACGGTGTTTATTCCCACCATTATGGCATCCATTTCTTTTCGAAGTTTATGTACCCTTAATAGATCTTCTTGACCAGATATTTCTGAACTGCCAGTTCTGGTGGCGATTTTACCATCCAGAGTCATGGCTGCATTGAGTATCACTTTAGGTTTGATGATAATCCCCTGTACCACTTTTTTAATTCATTATGAATCTATTTATATTATGAATCTCATTTAAAGAATTTTTATTATGAATCTAATTTTTAACATTAAACTATTCTTAAACTTGATCATTAGCCTAAACTTTTTTTACTGGTAGCCACCATCCAGTATGTATCTATATTTATCTTATACTAGCCTATAAGTACATATTATAAGGAAAAGTCGCATATTAAATGTATACTTTATAATATATTTAAAATTACAAATGTATACCAGATTCCTTTTTCAATTAAGAATAGAAAAATTAAAGACCATACGAGAAGTGTAATCATGAGTGACCGTTATCAGAAAGGCATTGAAAAATTGAAAATAATGAATCCTGATTCTTACAAGACCCTTGAAGAAAATTTAGAAGATATAGCTCCTGATATGGCGCGTTACGTGGCTGAATTTGCCTATGGGGATATTTATTCCCGGTCTGAACTGGATATGAAGACCAGGGAACTTGTAACCATTGCATCTATTACCACTTTAGGTAGTGCTCAGCCACAGCTTAAGAGTCATATTCATGGTGCGTTAAATGTGGGCTGTACTCCTGAAGAAATAATTGAAGTTATAATGCAAATGGCTGTTTATGCCGGTTTTCCTAAAGCATTGAATGGTATCTTTTCTGCTAAAGAGGTTTTTGAGGAAAGAGATGAAAAAATTGGAAACTCAGAATAAATAAGGTCAGTGCTGGCTGATATTGTAAGTCAATATTTTAGGTAATCATTGCCCTTAAACATAGGGATATCCATGATTAAAATAGTTAACACCAGAAGAGTAAATTAAAACCCAAAAATACGTCTTGCATTAGCTTCAGTTACTTTATCTACTTCTCTTGCTGGGATTGATTTGATTTTTGCAATGGTTTTAACCGTTTCTTCCACAAAGGCAGGTTCATTTCTCTGTCCTTTAAATGGGGAGAGGTATGGGCTGTCGGTTTCTGTGAGCATCTGGGATAAAGGTAGTTCACAGGCCAATTTTTGATGGTGATCTGAGAAACATATAATGGTAGATAGGGAGATGAAATATCCCTCATCCATGATCTTCTGGGCAGTTACCAAATCCCCACCATAACAATGGAATATAACCTCAGGGATTGTGGAATGTTTTTTAACCATTTCCAGAGCCTCTTCCTCGGCATCCCTGGCATGGATGACCAGGGGCATCTGGTAGTCCTCAGCTAACTCTAGGAAAGTTTCAAAAAGTTTTATCTGCTTGTTTTTAGCTGATTCATTATTTAACTGATTAAAATCCAGTCCAGTTTCACCAATACCAACTGCAAGGTGAATATTGGATTTGAGTTCTTTTAAAACTTGTTTTATAACTGATGCATCTGATTTAGATGCATTAGAAGGATGGAATCCCAGTGTAGGGTATAAAAATTTTCCATATTCTTCCGCGAGTTTGAGGGTTCGTCGGTTCCCCCCTAAAGTGGCCCCAGAATTCACAATAGCTGTGAGTTTTTCCCGGGCATGTTCCATTATTTCCTGCCGGTTTTTATTGTAAACCTTAAAATCAACATGACAATGACTGTCAATCAATTATACCACCTAAACTCCGAACCTGCGTTCTCTCTGCTGATAAGAACGTACGGCTCTGAGGAAATCAACTTTTCGAAGTTCTGGCCATAAACTATCACAGAAATAGAGTTCAGAGTAGGAAGACTGCCATAATAAGAAGCCACTGAGTCTTTCTTCACCACTGGTTCTGATGATGAGGTTAGGATCTTCCAGACCAGCAGTGTAAAGGTTTTCGTTTACCATTTCCTCATTAATATCTTCAGGGAGAATTTTTCCTTCTTCCACTTCTTTAACAATCTTTTTTATGGCATCCACAATTTCCATACGTCCATCGTAACCAATGGCAATGTTTACCTGTCTCTTGTTGTAATGGGATGTGGATTCTTCGGCTACGCGAATGGCCTGCCTAACATCCTCGGGTAAAAGTTCCAATTTTCCCACGGCTTTTACCCGTACTTCATTATTATGGATCTTTTTGTTACGGGCAATTCCTTCGAAGTTTTCTTTGAAAAGCCTCATAAGACCTTCAACTTCCTTAGGGGATCGGTTGAAGTTTTCAGTGGAGAAAGCATAGGCTGTAACGATTTCAATACCCAGATCAACACACCAATCCAGAACTCGTTCTAAGGTGCTAATTCCTTTCTTATGACCATCAATAGCATCAAGATTTCCCTGGATTTTGGAAAAACGGCGGTTACCATCCATAATAATAGCCACATGTTTGGGCATGTTCTCGGGTCGGAGATTTCGAGAGATGTACCATTCGTACAGTCTGTAAAGGGGTTTTAATGGCGACATTTTAGATTCCTGTTATTGATTTAATTTATGTTACTTAAGTTATACAATTTGAGTTTTTATCCGGTGATCATCCTATATTTGCATGTTATCTGCCGATGCAAAAGAATATAGAATTTTTTTGATTTTTAAAGTTTCATTTCATATATAATGAGATTTATCTTTGTATAATGAGATTTATTTTTATATAATAAATTTACCTTGTATAATAAGATTTATCTTTATATAATAATATTACCTTGTGTAATGAGATTATTTATTTCTGTTTTGTGATTTTAATTTTACCAGTTTTTCTGCTAGTTTAAGGGCTCGTAGGTATCCTTCTTCACTCTGGGATCTGGATGTGTCAATAAGTACATCTTCAATTCCCAGGGTCACTGCCCCATGGCTTTTTAGAGAACCCAGAAAAACAAGACTGCGGAAAATCAAGTTTCCACATATACCATCCGGTGCTATTATCAGATTGGCACCATCAGCTATGGCATCTTCTATCAATATAAAGTAATGTTTAACCGTATATTTATCCCTTATGATCCTGGTTAAATCTTCTGCCTCATTTAGGGAGTGATCAATCCTGTGACTTCTACCCCTATCCTGAGGTCTTCCACCGGAGAGAATTCCTATTTTAGGCGTAACTCCAATTTTTTTTAAAAACTGAGCCCCATAGTCTATTATTTTCTCTTTCTGTTCCATAGTATCCCCTTCATCAATTCCCACAGGGGCTAATAGGAATTTATGTCCTTCCCGCTCTAGAATGGATGCCCGGTAAATATCAGGATATATTTCTTTGAGTTTTGTCATTAAATGAGACGCACTGATGGATCCCCTTACTGCAGCACTAACTTTCCTTTTTAGTAATAAATCTAACAGTTCGTCTTCAGATTCAGTTAAGACCACTTCAAAGTCAACTTTCTGGGCTGCCCTGGTTATAGCCTGGTTTTCACCCACACCTGCTGCAATTTTCATGATATCTAATATTCCTTATTAAAATTTGTATTTATATCCTATTTATAAATGTAAATCATGGAATCTGCTTAATTATTTATTTAACAGTTCCCCTGTTTATAATTAATATAATTCTATTTTTTTAAATTAACATTTTATCTGTGGATTATTTTCTTAAATTATATATAAAATAAGGCCATATCATACCATAATATATTATTCAACAATTCCAATATTGAGAAGTGTTATAAAGAATGTTGAAATGAAAAATAAAGATAAGCTTAGATTAATTAACTTATTGTAGGTGTCAAAATGGGTTTAGACCATGACAAAAACCCTGATTCGATGGAAACCCCTGATAATCCTGCAGGATATCTGGTGTGTTCTCACTGCAGAGGATATTATGAGTTACAGGAAGGTGAAAGTCCTGATGACTTTGAAAGATGTGAGTGTGGAAACCAATTGGAATTTCGGCAAACTATTAATTTGCAGGCGAGAGCTTATAGTGCTAATTTTGATGACCCATCAATTAAAACCATTTCTTCTGATGATAAGCTGTCCATTGTAAAACAATTCCCCCCACAAGCCCTTGTTTCAAAAGAAACTTTAATAAACATTCAAGAGGATAAATGGGATTTATGGGATGCTTTAAACCAATTTCAGTCCAGAATGGATGATGACAATCCAAAAAAAGGGACGGATGATGTTATAGAGATGGATAGGATGATGATGTTAGTGGATCAAAAAAGAGCTCTTGAAGGAAACCACAATCACTCTCGAGCGAAAAACGCATCACAAAGAATAGGATTAATTGGTTTCCTAAGTGCAGCCATTATACTCCTTATTATAGTTCTTAGCTTAATTTTAGTAGGTGAGCTCACATAGGGGAGTTTAATAAACTTTTAATCTTAGCACACTTTAAATTGTTCCTCTCATTTAATCTCTAACTATTTATTTTCCGTGGTTTTAATTCCATTTTCAATTGCCTCTAATGTTACTTGGATGTCTTCTGGAGAATGGGCTTGAGAGATGAAGCAACATTCAAATTGGGATGGGGCAATGAAAACTTCGTTATCAAGTAAAGTTTTGAAATACTGGGTGAATTTATCTGTATCGGATGTTTTAGCCTGGGCATAGTCCCATACTGGTTCATTGGTGAAGTATAACTGGAACATGGACGCTAAACCTGCCACTTGATATTCAAGTGAAGCATCTTCCAGTATGTCCTCGATTCCTCTACGTATTTTCAGTCCTTTCATCTCTAAGTCCTGATAGAATTTGTTATCAAGATGTTTTAATGTTTCAAGACCTGCTGTGATGGAAATAGGATTCCCATTAAATGTTCCTGCTTGGTATACATCGCCAGCTGGTGCAATTCTTCCCATGAATTCTTTTTTCCCGGCAAATGCACCCATAGGGAATCCTCCTCCTAAGATTTTCCCCATTGTTACCAGGTCTGGTGTTACACCAAAATATTCCTGTGCTCCACCTTCAGCAATTCTGAAACCAGTGATTACCTCATCAAAGATAAGTATAATATTGTTCTCCAGAGTTATACCTCGTAGAAATTCTAAGAAACCTTTTTTAGGTGGTATGCAACCTACATTACCCATAATGGGTTCGAGAATTATGGCGGCCAAATTTTCTCCTTCATGTTCTATCAGAGAAGTTATGGCTTCTTCATTGTTAAAAGGAACCAGCACTGTGTTTTTAGTTGTTTCCTCAGGAACTCCAGGAGAATCAGGTAAACCTGCTGCTCCGGAACCAGATTTAACCAACACATAATCATGGGCGCCATGGTAAGCTCCTTCAAATTTCACTATCTTTTTTTTACCGGTTACTGCCCTGGCCAATCTTATAGCACTCATGGTGGCTTCTGTACCTGAATTAACAAAACGAACCATTTCTGCACAGGGAATTCTTTTTACAACTTCTTTTGCCAGTTCAATCTCAGCTTCGGTGGGCACTCCATAGGCTGATCCCTTTAAAAGCTGTTTTTGGACTGCGGCTGTTACTTGGGGATGGGCATGACCCAAAACCAGAGGTCCGTAGGCCAGGCAGTAGTCAAGGTAACTGTTGCCATCAACATCAAAAAGTCGGGGACCATCCCCTTTAAGAGCGAAGAAAGGGTATGGTTTAAATGCCCTTACTGGAGAATCAACTCCCCCTGGAAGATAATTTTTAGCTTCTTTAAATAATTCCTCAGATCTCATATAACTCACTCACTCCTTAAGCTTTCTGTCCCTAATAATTGCTTGAAATGTTATTCTGTCCGTAAAATATTTATTAAAGAATTAACAGCAGCCACTGCTACGGGAGTTCCACCTTTAGGTCCTTCAGTGACCAGATAGGGTATTGAACTTTTC
>Ga0334898_1003314_pt1 | contig 13182 bp, 13 predicted proteins | sample GraSluR3_MG_10_FD_207228 | JGI IMG/M metagenome (GOLD analysis project Ga0334898, IMG submission 207228) | Sludge microbial communities from methane-producing bioreactor in Wageningen University, Netherlands - Granular Sludge_3_08-R3 | ecosystem: Engineered > Bioreactor > Anaerobic >... | reverse complement strand
GCACTTGTTCCACGTAAAGATCGTAGAAACGGATAATGGCTTTGGCTGCATTGTCGTGATGCGTGTCTATGGCAGAGAGAAGCTTTTGCCGGATGGAGGGGAGCCGGAAGTCCAGGAAATAACTGTGTGAATTGTGAAGGTAATTCAGAAGACACTGTATGGAATCATGGCCAAAAACGCTTGTTTCGTCTCTTTCGTTGCTGATTAACAGGTTAACTACGGCTAAAAATGTTTTTTCGTCAACACCGTTTTGATTGCAGACCTCCTGTATGGTTTTTTCCCCGAAACCAAGAGATATTCCAAAACGACTCAGAACCAAAAGCATGGCGTAATTGTTGCAGATCAAATCACTCATGCTGTCTGCAGGTGTATATTTTCCCAGTTTATAGATCTTATCTGTCATTTCAGAAAAAGCGTGTCCTTTAGAAGGATAAAGATAAGAAAAAAGATCAGGCAAATAAAATCAGGCTCAGAGCCATAACGGCCATTCCGGAGATCAGTCCGTACAAGGCAATGTGATGCTCTCCGTACTCATGGGCACCGGGCAATAACTCGTCAAATGAAATATAGATCATAATCCCGGCCACTACGGCAAATACACAACCCATGACAACAGGAGAGAGGAAAGGCATCAGGATAAGATATGTTACCAAAGCTCCCAGGGGTTCTGCCAGGCCGGAAAGAAGCGTAATCCAAAAAGCTTTTTTCCGGCTTCCGGATGCGTAGAAGATGGGGATGGATACGGCTATGCCTTCCGGGATGTTGTGAATGGCAATAGCCGTGGCGATGGCAATACCCAGCGTAGGGTTTTCCAGGGCGGCCATAAACGTGGCTATGCCTTCCGGAAAATTGTGAACGGCTATGGCTATGGCAGTCATCACGCCCATTTTCATTAATTTTGGTTTTTTTATACACGCGGACTCGTGCACTCCCTGTTCCACTTCTTCTACCATATGGGCTTCGTGGGGATTTCCGAATTTTGGAACAAAACGATCAATAATCGCTATCAAAGCCATTCCGGCAAAAAAGAAAACAACTGTGATCAGTAATCCCTTTTGATGTCCCATATTTTCTGTGAGAATGACCCGGGCTTCGTTGAAAATCTCTACAAAAGCCACATATACCATAACACCGGCTGACAATCCCAGGGAAAAGGAGAGCAGTTTACGATTGGTGCTTTTTGCTATGAAGGTAATTGCAAATCCTATGAGTGTGGCCAGTCCGGCGAATAAAGCCAGTAAGAACGGAAGTATAATATTTGATGCCATAATTTTTCTATATCGAGTGCAAAGGTAGTTACATAAGTTTTTTTGGAAATACCCATATTCAGGTATTATGTAATTGCAGGTTTCCGTTATCTTTGCAGCTTCTAAGATGAAATACAGAGACTGCAGAAATAAGATAATCACGTTCATCCTGGCACTATTCTTTTTAGGGTATTATGCCGGGACTTCCATGTGTTATCACCAACATAGTGATAATGGACGGGAAATCTCACATTCGCACCCTTTTTCATCCCGTTCCCATACCCACACAAACAACCAGTTACAGGTCATTGTCTTTTTATCTGTGGTCGTGATGTTAATCCCGGTGACAGCAGGATGTCAGTCACGCTACAATTATCTGTCATCGATCTTTCTTAATCCCGTGATCTTTACGGTTCCCGTTGCGGATCGTCCGGTTCGCAATCTGAGGGCTCCTCCGGTAATGTAATTATTTCCCGTTTTTTTGAAATAATTAGATTTACCTTATTAAGATCCATGAAAAAAATAGTACTGACTTTATTGCTGCTTATTACCGTGTTTTCTGTGACCCATGCGCAGCAAAGACAACACAGAGAAAGAGAAAAATCAAACAGAGGAGCCACTCTTACAGGATATATAACAGATGCTTCAACCGGTGATAGCCTGGGATACGCCTCCGTAGTGCTGCATGGCACTACATTAATGTCTGTAGCCAACGATTCCGGCTATTACAGACTTCACCATCTGCCCGAAGGTTCACATACCATACGGGTTTCACTGGTGGGGTACAGTCCTGCCTCTTTTTCGATACAACTGAAACAGGGTGAAATGACCATGCAGGATATTAAGCTGGTCCCCGATGTGGTTGCGTTGGACCAGATAGTCATTTCCGCCAGCCGGACAGAAGTGGTCCGGAGAAACAGCCCGGCCCTTGTGAGTGTGATGACTGCCGGAATCATTGAACAAACCAATGCAGTATGCCTGGCAGATGCCTTGCCTTTTCAGCCCGGGGTACGGGTAGAGAACGATTGCCAGAATTGCGGCTTTAACCAGGTGAGGATAAACGGGCTTGACGGCCATTATTCCCAGATCCTGATAGATTCGCGGCCTGTATTTTCCGCGCTGGCCGGCGTATACGGACTGGAACAGATCCCTGCCAACATGATAGATCGCGTAGAAGTGGTCAGGGGTGGGGGATCGGCTTTGTACGGGTCTTCTGCCATAGGCGGAACCATCAACATCATTACACGTGATCCTGTAACCAACGATGCCGAAGTGGCACATACGATCACTTCTATTGGAGCGGGAAAGGCCTGGGACAACAACACGACTTTCAATGCATCCCTGGTTACGGGGAACGGAAAGGCCGGATTTTTGGCCTACGGGCAAAAACATTCCCGTCAGGGGTACGATCACAACGGGGACGGTTTTACCGAATTGCCAGAGATACAAAGCCATACCATTGGCTTACGCACCAACTTCAAAACCGGCCTGAATTCAAAAATTACTTTGCAATATCACGGGATAGGAGAATACAGAAGGGGAGGCAATGCGCTGGATCGTCCCCCGCATGAAGCTGACATTGCAGAACAAACCGAACACCAGATTCATGGCGGAGGTGTTTCTTACGATCTCTTCTCGTCTGACTACAGCAACCGGCTGAATATGTTTGCTTCCATGCAATACATTGACCGAAAGAGTTATTACGGGGCCGGACAGGATCCCCGTGCTTACGGGACCACTCAGGATATGACTGTGGTTTCCGGATTGCAGTATACCCGCAAATGGGAGCGTTTGTGGTTTATGCCTGCCGAGTTTGTTGCCGGCATGGAATACAACTACAACGGGTTGCACGACAGGTCGTTGGGATACGATACGGACACGCGTCAGATCATTCATGATGTCAGTGTGTACCTTCAGAACGAATGGCGCAATGACAGGTGGGGATTTCTGGCAGGGGTCAGGGCGGATAAGCACAACCTGATAGATCACGTAATCTTTTCCCCCCGGGTAAATGTTCGTTTCAACCCCACACGTAATGTGAATTTCAGGGCTTCCTATTCCACCGGGTTCCGCGCTCCCCAGGCTTTTGACGAGGATTTCCATATTGCAGTGGTAGGTGGAGAAAGGGTTGTTACTATCCTGGCTGATGACCTCAAAGAAGAAAAATCGGATAGTTTCAGCTTTTCCGCTGACCTGTACCATTCTTTCGGTAAGGTTCAGACAAATCTGATCGTGGAATTATTCCACACCCGTCTGCGGGATGTGTTTGCTCTTAGGATGCTTGAACAAAAGGACAAAGACGGAAACAGTGTGCTGGAACGTTACAACGGGTCCGGAGCCGTTGTGAAGGGGATGAATGTGGAAGGGAAAGCCATTCTTACCGGTAGTCTTCAGCTGCAGACAGGAATCACTTACCAGAAAAGCACTTACATGGAACCCGAACAATGGAGTGAAGATCCTTCGGTTCCTGCCGTAACGCGTATGTTCCGCAGTCCGGATCTGTACGGATACCTGACTTCCACCTTTACATGGTTTGATGATTTCAATATTTCTGTGTCGGGAACTTTTACCGGTCCCATGATAGTACAGCATTTTGCCGGGTCCGGTACGGCCGTGGATCAGGCGGTAACCACTCCTTCCTTTTTTGATATGGATCTGAAGCTGGCCTATGACATCAGGATCAACGGGAGAACCGGTGCCCAGATAAAAGCAGGGGTGAAGAATCTATTTGATTCGTACCAGGATGATTTTGATACCGGCCCCGACAGGGACTCGGGCTATATCTACGGACCCATGATGCCGCGGAATTTCTTTGTGGGATTGAAGTTTAGTTTTTAGTTTGTTTCTGAGCGTGGTGAGGTTTCCCTTATCAATCGTGACAAATAAAAACCCTGCAGAAAAACTGCAGGGTTGATTTATAAGCAGCTGTCTGCTGCAAAGCCCTTCTCTAAGCGGAAACTGTCTTGTACCAGTAAAAGAAAGCTTCCGGGTTTGTTTTTTTGAGCTTATTCAGCTTGTTATATGATGGATTGGAGATCGTCCAATCTTTGATTTGCATAGGATTATCAAATTTTTCGATTTCTGTCTTTTCTGATAAAATCAACACGGAAAGATAAGAGGCTTTGGATGCGGATACAATGGCTTTCTCTATATGGTAGTTTTCGGAAAAGATGAATCCGGCAACCCGCCTGATCCCCGACTGTAACTCCTCAAAATCTCCTCTTCCCAATTCGCCTCGACTTGTGATGCAAAGTGCTGTTTGAAATATATCCTCTAACACATCTTTTTCAGTTTTTTCGTTTGCTTTCCTGTAAACCAGCTCTGTTCTTGAAAATCTGAAGAAGGTTTCTTTTACGATTTTTAAATTTTTACTTCTATCAAACAAGTTTCCAATATCGTACAACTGCTTGATGATTTCCATGCTCATGCTATCTTCGCCCTTGTAGTATGGGATTCCTGTACTGTTTGGAGCAAAGGCTGTTAATTTGTCTCCTAACAGATCTTCAATACAAGGAACTTTAACCATTATGGGATCTTCTTTCACAGGCGTAAAGAGAGATACAATAGGAAGTTCTGTTATTTGAGCATATAACACTTCTTCAAACAGGATATCGAGTAAAATATAATCTTCCTCTTTTGCCGTTTTGTGTATTGGAAAATAAAAAAACTTGTAATGGGCCTTTTCTATACGACTTTGTGTGATACGATGTTGTGGTTCAAAACGTATAAATCCCTGTTATAAATCCCTGTTTACTTGCCACGCTGCTCAATATTTCGTCATGAAATTTCATTTTCTGAGCGACAATGATATCAACATCAATGAGGTCCCACCCTTGAAAACAAAGGGTATTTCAGATTGCACAAGACCTTCCAGTAAGAGTAATGCCCGGATGACTTTTTCGATCAGGATCTTATCTGCATTCCTGTTCAATTTTGAGACCTTGCTGATCCATTCGATGTTTAGCTGAGTTGTGTCAATCATGTCAATATTCCGGTAAAAATCGATCCTTATTGCCGTTAATTTGATTTATCATTTTCTCTATCTCATCCTTTTTCCCCCTGCGCGATGCATATCTCAACAGTTTGTTATTGTTAATCGTGTATTTCGCGTAAGCTTCTTTGAAAATTCTTTTTTTCTCCCTGCCCTGGTAAAACTGAAACAAATCCTCATTGCTGAACAAATCGACCAGTATCTTTTCAATGGTAGTTGTATTGATATTACTGATAGATTGGAGAGGAGCTTCAGAGATCAGGGGTTGTACAATAATGGGAGCTTTAGAATTGAAAACGTATTTTTCCAGGATGCCATTGTTGGGATTTAAGAACACCTGGTTATATTTATCCCTTAGTGAATAGAAAATGGATTCCAGGCTCTCTTTATCAACTTCGATCAAGGTAAGGTTATTGTTGGAAATATGTAACGTGAATTCATTCAACAACGACATATTCCATACACAAACGGTACTGTAAGGAAAATCCGAAAGAATTTTCTTGTATATAGATTTGGTTTTGTTATCTAAATCGGGAACGAAAACAGTAGTTTTGCCAATCTTGAATATTCCACGCCCTTTGCGTTCAAGGACACCTTTTGAAACCAAATAATAGACTCTCCAATTAATCGTTGCTTGTTTTAAATCAGGCTCAAGACTTCTATAAAATTTGGCAATGTCATCAGTTTTGAAGTATTCCTGGTCTCCAAAACAGTCTTTTAACTTATTGATATGTAATCTGTCTGATGTCATGATGATGTCTGTCTAATTATACAAATATAAATCTATATTTTGGCAAAAAGAAATAAATATTGCCAAAAATTTGATTACTCTGCAATCTTTTTGAAATTTCAATGCCGTTGTTGTAGCCGTTGCACGTATTGGGATAATTTCGTAGAAAGTGTATGAGATTTGCAAGGAATATTTGTTGGGGGAAATGCTTTTATCATCAAAATATGATTATATTTGCGTGTGCAAAATAACTTGAGGTGAATATACCAAAGAGATACACCGTAAGTAATTATGTGGATGACCTCCAAAGAAAGGGCAAACTGTCTTTTTCCCTTGAAAGTGTTTTTGATACATTCAAATCTGTTGACAAAAGAGCTGTACGAAATAGTCTGTCCAGATTATCCGGAAAAGGAAGAATCGCTTCAGTCTGGAATGGCTATTATGTAATTGTTCCCCTTCAATATTCCAATATGGGAACGCTTCCTGCCGTTATGTATATAGACCAGCTGATGAAATATCTTGGAAGAGCGTATTATATTTCTCTCCTGAGTGCAGCTACTTTTTATGGGGCATCTCATCAACAGCCGCAAGTCTTTTTTGTAATTATCTCTCCCCCTCAACTTAGATCTTCATTAAAAAAAGGAATACGAATTGTTTTCAATCAAAGGGCAAAATTCCCCTCTGAATTTCTGATCACTAAGAATTCTCAAACAGGTACCATAAAAATCTCTTCCGCAGAACTAACTGCCATAGACCTGATACTGTTCGAGAAGGAGATCGGTGGTATAAACAGGGCGGCTTCAATCATCAATGAATTGGCAGAAGTTATGGATTTAAGCACATTGCCCAAACTGTTTTTTGAATATGCGCCACTTTCCATCTTTCAACGGCTTGGATACTTATTAGAAGTAGAACTGGGGTATACCGCTCTTGCCGATGGATTGTACAACAAGATGCAAGAATTTGGACTTGTCTGTAAAAGGACGAGATTAAGCATCAGCAAACCCGCCAGTGGAAATTACAATAAACGATGGAATATTGTTGTTAACACTCAAATTGAAATTGACGAATGATCCCCGAATATGCGATAAACCAGTGGCGATCCTACGCTCCCTGGAACTCTATGCCTCAAGTAGAGCAAGACTTAATTATCAGCCGATCATTAATTGAATTGTTCAATGACGCTTATTTGTCTTCTCATCTGGCCTTCCGTGGTGGAACGGCTCTTCATAAACTATACCTCAATCCTCAAGTCAGGTATAGCGAGGATCTGGATTTGGTACAGATATATGCTGAACCAATTAAAGAAACCATTGAGCATATCCGGGATACTCTATCTTTTCTGGGTGTACCGGTGATTAAGCAAAAGGCCAACAACAATACCCTTGTTTTCAGAATGGAATCTGAGTTTGCCCCTGTGGTTCCCATCCGGTTGAAGGTGGAGATGAATTGCAGAGAGCATTTCAGTGTATTGGGTCTTACGCACAGCAGCTTCTCGGTAGATAACAGCTGGTATTCGGGCTCTGCCCAAATAACCATATACAAATTGGATGAACTCCTGGGCACCAAACTAAGGGCATTATACCAGAGGAAGAAAGGACGTGACTTGTTTGACCTGTATCACGCCATCACTACCGCCGATGTGAATGTTGACAACATAATCAGCTGTTACAGAAAGTATATGGAGTTTGTGGTCGGTGCTGTCCCTGGTAAAAAGGAATACCTCGCGAATATGGAGGCAAAAATGCTGGACCCTCAATTTCTTGCTAATTTTTTAGCCATTTTGCGAACACCTTCTCCTGCACCAAAATTGACGAAGAACCGAATATACAGCAGTATTATAAGATGCCTGTAAAAGTTTCCGTGCCTGTAACATTTATTTTTTGTGAGAAGGAGGAAGTATTCAGCATTCAAAGGTTAGCCTCACTGGAGCAGGTACAATGCTTCATTGAGACTTTCATGGTGAACTAAAATTGGATTTGGGTGTTATTCAGGTATAAATTCATGTTACAACAGGAATACAGAGCATGATATGAACCAAAAAGCGACTTAGCCTACTATAAAACCTAAAACCTTTTGTGATTTGAGAAGCAGCACTGCCAAAAGGTTGCTTAGAGCGCAACACGATCGATAATTTTAATAAAGAAAGTACGCGGTTATTTGGATTTATCAAAAATAATTTCTATGTTTGATTGCCGGAGTGTTTTACTATCACAACTGTAAAAGTGTTTTCGATCCTCTAGTGATTTAAACCTCTGATATTTAAGCTCGTTTTATTGCGTAAGGCCTCACACTTTTATTAAATCATTATTTGGCTCATCGGGGCCGGAGCCGGACGTTCTCAATTATGAAAAAATTAATTTTTGGCTTTTTTTTTCTTGTAGTTATTAGTCTTTCTGTTTTTTTAACAGTGAGTGTCTTACAGACAAGCATATCAATCACCGCGTTGTGCCAAGAAGTCCCGGAGTATATGGACGTAGGTGGTAGTGGTGGTGGGTATACAACAGGTTGCCCTGGAGTGCAAAACCGTCGCAAGTCTCAAGCCGTACAATGTGCTGGGGGCGGATGGGTAATAAAACCTGGCTGTTGCTCGGGTTATATGCGTTGTGACGCTATGAATCCATGTAATGGTCAACAGTTTATTTGTCATGGTGGTTTGTGTGACCCTGAATCGTAATCTTGAATAACATGAAAAATTTTCGTTCAATTTATGTTCTTTTACTGCTGATCTTACTTGTTACTAGCTGTTGGTCAGATCGTAATGAAGAGGAAACTAGTGTTTACGAGTCTATCTTGCCTCTCGACTCCACTGTTGAGATTGATGGCCTTTCTCAATATGTTGATTCTCTGGAGATAATACCCATTATTAATAATGCTGGTGTTAGTTTGAATATAATATCGAAGATGCTCGTAACGGAAAACAATTTCATTGTTTTGGCAAGCGGTTCTGTTTTTTCTTTGACTAAGGACGGCAAAACTGTCAAGCAATATGGAGAAAGCGGTCGAAGACCTGGAGAATATCATTCCGTTTTCGACATATGTCTCGACAACTCGGAAGAGGAAGTCTGGTGTCTTTGTTATTCATTTCCACCCAAAATTCAAAAATATGATTTAGTGAGTCATATTTTAATAGAAGAGATTGAAATCGAGCCATTAATTGATGCGACCGGAATCATCCCGTTAAAAAATGGCGGTTTTATGTTATATGTACCGAATCCTGATTATAACGATCATGCAAATTCCGAAAAGGATTTTTATTGCCTGAAAATTTTCGATCGGAATGGTCTTTACAAGGGAGAGAAATTGAAACAGAAAGATTTTAACTTAAACGCGGCTTTTTTCAGACCTGTTTCACAGTCATCTGGAAACAGATATGTTCTCGCTCCCGGATCCTCAAGTGAATCCTGTCTTATATATGAAAATGGAGAATTGATGAAAAGAATCAATTTTGATTTTGGAGATAAGACATTACCTGCTGGTTTTGCATTCCAAGGAGTCAATAATCCATGGGAAAATATTGGAGTGATTTTCAGCCTTGATTATTATAAGTATGTGTCATCTATTTATTTTCTGGATAATGGAGTATTTTTTACTGCACATGGTAAACAATCGTCAGTATGGCATTTCTTTAAAGGAGGATCATCTGGCATACGTTGGAGATCAATAGGTAAATTAACGCCTCCAATGCGGGCAGTGGGAGCGGATGACACATATGTTTACTTTATTTGCTATGACTACGGAGAAATACCGCTTAAGGAAGAGTTGGATCCATTAAAACGATATGTAATTCAGACAAAACGATTCCCCTGTGAAAACGAAGTCTCAATTATTATAAAAGTGAAATTCCGTGTTGAATAAAAATACATTGGTTATTTTTACTCTTGTTTCACTTACTCTTTTGTTGTTTACTTTAATAGTGTTACAACAAAAGAAAACGTCTGATTTGAAAAGTGTATTTATACAGAGAGAACATATTTTGAGTAATTATATTCTCAACTCTAGCTCTTTGATAAGTCGTGATGAGGAGAATATGGCCTTGCTAGAAATGTCAGAGTTATTAAGCGACAGCGTGCTTGTAGTGTTTGTTCCAACGGGATTATGCCAGTCATGTCTTTCTTCTTTATTTCTATGCTTACGTGAAACGGAATGGCCAATGAACAATGTGAGGATCTTAAGCACTTCTGATGATTTTTTAATTAAGAAAGTAATTAATTCTACTGGTTGCCAATACTTTTTGTCCAATAACGATTATCAGGAATCAACAAGTATAATTATATTACGAAAAGTCAAGGGATATAATCCGATTTACATAAAATATAGTGACGAGTATGAATTTATATTGAAGCTTTTTCTGGCACAAGAAATTTAACTCCGTTTTTTAGCTCTTATACGAATAAACTGTACATATAGAGATTTTATTTTATAACCTCAAAACCTTTGATAACCTGCAATTTACGGGGTTTTCATAGGTATATCCTGTGTTACTTCATATATAATTTAAGGATATGAAGATGTTGAAGAGACAATATCTATGGGCCAGAAAATTGAAACGAGGCATTTCAATGATTTGAGTCCTAATATAATTGCATTGAAAATATAGTATTTAAAATACTCGATTCATGAATGGTAGAAATAAAGTGAAAGTGTTCCGAGTTTTAATAACTATATTGCTTAGTGTAAAGCTACTTATCTTCATATTTGCCTTTACTCGGCTATTCATTATCGATCGTTTCCCTCTTTATGGTTGTTCTGATGATAGCGCTGTTTACGGCAGTATTATACACCTCCCTCCGTGGGACGAGGTTTCCCTTATCAATCGTGCAAACGGCTTGTTCCTTGGGAGAAGGTATAATCAGTGGGTTAAAGAGACCTGAAGACCAACGGCCTGGGAGATCATTATAAAAGTGGAGAGTTGCATATCAGTCTCTCCTTTTTCGAGTGAAGCTATATATTCTCTCTTTTTGCCGATTCTGTCGGCCAGTTTCTGCTGGGTCATTCCGGCTGCCTTACGGGCATCTTTCAGGACTTCTGCGTAGTACCAGGCTTTTGCTTTTGCTTCGAAAGCATCTCTGGCAGGAGTGCCGGTCTTGCCATATTTTTCATCCAACATTTCGTTTGCAGTCGAAAGATTGGCAACCTTTGATTTATCAATTACCGGTCTCATTCTGATAATCTTTTTATTATTGCTTCTGTTCTCTTAATCTGTGGCTTATAGTCCTTTATTGTTTTCTTCATAAAGCCGTTAAGCAAAAGGATCTCTTTAGCTTCAATGAAATTTTCTTTGTCTATTGAAAAAATAATAATCCTATACTCTTTATTGATAGACACTCTCATTTCATAGAAATCAGTTCCTCCCAATTTTTTGATAAATTTTGTACTAACTACTTTTATTTGTGCAATCAAAGTAAGCGCATAGTCGATCTTTTCCCGCACGTTCTCTTCTACCGAGTTATAGAACTCCTCAAACGCTTCTGTTCTTCTAATCGTTCTCACTTTGCAAATGTAAGGAATATATTACATCATTCCCAAAATAATTTGCATTATTTGATAAATAAATGGCCCGTTTTAAACTGCAGTGAACAGTTGCTAAAACACCCGGGTCCCACCCTCCGCGGGACGAGGTTTCCCTTATCAATCGTGACAAATAAAAAACCCTGCAGAAAAACTGCAGGGCTTGATTTGCCTGTGCGGGTAAAGGGACTCGAACCCCCACGCCTTTCGGCACCAGATCCTAAGTCTGGCGCGGCTACCAATTACGCCATACCCGCGAAATTTTTTGGCATTTTTTTTAGCGCGCTGCAAATATAGCAGTTTTTCCGGAAGATATTACAAATCAAAATCATCAATAGGATTCCTGATAGTGCTTAATGAATGTGTAGAAACGTGGGTATAAATCTCAGTTGTTTTACAGCTCTTATGGCCTAAAAGTTCCTGAATATACCTGAGATTAACCCCTGATTCAAGCAAGTGAGTAGCGTAACTATGCCTCAGGCAATGTAATGTAAACTTATGGTCTTTATATATCATTCCCAGGTATTTATGAAATATGTTTTCAAGACTGGTTTCGCTGTATTTTTGACCTTTTACTTGTCCTTCAATTAAGTATACCGTTGGCTTATACATCTTGTAATACTTAATGATAATCTGCATCATTTTTTCACTCACCGGCAGGACTCTGTCTTTTTGACCTTTACCATTGATAACTGATAACGTTCTGCGTTTGGAGTCCAGATGACTCAACTTTAGATTTAACAATTCTCCCCTTCTTAATCCACAGGAATAAATAAGAGCGAGAGCTGTCTTGTGTTTCAAATTTGGTATTGATTTTAGCATTCTTTGTATTACTTCCTTTGGGATGACCTTTGGCAAAGGTCTGTATTTCCGAGGTCTTTCTATGAGTTCTATATTCAGCTCCTTATGCTCAACTTTCAAGTAAAACAACTTGATTGCATTGATAACCTGGTTCTGGTATGATGCAGAATACCCTTGTTTTATAATGAAATCTTTGTTAAAAGAATGAAAATCTGAAATGGTGATTTGCTCCGGAAGTTTGCTCTTAAAAAATTGAAAGAAAATTTTGATCGCTTTTACGTACGTTACAATGGTTTTTTCACTATACCTCTGATTCCGAAGCCATGTTTCAAAAAAAGACAACCGATGTTCAATCTCACGCCTCATATCATATACTATCTGTTAATTACAAAGATAAAATTTTTCCACACCTTTTTCAACGCGATAATAAAAAGATCAAACAGATTATATTATTCAATTATTCTGACATAGGCTTTGTGGTTTTTTATAAAAAATAATAACTTTACATACTCCCTGTTTCAGAAACAGTTACATTGTTCTTATGCCCGCACATAAAGTCAGTTTTTTTGACACTTGCAAATTCCGGGATTTAATTTTTGTATTAGCCTTAGATAAGGGTAATAAGAGGAATTTTTGCGCGAAGATTCAGAAGTATATAATACACGTTATTTCTACATCTATACCCCCAAATTTAAGGGTATAGATGCACATTTATTGAATCTATAAACAAGTTGAACTAAACCGCCCCCATTCGTAGGCGGTAAATTGATGGTACATTCGAAGTAAAAAACTTCAAAACAAACCATCATGAAAAACATTCATTCACAACTTATTGAGCGGTTCATTCGAGAGATGGAATACCGCAATTACAGTCCCCGATCCATACAGAGTTACAGTAGTTT
>Ga0334898_1003308_pt1 | contig 13214 bp, 14 predicted proteins | sample GraSluR3_MG_10_FD_207228 | JGI IMG/M metagenome (GOLD analysis project Ga0334898, IMG submission 207228) | Sludge microbial communities from methane-producing bioreactor in Wageningen University, Netherlands - Granular Sludge_3_08-R3 | ecosystem: Engineered > Bioreactor > Anaerobic >... | reverse complement strand
CCCAGAAATTCATCAAGGCCCATATTTGTCATGACAGTTCCCACAACCGTATCCTTGGCAAGCTTACCCTTTTCCTTGAGGGATTTGCTGCAAATGGCCAGTATATGATCACCGTCAATAATATCTCCCTTTTCGTCAACCGCTATTATCCTATCAGCGTCACCGTCAAAGGCAATGCCTATATCCGCCTTCTTTTCCAAGACAAGCCTCTGCACAAGCTGGGGCTTGGTGGATCCACAGGCATCATTGATGTTCATTCCATCAGGCTGGGTGTTGATTGGGAATACTTCCCCTCCCATTTCTTCAATTAACTGGGGTCCTATTTCATAAAGGGCTCCATGACCACAATCCATTGCCACTTTAATACCTGATAGATCTGTTTCAATAGTGGACTTGAGGAATTCCTTGTAATCCTCTGCCGCATTCTCGTTAATATATACCCTTCCAACCAGGTTTTTAATTGGTCTGTCCTTTATTTCTCCCTTGTTGTACAGTAAGTCCTCAATTTCATTCTCTGTTGAGTCAGGGAGCTTCAACCCATCACTATTGAAAAACTTTATTCCATTGTACTCTCCTGGGTTATGAGATGCAGAAATAACAACCCCCGCAACTGCCCCATGCTTCCTTGTAAGATAAGCAACAGCTGGTGTAGGCATGACTCCTACCAGTTCAACATCCAGTCCCATTGAACAGATTCCTGCTGTCAAGGCAGACTCCAGCATGTCACCTGAGATTCTGGTATCCTTACCCACAAGAACCCTTCCTTTTTTCTCACGTGCCAGAACATATGCTCCAGCCCTGCCAATGTCAAATGCCAGCTCAGGAGTCAGGTCTTCATTTGCCACACCCCTGACTCCGTCAGTACCAAATAATTTTCCCATCAAAATTCCCCCATAATCATTAATATTTTAATCCAAAGGATAGATTTCCTCCGCAATCTTCATCAAGGATTCCTTATTGTTCAGCTCAGGCTTTTCCAAAACACAATTCAGAAGGTACTCAAGTATCTTTCCGATGATTTTCCCCTGTGTATAGCCCATTTTCTTAAGGTCATTCCCATTAATGGCAAGATGCTTTCTGCAGAAGGGTTCCTTTGCCGCAAGAATTGAATCAATCGCTTTTCGCTTTGCCAAAAGATTTGAAACATCCCTGTTCCCACTCTTGCTCAACCTATCTGCTATTTGTAGGTCTATCAGATCCTGTATCCTTTCTTCACCAACTCGCTGCAGCTGTCTTTTCAACCCCTTCTTCTTAAGGTCTGGATGGTGGATCATATGATCTTTAACCAGCTTAAGGGTCCATTCAGTCAGCTCTATTGAACATTTCAGCCTTGCCATTATCTCCTTGCCTATCTTTACACTGACCTTGTCGTGTCCGTAGAAGTGTCCAACCCCCCTGTCATCAAGGGTAAATGTGTATGGTTTCCCAATATCATGGAGCAATGCAGCCAGTCTAACATGAAGAACCGGTGGTGTGTTGTCCATGACAGTCAGTGTGTGCTGAAAAACAGACCTGTCATGGTAGGGATTCCGCTGATCAAATCCTATGGCTGGAATCAACTCCGGAATTACCTCCTTCAGTAACCCCAGGCTTCTCATAAGAAGAAAGCCCCTGGAAGGCTTTTTTGAAAGCAAAATTTTGAAAAACTCCTCCCTGATTCTGTCAATGCTTACCTTTTCAAGCTTGGGAGCCAAATCCATACAGGCTTCAGCAGTCTTGATATCTATCAGAAAATCAAGCTGAGTGGCAAATCTCACTGCCCTCAATATTCTCAAGTGGTCTTCCGAAAGCCTCTCCCGTGGATTTCCAACACATCTTACCAGATTATCCCTGATGTCTTCAACCCCATTGAAGGGATCCAGCAAACCTCGTCCAGGATGGTATGCCATTGCATTTATTGTAAAGTCCCTTCTCTTTAGGTCCTCAAGTATATCCTCTGTGAAGCTTACATTCTCAGGCCGTCTTCCGTCCTTATATATGCCTTCAGTCCTGTAGGTTGTAATCTCAACATTGCCTTCCCTCTCCACGATTACAACTGTTCCGTATTCGCTGCCTATATCAACGGTTTTCTTGTCCTTGAAAAGTGTCAATATCTGAATTGGCGTGGCCGAGGTAGCAAGGTCGTAATCAACTGGCGGCTTTCCCAATATGAAATCCCTGACACAGCCTCCAACCAGATATGCAGTAAAGCCTGCACCCTCTAATCTATCAATTATCTTTTCTATATATTCAGGTATAGATATCTCCATTTTCTACCTCCATTACTATACATATAAGTATAGCATAAAATAGGAAGTACTGGAAAAAAAAGTAGCTGACCGGTCCTTTTCCGATCAGCTACTTTGACTAAGCCTTGTACTTCTTCAAAAGTATACTTGCGTTATGTCCACCAAATCCCAGGGAATTTGACAGGGCATGTTCAATGTCCCTATGCACTGCCTTGTTTGGCGTGTAGTTAAGGTCACACTCCTCATCCTGGGTGTCATAGTTGATTGTGGGAGGAATGATTCCCTCCTTTAGGGCCAGTGTAGTTGCAATTGCCTCTATCCCTCCTGCGGCTCCCAGGAGATGACCTGTCATTGATTTTGTGCTGCTTATGTTTATCTTGCTGGCATGGTCACCAAAAAGTGTCTTTATTGCAAGAGTCTCAAGCTTATCGTTGAAATATGTGCTGGTCCCGTGTGCATTTATGTAATGCACATCCTCAAGCTTGATGTTTCCCTCATTAACCGCCATTTCCATAGCATTTCTTGCTCCCCTTGCATCAGGGTCAGGCTGGGTTATGTGGAAAGCATCAGATGTGGAGCCATAGCCGATTATCTCGGCATATATTGTTGCTCCTCTTTGGAGGGCATGGTTCAGATCCTCCAAAACCACAATTCCAGCTCCCTCACCCATGACAAATCCATCCCTGTTCCTGTCAAAGGGTCTGCTTGCAGATTGTGGATTGTCGTTATTTGCTGAGAGGGCCTTCATGGAAATGAATCCCCCCATGGACAAGGGAGTTATTGAACTCTCTGTACCTCCAGTAACAGCAAAGTCAAGATTTCCGTACTTGATCATTCTGAAGGCTTCACCTATGGCGTGGGTTGCTGATGCGCACGCTGTTGTTATTGTCATAGATGAACCCTTCAGCCCGAAAGCCATTGATACCTGACCTGCAGCCATGTTTGAAATCATCATTGGAATAAACAAGGGGCTTATCCTACCAGGTCCCTTTTCATCCATTTTTTCCTTTTCAGATTCCAATGTGGATACTCCGCCTATTCCCGAACCAATTATTGTACCGGCCCTGTCAAGGTCTACCTTCTCAAGATCAATCCCTGAATCCTCAAGTGCCTGCTTTGTTGCAGCAATGGCATACTGGCTGAAAAGGTCCATTCTCTTTGCATCCTTCTTGCCCATATACTCAGTGGGGTCAAAATCCTTTACTTCAGCTGCAATCTTCACATCGTGGTCCTTGGTGTCAAACTTAGTTACATATCCTACTCCGGATTTTCCGGAAACAATTGAATTCCAGAACTCCTCTTTACCCGATCCCACAGGTGTTATGGCACCAAGTCCGGTGATTACTACTCTATTCATCCTTACACCTCTCTTTAGTCTAAGCTAACTTAGCCTCCACGTATTTTACAATGTCTCCGATGTTGGTGAACTTTTCTGCATCTTCATCAGGCACTTCAATTTCGAACTCGTCCTCAAGTGCCATCATGATTTCAACAGCATCAAGTGAATCTGCCTCAAGATCCTTCATTAGTGAAGTTTCCATTGTTACTCTTTCAACCTCTACATCCAACTGCTCTGCAATAATTTCCTTTACCTTATCAAATACCATTTTTATTCCTCCTAAAAATTTAAATGTTCATTCCACCGTCTATCTGTATTACCTGGCCAGTTATATAATCTGATTTCTCACTTGCCAGAAACGCCACCAAATTACTTACTTCATCAGGCTCTGCGAAATACCCCAAGGGGATGTTTGAAAGCATTGCCTCCTTGAACTCATCCTTAAGACTATCTGTCATATCTGTTCTGATGAATCCAGGCGCTATTGCATTTACCCTTATTCCACGGCCTGCCAGCTCCCTTGCCATTGATTTTGTAAAGCCAATGAGTCCTGCCTTGGAGGCAGAATAGTTTCCCTGTCCGGGATTACCCATGACTCCTACTACTGAGGAGATGTTGATTATCTTTCCATACCTTTTCTTCATCATTCCTCTGGCGACCGCCTTTGTTGTCAGAAAAGCTCCCTTAAGGTTAACATCCATCACAGAATCCCAATCATCCTCGGACATTCTGATTAGAAGATTATCCTTTGTGATTCCCGCGTTGTTGACCAAGACATCCACCGACCCAAGGTCATTCTCAATTTCCTTGAAAAGACTGTCAACCTGGTCCTTTATGCTGATGTTGGCCTTGTAGCAGGCAGCCTTTACCCCTGATTCTTCCAGGTCCTTCACCACTTCCATTGCCAGGTCTTCGTTACTGTTATATGTTATGGCCACATGAAAGCCTTCTTTTGCAAGCTTCCCTGCAATGTTTCTTCCAATTCCTCTGCTGCCTCCAGTGACCAAAGCTACTTTTCCATTCATAATTCTAAGCCCCCTTTGTCAGCTTTTCAACAGTACTTCTAAAGCTATCCATGTCAGAAATATTCATGGATTTCACATCCTTGCCCATTGACTTTCCAATTCTCTTCACAAAGCCTGACAGGGATTTCCCGGGACCTATTTCAATGAATGTGTCCACACCTTCATCTATCATGTATTCAATTGATTGATGCCATAGGACGGAATTTGAAACCTGGTCAACCAGTTTTGACACTAGCTGATCCTTGCTGTTGATTGCCTTGCCGTCAACATTTGTAATAACCTTCTTCTGGAAATCACCTATGCATACCTTTTCAAGCTCAAGCTTGAGTCTCTCCCCTGCAGGAGAAAGCATTGATGTATGGAATGGAGCGCTTACAGGTAGCTCCACTGCCTTCTTGGCCCCTTCTTCCAGAGCCTTGGCACAAGCTATTCTAAGTCCCTTTTTCTCTCCTGAGATGACAATTTGTTCAGGGCTATTGTAATTAGCAACCTCCACAATCCCATAGTCCTTGGCTGCAAGAAGTACTTCAGGCAACCTTGATCTATCCAAACCTAAAATGGCCGCCATTCCCCCTACTCCATTGGGAACTGCCTCCTGCATGAACTTTCCCCTCTGTCTAACAATAGAAAGGGCGTCCTGGAATCTCAATGCCTTGCTTAGAACCAGTGAGCTGTATTCGCCAAGACTGAGCCCTGCTGTGTAGTCACAGTCAATTCCCTCCTTCTGAAGTGCCTTAAGCATGGCTATGCTGGCAGTTAGAATTGCAGGTTGAGTTGTCTCGGTCTTTTTCAGGTCCTCCTCTTCCCCTTCAAATATCACCTTAGAAAGTGGGCTTTTCAGAGTGTCGTCAGCCTCTTCAAATACCATCTTTGACTCTTTTATCTGCTGAAAAAAGTCCTGTCCCATACCAACATGCTGGGCTCCCTGTCCAGGAAAGATAAATGCTCGTTTACTCATGTGTCTCACCTCCCTCCTGGTTTTTCAGCTTGCCCAAAACCTGCTGGGCTTCCTGAATCAATTGTTGAATTATTTCATTACATGGCTTTATATCCTTGATCATGCCGGCGATTTGTCCAGACATTACAGATCCCTTGTCAACATCACCTTCCACAACCGCCAAACGAAGCCTGCCTGATCCCATTTTTTCAAGATCTTCAACTGATGCTCCAGACTTCTCAAGCTCCATGAACTCCCTTGTAAATTGGTTCTTAATTACCCTAACAGGATGACCTGTGCTTCTGCCGGTTACCAGCGCATCCCTGTCCTTTGCATTTATTAGCTTGTCCTTGTAATTCTGGTGTACCTTGGCTTCAGTTGAACAAACAAATCTCGTCCCAAGCTGAACGCCGTCCGCTCCCAGTGCCAAGGCTGCGACTATACCCCTTCCATCGGCGATGCCTCCGGCAGCGATTATCGGTATCCCCACTGCATCACGGACCTGGGGCACAAGAGCCATGGTTGTTAGCTCACCAATGTGTCCACCTGCCTCGGTTCCTTCTACAATCAAAGCATCCACGCCCTGCTTTTCCAATCTCTTGGCCAAAGATACTGTAGGTACCACAGGTATGACCTTGATATTATGTTCCCTGAACCTTTCAAGAAACTTTCCTGGATTCCCCGCACCTGTGGTTACAACAGGGACTCCTTCCTCACATACAATATCTACAATATCCTCGACAAATGGTGACAACAGCATTATGTTAACACCAAATGGCTTGTCAGTCATTTTCCTTAGCTTCCTGATCTCTTCCCGAACATAGTCCCCAGGTGCGTTGCCCGCTGCGATTATTCCAAGTCCCCCAGCATCTGAAACTGCAGCTGCCAGTTCACTTGTTGCAACCCAGGCCATCCCTCCTTGGAATATGGGGTACTTGATTCCAAGAAGATCCTTTACTCTTGAATCAAACATTTCTTACCTCCTTGTTCCATTTAAGGACTACAGATGCCCATGACAATCCTGCTCCAAATGCTATCAAAAGCAAATTGTCGCCTTTTTTTATAAGCTCACCTTTAACAGCCTCATCCAGAGCGACTGGCACGGAGGCTGCAGAAGTGTTCCCATATTTTGTAAGGTTAACATGGGTCTTATCCTTATTCAATTCCAGCTTCTTCATGGCTGCATCGATGATTCTTCTGTTTGCCTGGTGGGAGATCATAAAGTCCAGATCCTCTTTAGCCAGTCCTGCGCTCTCCAGAACCCTAAGTGAGGATTGCTCCATTACTCTCACGGCAAACTTAAACACTTCCTTACCATCCATCCTGATGGCATGAAGCTTGTTCTTTACCGTCTCCTCTGTTGCAGGGTTTTTAGACCCTCCTCCAGGTATTATTAAAACGTCTCCTTTGACACCATCTGACCCAAGCTCTGAAGAAAGAATCCCAAAACTTTCGTCACATGGTTCCAAAATGCACGCCCCCGCTCCGTCTCCAAACAAAACGCAGGTATTTCTGTCCTCCCAATCCACTACCTTGGATAGGATTTCTGCTCCAATCACCATTACTTTCTTGTACATTCCCGTGGATATGAAGTTAGCTCCGGTTACAAGTCCATATACAAATCCTGAACATCCGACGCTCATATCAAAGGCTGCTGCCTTTACTGCTCCAATATTCTTCTGAACCATTGCAGCTGTTGAAGGAAACATATAGTCCGGTGTGGCAGTTGCTACGATTATCAGGTCCAGGTCTTCAGGCCCCATTGCTGCATCCTCCAAAGCCTTCCATGCCGCCATGGTCGCAAGATCTGAGCTTGCCTGATCCTTGTCCGCAATTCGTCGCTCCTCAATGCCGGTTCTTGAGACTATCCATTCATGACTGGTTTCAACAATCCTTGATAGGTCATCGTTGGTCATGACATTATCGGGAACATAGCTCCCTATCCCGGTGATTCCTACGGATATCTTATTCAATTTACCACCTCCTGTTATTAGGGGGATTAAAAGTTTGCAAATTTTTCGTTTTTAAATTATTATTGATTATAGGTACATGCAAACTCAAGAACAGTATAGTACAAAATGAGAATTTAATCAATATTTTATTTTCTCATACTTAGACCTAAAGGAGGTGTAAAGAAGTGAAATCCTATGATATCAAGGATATTATGGAACTGATTCCCCACAGGCAACCCTTTCTATTTGTGGATAAGATCCATGTCACAGAGGAAGGAAAGTCTGGAACCGGCTACAAGATGGTCACTATCAATGAACCCTTTTTTCAGGGTCATTTTCCAGGGAATCCTGTAATGCCCGGAGTTATCATCATTGAGACAATGGCACAGGTGGGGGCAGTAATCCTCTTGGCCAGAGACGACTTTAAAGGAAAAACTCCATATTTTGCAGGTATTAACAAGTTCAGGTTCAAAAGGAAGGTAAGGCCTGGAGACATCCTGAAGATGGAGGTTGAAATTACAAAGCTTAGGGGTTCAATAGGAATCGGTCAGGGTGTAGCCTATGTTGATGGCGAGGTTGCAGCAGAGGGCGAATTCCTATTTGCCATAGATAAATAGAGAGAAGGTGTGTTGATGAAACAATTGATAATTGGAGATAAGAGTACACGTCTACCAGTGATCCAAGGTGGAATGGGTGTGGGAGTATCTCTTTCAGGGCTTGCCTCAGCTGTTGCCAACAGGGGTGGAATAGGTGTCATATCCGGAGTCCAGATTGGCTTTAGGGAAACAGACTTTATGACCAACACCATGGAAGCCAACATAAGGGCCTTAAGGAAGGAAATTAGACTTGCAAGGGGGAAGAGCCCACTTGGCATACTTGGGGTAAATCTTATGGTTGCCATAGAAAATTACGCTGAAACCGTCAAGGCTGCAATGGAAGAAAAAATTGATTTGATAATTTCTGGAGCAGGTTTGCCAAACGACCTACCTGGACTTGTAAAGGGAAGCAAGACAAAAATTGCTCCCATAGTCTCCTCAGGTAAGGCTGCTGCAGTAATTACCAAGTTATGGATGAAGCGTCATGACTATTTCCCGGAGCTTATAATAATCGAGGGACCCCTGGCAGGAGGCCATCTCGGCTTTAGCAAGGAGGTTCTTGCCAGCGGTGAGATTCCAAGGCTTGAGGATATTTTTACCGAGGTTAAAAAAGCCCTTAAACCCTTCGAGGAAAAAGCCGGAAAAACTGCACAAATTGTGGTTGCAGGTGGAATTTACAATGGTGAGGACATAAAGAGATTCCTTGATTTTGGAGCAGATGGAGTTCAGATGGGCACAAGATTCGTTGCTACTGAGGAATGTGATGCCCATGAGGATTACAAAAAGGCTTATGTTAAAGCAAAGGAAGAAAACATCGACTACATTGTAAGTCCCGTGGGGATGCCTGGACAGGCTGTAATCACTCCCTTTATTGAGAGGGTGTCCCTGGAAAAGGAAAAGATCACAAAGTGCTACAACTGTCTAAGTGCCTGCAATCCAGCCACTACACCATATTGCATAACAAGTGCTCTTATAAGGGCCGTTCAAGGGGATGTGGACAATGGATTGGTGTTCATTGGGAAAAGAGGCCATCTTGTTGACAGAATATCAACAGTGGATGCCCTTATGGATGAATTTGAAGCAGCCTTGATATGATTTTTAAAGCCAGACCTTGCGGTCTGGCTTTATCTTTAGACTAGTTTCTTTATTGCCTCCAGCGTATATTCAACCTCTTCCCTTGTATTGAAGTGTGAAAAACTGAATCTGACAGTTCCCCTTGGAAATGTCTTAAGAGTCTCATGGGCTGATGGAGCGCAATGCATCCCACATCTGGTTGCTATTCCATACTCCTCATTGAGCCTGAAGGATATGTCCGCATTGTCCCTTCCAGGAAAATCTGTTGAAACAACTCCAGTACGGCCTGTTATGGACTTTTTCCCAATTATTTCTATTCCTTCAATCTTTTTTAATCCATCCAGGAATTCCTGGACCAGATTCATCTCGACCTTTCTGAGATTTTCAATTCCTCGCTCTTCCAGATAATTCAATGCTGCATTAAGTCCAAATATCCCTGGGATATTTGGGGTTCCAGCCTCAAGCTTATCAGGCATATATTCGGGCTGGATTTCCTTGTCAGATAGACTCCCTGTTCCGCCTTCCATGAAGGTATCAATATCCCTTGCCAAATCCTCGCCTATTGCAAATCCTCCCATCCCCTGGGGTCCAAGGAGGCTCTTGTGACCGGTAAAGGCTATCACATCCGCATTTAGGCCATTATAATCCACATCCATGAATCCGGCTGTCTGTGCAGCATCCACAATAAATATCAAGCCATTTTCCCTGCATATCTTACCCACTTCCTCAAGGTCCAGTATGGTTCCACAAACATTTGAAGCATGGGTCATGACAATTGCGCGTGTGCTGCTTTTTATTTGTCCCAAGATATCCTCAGGATTCAACTCACCTACCTGGTTGCACTGTACCCTTGAAAAAGTTACACCTCTTTTTCCTAGAGAATTCAATGGTCTCATAACAGCATTGTGCTCCATTGATGAAACGATTACATGGTCGTCTTCCCTTAAAAGTCCCTTAAGTACAATATTCAGGCTTTCAGTTATATTTTTTGTAAAAACTACGTTGGCTGGATCCTTGAAGTTGAAGAGTTTTGCCAGCTTCTCTCTGGTATCAAAAACAATATTCTCTGCATGGAAGGAGGTCTCATATATTCCCCTGCCAACATTTGCACCGTTATTAACTATGTAATCCATCATGGCTTCTGCAACACCTGGAGCCTTTGGAAAACTAGTTGCTCCATTATCGAGATATACCCTTTTCACAAACACCATCCTCCCCTGATTCCTAATTTGATGCTACTCCTTTTTGATAGTAATTACAATCGGTATTAAATAATCTAATAGATAGGCATTTTCAATTAGTAAATCCAATTTAACATGCATCATGAGAATTGTTATAATCATAACGAATATATGTCATTATTACATAGGAATAGGAGGATTGAAATGAAAGAAAAAAGAAGTATTATCTTTGCCGGGGCGGTAGTGGGAATAATCTCCGTACTGCTTGTCTATTTCGGAAACCCTGCCAATATGGGTTTTTGCATTGCCTGTTTTCTTCGGGACATTGCAGGTGGAATAGGCTTACACCGTGCAGCAGTTGTTCAGTACATAAGGCCTGAGGTTATAGGCCTGGTCCTGGGTGCATTTTTAGTGTCCATCAAGAACAAGGAGTTTAAAACAAACGGAGGGTCTTCACCCTTCACTAGATTTGTTCTTGGGGCTGTGGTTATGATAGGTGCCTTGATGTTTCTAGGATGTCCCCTGAGAATGGTCCTAAGGCTGGCAGGAGGAGACCTTAACGCACTTCTTGGAATCGGAGGCTATACTGTAGGAATATACTTTGGTGTATTGTTCCTGAACAAGGGGTTCAGCTTGAAGAGGAGTTACAAAATGCCTTCCATCGAAGGATACATATTCCCAGGAATAAACATTGGCCTGCTGGTTCTATTGATTTCCGGTGCCGGTTTCCTGTTTTTCAGCAGCGAAGGACCTGGTTCCATGCATGCCCCCATCTGGATATCACTTGCAGCTGGTCTAATTGTTGGGTGGCTTGCCCAAAGGACCAGACTTTGTATGGTAGGTGGAATCAGGGATATGATCCTTTTTAGGGATTCCCATCTAATTTCAGGCTTTGTGGCAATCCTTGTTTTTGCCCTAGCAGGCAATGTATTTCTGGGATACTTTAATCTGGGTTTTGCTGATCAGCCAATAGCCCATAGTGATGGACTGTGGAATTTCATGGGCATGCTTCTTGCTGGATGGGGTTCCGTCCTACTAGGTGGATGTCCAATGAGACAGCTTATCCTAGCAGGAGAAGGGAACACTGATTCAGCCGTGAGTGTTATGGGAATGGTAGCGGGGGCTGCTATTGCACATAATTTTGGACTTGCTTCAAGCGGTGCCGGACCTACAGCCAATGGACAAATTGCTGTAATCCTTAGCATTGTTCTAGTCGCAATAATCTCAGCTTCCAATTCCGAACTTGTCACAAAACGTGCGGAAGCTTAAAGGAGGAAAATACATGAATATAATTGATGCAAGAGGAATGTCCTGTCCACAGCCTGTGCTTATGACAAAAAATGCACTTAAAGGCAATCCTGGCATTGTCCAGATCATTGTGGACAACGAGACTGCCAAGGGGAATATAGAAAGATATTTGAATCACGAAGGCTTTTCTGTGGAGTTTCAGAATCAGGATGATGATATTCTGATAAAGGGAAGCAGGTAGGATGAAAAGCTACATGATCCTTTTCTTTACCCATTCAGGAGCAATAAAGTTTCAGAGAAAGCTTGAAAGGTTGAATGTTTCCTGCAAGTTGATGCCTGTACCCAGATCATTGAGCTCCAACTGTGGAATAGGGGCAAGAGTCAGTCATGATGGTAATATACTTATACTTGCTGACAATGAGGTTGAAAAGGTGTACGAAATACAAGAGGATGATTATAGGGAAATATTTCATCAAAGCTAACAAAAGCCAGACCTTGCGGTCTGGCTTTATCTATTGCTACTATGCCTTTACTTTCATTTGTTCTCTAGCTATCTCTGCACCCCTCATTAGGGCATCCTTGTTTATTGGAAGGAGGTGAGCCTTGGTTTCTCCAAATACCTTCCCAAAGGCCTCATACACCGATTCAATTTTGATTGCTCCAGTAATCTCTATATATGCACCAAGCATAACCATGTTTGCTATTCTGGTATTTCCTATTTCATTTGCAATTTCGTTTGCTGGTATATAGTATACGTCTATATCATCTCTTTTAGACTTTTTAGCTATAAGAGATGAATTGATCATAAGGTTTCCACCTGGAACCACACTATCCTCGAACTTCTCAAGGGATGGAAGGTTAAGTACTACAGCTGTTGTCGCCTCCACAACTATTGGAGATCCAACTGGCTCTGACGATATTGTAACGTTGCAGTTTGCAGTACCTCCACGCATTTCTGGACCGTATGACGGCAACCATGATACATTCCTACCCTCTACCATTCCAGAATATGTCAGTAGCTGTCCCATGGCCATTACACCCTGTCCACCAAATCCTGCGATTATTAATTTTTCTTCCATTTCTATTCTACCTCCTCTGGCTTTCTGAAGTTACCCAATGGATAGTAAGGAATCATATCCTTTTCCAACCATTTCATTGATTCAACAGGTGTAAGACCCCAGTTTGTCGGACATGTTGACAGGACCTCAACAATACTGAATCCCTTACCCTCTATCTGAACCTTGAATGCCTCCCTTATGGCTTTCTTGGCTTTTCTGATGTTTGCAGGAGTGTTGACTGCAACCCTTTCAACAAATTTTGCACCATCGATTGTAGCCAGCATCTCTGATATCTTGATTGGTTTACCTGTTGTGGCTTCATCCCTACCATATGGAGAAGTTGTCGTCTTTTGTCCAACAAGGGTGGTTGGTGCCATTTGTCCACCAGTCATGCCGTATATTGCATTGTTTACGAAAATTGTTGTAAACTTCTCACCCCTGTGGGCTGCATGAACAATTTCTGCAGTACCGATTGAAGCCAGGTCACCATCTCCCTGATAGGTGAATACGAAATTATTTGGGTGAACCCTTTTAATACCAGTGGCTACAGCAGGAGCTCTACCATGAGCCGCCTCA
>Ga0334898_1003305_pt1 | contig 13217 bp, 10 predicted proteins | sample GraSluR3_MG_10_FD_207228 | JGI IMG/M metagenome (GOLD analysis project Ga0334898, IMG submission 207228) | Sludge microbial communities from methane-producing bioreactor in Wageningen University, Netherlands - Granular Sludge_3_08-R3 | ecosystem: Engineered > Bioreactor > Anaerobic >... | reverse complement strand
CCTTAAAGTTCTCCACCATCTCAAAAATCGGGGCGTTTATCATAAGCGAAGGCAGGGAATCTATAACTAAGAACCTGTACTTCTCCTTCTTTACCATCGCAAGAAACTCGTCCAGGAAATCCCTGGAGACATCGCTTCCGTACTTGGAAACAATGTCATACTTGCCTTTTATAGCCCATTTCAGGCTCTTTGCCTGCTCTTTTATCTGGCTTACCGACTGCTCAAAAGACAGGTAAAGCCCTTTGTTCTTCTTATTGCACACGTTCTTGAGCACTTCCTGGCAGAAGATAGACTTTCCTGTTCCTGACTCGCCGGTCACGAGAACTATGAACCCTGCAGGGATTCCGCCGTCTATAGCATTATCAAAGGCCTTGATCTTGGTTGGGATTCTCATTTTTAAGCACCGTTTAATCTTTAGCGCCTCCTATTTAAAAAGTTTGCTAAAAAGAAAGGAAAACTGAATTCCTTTCAGCTTTCCCCAGAAGACGCTTTTAAAGAAAAAAGCAAAAGCAATTGCATGCAGCTTCAGATAGCAAGGGAATTCAAAAGTTTCATATATCAATTGATATACGCCAGCAGCATGCAGGCAAGCAAAAGCCCCTTCACAAGGTCTCCGACCCTGGACACTGTGCTTATGATAGAGAGAGCTATAGAAAAGCACAGCGGGGAATTCAGTAGGAGAGAAATATGGAAAAGCCTTCCCAGGAAGGTAATGTGGCAGACTTACTTAGTTGCTATTGATTACCTTGAAAGCATAAACAAGATTGCTGTTGACAGGGAAGGCAGGCTTGCTTACATCTGGAATCCTAGCCTTGCAAAGAAGCTCGCGAAAAGGCAGGAGATTAAATTATGATTAAGCCGTCAAAGGTTGTTTTCATAAGAAACAGCCTAGAACAAAGCTTCTACTCTTTAAGCAAAGATGACCCTGTACAAAAAGGAATTACTAAAGCAATCCTGGATTTAAGGGGCAATGCTTTTTCTGGAATTCAGGTGCCAAAAAGGCTTATTCCAAAGGAATACATAAATAAATACGGGATAAACAACCTTTGAAAATATGACCTGCCTCAGAATGGCCTTATCCTTAATTTTAGAAAAGCTCTTTTAAAACTGCTCAGAAAGAAGAACTTCAAACATTTTAAGCGAGCTGAGGATGTTTTTTTAAGAACTCAGACATTGTCATAAAGGGGCCTCTCAGTGCCTTTTTTACCTTTGCCAACTCTTTCTTGCTCAATTCCTCTGTTTCAATAAAGTGGTCAAACAAGTCAGCTTTCTTCTTAAGCAAATCATACTCATCCTTCGGAATGGTTACGCTTTCTGCCATAATATCCTAAGATAAGCTCTTTCTATTTATAAAAATATCAAACTAAAACCGGAAAATCTTTCATTTTTCATCCTGCACCAGCTTCTTCCTGGGCGCGAGAAGTATGGTGGCATAAACCATTAAATCCTTTTTTGCCGGGTTATACCTGACCTGCTTTACGCTTCTCAGGCTCTTTTCATAAATATGGGACAGCAACCTGTCTTTCTTTTCTGCGTATTCCTTTTGCAGCTTTTTTTCCTGATTTTTCAGCCTTTCAATTTCTGACCGGAGTGACTTTTTCCGCTTTTCCCACTGCTTCATCTGCTTGGTTTTTCCTGAGAGCTTTTTGTTTCCGATGAGCTTTTTTACTGCCCTTCGTGCCTTCTCTCCGGACAGCTTTTTGTTAACTAAAGAAAGCGAGCTTTTTGCAGACCTGATTTTCTTTTTCAGTTCGCTTATCCTGCGGTCGTGCTTTGACTTGAGCAAATCCAGCTTGGGCCTGGAAAGGTCCAGCAGTGCGTTGTGGTTGAGCTTAACTATCTCTTCTTTGTCATAGGAAACGTTCTTCAGGAAGGTGCTTTCAAAAAGCGTTGCGGAAAGCCCTGCCTTTGCCTCCCTGAGGGCATACTCAACGGAGTCAACTATGCTTGCCTTTGGCTGTGCAATGCTGATGTCTTTGTGGATTAGCTGCCTGAATGTTACATGCCTGAGGAAGTTTCCGATGGGGATTGACTTTGCTGTGAGGTCAAACAGAAACGGCCCCTGAAGGGGCATCTCAATATCCCTGTAAGGCCTGGCGCCTACGACTATCTTGAGGTAGGGAATGTACTCTTCTCCTTTTTCTGCTGATATCTTCAGGGAAATATCGTCTGAATGGTTTTTAACTACCTTTATCAGGGCGGACAGAATCTTTTTGGGCTTTTCTTTCCTGACTGGCAGGGGCTTATTTTTCTGGGAGGGCTTTCTTCCAACGCTTGCCAGTATCCTGCCTGCTGAGACCATGTCCTGCTCTTTATTTCTGCTGGCTAAAGGCTTCTGCTTGGGCTGCTTTATATCCAGGCTTCCGGAAACCTTTGGCTTTTCTGCTGGGTTGTTTATCCACTTTATGTGCTCTGGCCTGAGCGGCCCTTTGTGGAATGTGTAAAGCCACCTTGCCTTGACCAGCTTTATTTTTGAAGACTGTGAACCCGAATAGATGATTTCGCCGACTGCTGTCTTTGAGTTAAGCTCCTTTAGCTCGGAAAACGAGATGTCTGAGGCAATGGCTGATTTCTGTATGTCGTTTTCTGTCCTGAGCCTGCCTATGAGCCTTGTGCCGAGGTTGCCCATGAGCTTGTAGTCTATGTCTCCGGGGCTCTGGGTTGCAAGCACCAGGCCAAGCCCAAATGCCCTTGCCTGCCTTATGAGGAGCTCAAGGAGTTTCTTGCAAGGAGGATTTGAAGGGGGCGGCGGCAGGATGCCTGCGATTTCATCAATGTAAAGGATGCACTTAAGCCTCTCGCTTCCTGAGCCTGAGAACACTTTGGAATAAAGCTCCTGAAGGACTGCCTCAACTGCAAGCTGCTTCTCTTCCATGGATGTGCAGAAGCGCAGGTCAAACACTGAAAGGCCTGGGCTTCTTATGTCCAGAGAGAGCTCCTCGCCATGGCTGAGCGCCTGCTTTGATGGGGAGGACAAAAGAAGGTTTATTGAGGCTGCTGCCTTTAGCCGGTCTGCTTCCTTAAGGAATTCGTCAATGGGAAGCGAGCCGATGGTTGAGAAGGGCGGGTTTTTCACTTTTTCAATGAGCTCTTCATAAGTAGGCTTTTTCTTTTCCTGCCAGAGCTTAAGCAGGATTTGCGAAATTAAAGCAGACGCTTTGTCTTTTATCATGCCTTTAACGCCGGACATGCTTACTATGGACTCTCCAACCGGGCCTGCGAGCTCTTCTGCGCCTTTTTTCGGGGGTGCCAGGCTGGGCAGCAGGGATACCCGGATTCCGTAACCAGACTTAGGGGTATAAACCCTTGCCTTTACGTTCTTAAGCGCATCATACGCGGCATCAGGAAAGCCTTTGTTCTTATTGAAATACGACTGGGCAATTCTTTTTGCCTCTGCTTTCCCTGCGAAAGGCCTGAAGTCATACTTTTTTGAGAATACTGCAAGCCCGCTTATGTCGCCTTTTGGGTCTATTGCTATGACGGGAATCTTCTTTGCCAATGCTTCCTCTGCAAGGATTTTGCACATCACGGTCTTGCCAGAGCCGGTGGAGCCTACAACAAACGCGTGCCTTGTAAGCGTGTTCAGGTTAAGCATCTCTTTTTTTCCTTCGTGGAACCCTATGAAAGCCTTTGCCATGGATGAAATTTTCAGAAGCAACTATATAAAGCTTTTTGATATTCCTGTCCTTGTTGCTACTGTTTTTGCCGAATTAATTCCAAAACATTTTTAAAGAAGGTTTCTGTCTTTTTTTGTGTGATAGCATGAATAAGCCGAGAGCTGAGATACAGCTAAAAGTGAGCGAGGCAATTCCGGAAGACGTCAACAAAGGGATAGTAAGGATAGACTCGAGCTTCCTGAGAGAGATAGAGCTCAGGCCCGGGGATATTGTAGAGATTGAGGGCAAGAAAAAGACTGTTGCCATTGTTGACAGGGCTTACCCCAGGGACATTGGGGTATCTCTTGTAAGAATGGATGGAATCACTAGGAGAAACGCCCAGACCAGCATTGGCGAGTATGTTAAGATAAGAAAGGCAGACTTTAAGGTTGCAGATAAGATTGTGATTGCGCCTGCACAGGAAGGTGTTACAATCCAGGCTGCAAACATCAATGTTATGTTTAAGAAGGGGCTCTTAGGGAGGCCTGTGCTAAAAGGAGACATTGTTTCTATAGGCGGAACAAACACAAGGAGAAGAATGGTCTCAAACAACCCTAACTTTGACGACTTTGACATTTTCAGAATTATAAATGACAACCTGAGAGGCTTTGGGTTCTCATTCACAGACATTAAGTTTGTGGTTGCTGACACTTCGCCGAAGAATACTCCTGTTATAATTACTGACTCTACTGAGGTTGAGTTTAACCCTAAGCCTGTTGAGACCCTGGAAACCAAATCATTGGATGTAACTTACGAGGACATTGGAGGGCTTCAGGAGTCTGTGCGGAAGATCAGGGAAATGATTGAGCTTCCGATGAAGCACCCAGAAATCTTTGACAGGCTGGGAATCGAGCCACCAAAGGGAGTCCTTCTTTATGGCCCGCCCGGAACCGGAAAGACTCTTCTTGCGAAAGCTGTCGCCAACGAGACAAACGCAAGATTCATACTTATCAACGGCCCGGAGATTATGAGCAAGTACTACGGCCAGAGCGAGCAGAACCTCAGGCAGAAGTTTGAGGATGCTGAAAAGAATGCACCAAGCATTATATTTATAGACGAGATTGACGCGATTGCGCCTAAAAGAGAGGAATCTAAGGGAGAAGTGGAAAGAAGGGTGGTTGCACAGCTTCTTGCAATAATGGACGGGCTGAAAGCCAGGGGAAAGGTTATTGTTGTTGCTGCCACTAACATCCCTAACTCGCTTGACCCAGCATTGAGAAGGCCGGGAAGGTTTGACAGGGAGCTTGAGATAGGCGTGCCTGACAAGGAAGGCAGGGCACAGATTATGAAGATTCACACAAGGAACATGCCGATTCAGCCTCAATTCACCAAAGAGAGCATTTACTCTGTAAAAGAAAAGATAAAGCAATTCCTGAATAAAAAGGAAGAAGAGGAAAAAGACCTGAAGGAAAATATAAAGGCATCTGAGTCAGAGATAAGGAAATACTCAGAGCTTGCCAAGCAGCTTGACAAGGAGATTGAGAAGCTCTTTAATGAAAGGGGCAAAGCAGACTCTGAAGAAGTGTTTGAGAATCTTGGAAGAAAGATTAAAGAGCTAAAAAGCAACAAGGAGCTTTACGAGTCAAACGCTTCCCAGCTTGAGAAGGAAAGAGAAGAGGCAGAAGCTAAAATCAAGGAGATATCCAGCTTAAGAAAAGCAATTGATGAAGTGAAGGGCAAGATGGATGACCCCGAGCTCGTGGAGATTCTTTTTATGGGGCTTTCTTACGCTGAGTTTGCCAAAATCGAGCAGGCGCTTACAGACCACATGCTTTCTTTGTCTGGTGAGAGCAGAAAAATCCTTGGTGACAAAAAGCAGAGGTTCTCAAAGATTAAAGAGAAAATCCTTGAAAAGATATCCAGCACAAAGGCAAAGCAGCAGATCGAGGGCATAGAGTTTGAGTACAACAAGATTACCAAGGAAACCCTCAAAAAAGTAATGGATATAATTGATGATAAGGGAATTAAGAATAAGCTTAGCCTGGCTCTTGATAATGCCAAGGATGATGAAGAGGCAAGGAAAATAATCACCGGGAATTTCCTGCCTTTTGAATTCAAGAACGATATTACTAAGTCACTTAAAGAGGAGATGATTGGGCTGCTAAGTGAAAGAACCCATGGGTTTGTCGGGGCTGACATTGCGGCCTTCGCAAAAGAGGCAGCCATGGCTGCGCTCAGGAAGGCGCTTCCTGACATTATGAAAAGTGATGAGGAAACTTTTTCACAGCAGGTGCTTAACAACCTTTACATTGACTTTAGCGACTTTCACGAGGCGCTTAAGGTTGTGAGGCCGAGCGCGCTCAGGGAAGTTTTTGTTGAGATACCTAACGTAAAGTGGCTTGACATTGGCGGGCTTGAGGATGTCAAGCAGGAGATTACTGAGGCAGTCGAGTGGCCGCTTAAGCACAAGAATGTTTTCAGGAAGCTGGGAATCAGGCCTCCAAAGGGGGTTATGCTTTACGGGCCCCCTGGCACGGGAAAAACCATGCTCGCAAAGGCGGTTGCCAATGAGAGCGAAGCGAACTTTATACTTGTAAAGGGCCCTGAGCTGCTAAGCAAGTGGGTTGGTGAAAGCGAGAAGGCGTTAAGGGAAATTTTCAAGAAGGCAAGGCAGACCTCGCCGTGCATAGTGTTCTTTGATGAGATTGACTCTATAACTCCAAGAAGGGTTGCAAGCGAAGACAACAGGGTAGGGGAAAGGATGGTTAACCAGCTTCTTACTGAGATGGATGGAGTGGAGGAGCTTACTGATGTAGTTATAATCGGCGCTACAAACAGGCCTGACATGCTTGATACTGCAATACTCAGGCCAGGAAGGTTTGACAGGATTATCCTTACTCCTGCGCCTGATGAGAGGTCCAGGCTTGAGATTTTCAAGGTTCATACTAAAGGCATGGCGCTTGCCAAGGATGTAAAGCTAAAGGAGCTTGCAGATAAGACTGAGGGGTACTCTGGTGCAGATATTCAGGCTGTGTGCAGGGAGGCAGCTATGCTTACCTTAAGGAAAAAGATGGATTCTGACGCGGTCACAAAAGAGGGCTTTGAGGATGCGCTTAAGAGGATAGGGCCTTCAATAACAAAGGAAATCATGGATGCTTACGAGAAGATGAGAAAAAAGTTCTCTTCTGCAAGGGCAGAGGAGATGAGGGCCAACAGGCCAAACTATTACGGCTAAAATGGATGACCTGCTTTTGCTTATACTTGCGATAGTGGGTATGCTTGCTATTTACTGGGTGCTGTTTGGCGAGAAAAAATACCAGAGGATGCTTGAGCATGGAAATAGCAAAGATACTGAGGTTTCTGGACAACCAGCTGAAGATAAGGGAGATAGAGGACACAAGCCAGAACGGGCTTCAGGTTCAGGGAAAAAGGGAAATAAGTAAGATTGGGCTTGCAGTTGACTCTGATACTGAAACCCTGAAAAAGGCTAAGGCTAATTCGTGTGATATGCTGATTGTGCACCATGGCTTGTTCTGGAGCGACAATTCTCTTATGGTTGGGCTTAAGTATAACAGGGTTAAGTTCCTGGTTGAGAACTCGCTTGCGCTTTATGCCTGCCACCTGCCGCTTGACATGCACGAAGAGTACGGCAATAACATTTCCCTTGCAAGAATGATTGGGCTTAAGGGCATTTCCCCGTTTGGGTACAGCCACGGGTTTTCTATTGGCTTCAGGGGGGAGGCTGAGAGGATGCCTGTTGAGAGGCTGGCAGGGCTGGTTGACTCTAAGCTTGGCTCTAACTCAAAAATCCACCAGTTCAGGGAAGGCCCAGCACACAGGGTTGGGATAATCTCTGGCTCTGGCGGCTCAGGGGTTTATGAGTGCCCGGGGCTTGGGGTGGATACGCTGCTTACTGGCGAGGTTAATTATCATCGACTGCTTGATGCAAGGGAACTTGGAATCAATGTGATTGAGGCTGGGCATTATCATACAGAAACAATAGGCTTAAAAAGGCTGATGGATAAGGTTAAGGAAGTGCTTGGCGTAGAGTGTGTATTTATTGAGTCAAGAAAAGAGCTTTAGCCATGAAAAAGGTTAAGATTCATACAAAGGAAGGGAACTTTGAGGGGCTTCTTGTGAATGAGGCTCTTAAGGGGAAAAGGCAGTTTCTGATAATTAAGCTTGCATCTGGCTATAATGTCGGGGTTGACAAGGCAAAGATAGTGACGATGCAGGAAAGTGAGGAAAGCCCGCTTAAGCAGGAAGAAAAGGTTGAGGATAAGCCTGAAAAAGAGGATAGCGGAAAGGACTCTCTTTACATCCTTCACACGGGCGGCACGATTGCCTCAAAGGTGGATTACAGGTCTGGCGGGGTAAGCGCATTGTTTACGCCTGAGGAGATTGTCTCGCTTTTCCCTGAGATTAAGGGGGACCATAGGCTTGAGGCGCGGCTGATATCAAATGTTTTCTCAGAGGATATGGGATTTTCTTCTTACAACAGCCTGATTGAGGATATTGCAAGCCTTGCAAAGAAGGACATTGAGGAAAAGGAAAAGATAAAGGGGGTTATTATCACGCATGGCACTGACACGCTTCACTACACAAGCGCTGCGCTTAGCTTTGGGATGCATGGGATTCCTTTTCCTGTTGTGCTGGTTGGGGCGCAGAGAAGCTCGGACAGGCCTTCAAGCGATGCGGGGATGAACCTTGTTTCTGCTGTAAAGTTCATTGAGTATGCAAAAGCAAAGGGGATTTCTGGTGTTTTTGCATGCATGCATTCTTCTGTAAGCGATGACTCGTGCAGGATTTTCAGGGGGGTTAACCTCAGGAAGATGCACACCTCAAGAAGGGATGCTTTCAGGCAGGTGAACTCCGGGCATTTTGCTGATGTCTGGCCTGGCGAGGGAAGGGTTGAGCTTTCCAAGGATGCATTGGCTGAGATGAATTCCCCGGAGAAAAAAGAGAGGCTTTCTTTCCAGGGATTCAGGGATGGCCTGAGGATGGGGATTCTTTATGCGCACCCTGGGCTGAGGAAAGAGGAGATTCTTGCCTACCAGGGTTTTCATGGGCTGGTTATTGCCGGGACAGGGCTTGGGCATCTTGGGATAAGCAAGCCTGAAGAAGCTGGCAACAGCGGCAACCTTGAGGCGCTGAAGGAGCTGATTAAGTCAGGCACTTGGGTAGCTGTTGCACCGCAGGCGATCTACGGAAGAGTCAACCTTAATGTATACTCCACAGGGAGAAAGCTTAAGGAGATCGGTGTTCTTGGAGACCTCTGCGCAATGACGCTTGAGACTGCGTTCATTAAGCTTGCATACCTGGTGTCAAGCTTTAAGCATGAGAGCATTGCTGAGCTATACCATGCTGACTTCTGCGGTGAAAACCCAAGGAGGCTAATGCTGGATGAGTGAGAAAACGCCATACGAGGAGATGGGATTCAGGTGCGGGCTTGAGATTCACCAGCAGCTTGCCTGCGGAAAGCTTTTCTGCAGCTGCGCCCAGGATGAGAGCAACGGGGCTGCCTCTAGTTTCTTCAGGTTTCTTTCTGTTTCTAAAGGCGAGACTGGCGAGGAAGACCTTGCTGCCTCTTTTGAGAAGGCAAAGAGCAAGAGGTTTGAGTATGTTGCCCCAGTTAGCTCTTCCTGCCTTGTGGAGTGTGATGAGGAGCCGCCGCATAATGTTAATGATGATGCTGTGAAGGGAGCGCTTCAGGCTGCGCTTCTCTTTGGGATGAGGCCTTTTGACTGCATCCAGTTTATGAGGAAGATTGTGGTTGACGGGTCAAACACTTCAGGGTTTCAGAGGACTGCCCTTGTTGCCAGGGGAGGAAAGGTTGAGGCTGAGCTTGGCAGGGTTGGGATTTCCACGCTCTGCCTTGAGGAGGATTCCTGCAGGATTGAAAGCAGGGAGCACCACGGGGATGTGTACAATCTTTCAAGATTAGGGATTCCTCTGCTTGAGGTATCCACTGAGCCGGATATTACAAGCCCTAGGCAGGCAAGGGAGTGCGCTGAGCAGGTTGGGCTGCTTCTAAGGAGCATAAGCTCTGTGAAGCGCGGGCTGGGGACTATCAGGCAGGACATTAATGTTTCTGTGGAAGGCGGAAGCAGAGTGGAGATTAAGGGTGCGCAGGACCTGTACCTGATTGAAAAGCTTGCTGAGAATGAGGCGGAGAGGCAGCTTGGGCTGATAAAGGTAAAGGAGAGGCTTGCCCTGGTTGGCAGGGACGGGCTTAAGCTTGAGATAAAGGATGTTACTGGCGCTCTCATGGACTCTGAATCAAAGGTTGTAAGGGCTGCGCTGGAAAAAAAAGGTAAGGTGCTTGGGGCAAAGCTTGCCGGGATGAAAGGAATCCTTGGGACTGAGATAGCTCCTGGAATAAGGGTTGGCTCTGAGCTTTCAGGCTATGCCAAGGCATCTGCAGGGGTGAAGGGGCTTTTCCATGGGGATGAGCTGCCTGCATACGGGATAACCGGTGAGGAGTGCGAGAAGGTTTCAGGCATGCTTGGCTGCTCTGAGCAGGACAGCTTTATGATTATTGCTGATGATGAGATAAGGGCTGCGAAGGCGCTGGAGGCTGCTTTCTGCAGGGCGCTTATGCTGTTTGAGGGAGTGCCTGAGGAGGTAAGGCAGGCAAAGCCTGACGGGAGCAGCTCTTTTATGAGGCCGATGCCGGGAAGCGCAAGGATGTATCCTGAAACTGACGTGCCTTTTATTGTTACTGACCTGTCTGATGTTTTCAGGCCAAAGCCTATTACCGAGAAAATCAGTGAAATCGTTGCATTGGGTGTGGAGCAGCAGGCTGCAAAAGAGCTTCTGAAGAAGGGGCTTTACGAGGCTTTTATGGGATGGTGCGGCAGGCTTAAGGCTCTTAAGCCGGGCTACGCTGCTTCTTTGTGTGTATCAAAGCCAAGGGAGCTGAAGCGCGCCAACCCTAAATTTAATGAGGAGCTGCTTGATGAGGGATTTCTTAAAGAGCTCCTGTTTAAGATAGACCTGGGCGAGATTCCCAAGGAAAGCGCAGATGAGATTCTGCTTAAGAAAGGGCTGGGGAAAGATGTTTCTCTTGACAGCTACAAGAGCCTTGGCGATGAGGAGATTGAGAAAACTGTGCTGGAAATTAAGCACAAAAGCCCTTTCCTGACATTCAGCCAGGCAATGGGCGAGGCTATGAAGGAGTTAAGGGGAAAGGCAGACGGAAAGAAGGTTGCTGAGGCGGTTAAAAGGCATTTTAAGTGAATTCTTAGTTGTCTGGGGTTGCCTTAACAATCACATATTTCAGAAGTGAAAAGAAAGCCCAGGCACCTGCAAAAACAAAAAGAATTCCTAAGATTGTTGCCAAGTCAAAATGCATTCTCCTGTAAATCATTACCACACCTATGTAAGCAAGCATGTTTATAGGCAGCACGCTGGAGATGCCGAATGCTATCTTTCTGGGAATCTCATGGTAGAAGTTGAAAACAGCAAGGTAAATTCCTGCAGTTACAAGAAACACAGCAATGCCTGACCAGGCATCGGGAAAATCAAAGAGGCCTTGTGAGTGAAGGTAGCGAATCAGGCTGGATCCTACAAATATAAGCACCAATGAGTTCGAGAGAGCTGAATTCCAGCCTAGGCTTTCATCCTTATACCTTCCGAAGTAAATCTCTATTACAACCATTGTTACAAGAAGAGGTATTACATCCCAAAGCATCTCTGTGTGAATGAATGGAGAGATAAGAATCTCCTTTGCGATTTCTAATGCCTGTGAGAACATACAATATCTTTTTTCGGTTTTATTTATAAATTTTGCCAGAAAGGCTCTCCTTTAGGCTTTTTTTTGTTTTTTACCCAAAATTTTAATAATGCGCTTTGTTTTTGTGCTTTTGGTTTGAATGGATACAGGCAACTTGATTAGGAAGCATGCGCTGAAGAATGCTGTGGAGCATGAAGGAAGGGCAAGCCCAGGCTCGATTGTGGGCAGGGTGATTGGGGAGGCGCCTGAGCTTAAGGCTAAGGTTTCTGAGCTTATGCCTGAGATTAATAATATTGTCAGGCAGGTTAATTCACTCAGCCTTGAAGAGCAAAAGAAGGAGCTGCTTGCTATTGACTCTGGCGCACTGAAAAAGGAAAAGAAAAAGAAAGAGATGCCTGAGCTGAGGAATGCGATTATGGGCAAGGTTGTGACAAGGATGCCGCCTGAGCCTTCTAAGTACCTGCACATAGGCCATGCGCTTTCTTTCCTGATAAACTATGTTTATGCTAAGAAGTATGAAGGAAAATGCATTCTCAGGTTTGATGACACCAACCCTGAAAAGGGAAGCCAGGAGTATGTGGATTCGGGATTGGATGACATTAACAATTATCTTGAGATTAAGCCTGATAGGGTTCTTTTCGCTTCTGATGATGTTGGCAAGATGATTACGCTTGCAACTGAGCTTGTTGAGAAAGGCAAGGCATATGTGTGTGCCTGCCCGAAGGAGAAGATGTCTGAGCTGAGGGAAAAGGGGAAAGCATGTGAGTGCAGGGAAAAAAGCATTGAAATGAGCCTTTCTGAATGGAAAAGAATGCAGGATGGCGGTTTTGAGGAAGGGGAGAGGACTCTCAGACTCAAGATTGACATGAAAAGCAGCAACTATGTAATGAGAGACCCTGTGATTTTCAGGATAGTAAGAAAGCCACACTTCAGGCAGAAAGATAAGTATAAGGCTTGGCCGATGTATGACTTTGAGAGCGCGCTTGAGGACTCTTGGTGCGGGATTACGCATATCCTAAGAAGCAATGAGTTCGGCAGGATGAGAGAAGAGCTTCAGGACTACATCAAGGACCTGTTTGGTCTGCCGAAGCAGACTGTTATCCAGTACGGGAGGTTTAATATCAGGGGCGCATCTACGCAGGGCAGGGAGATTCGGGAGAGAATCGAGAAGGGTGAGCTGCTCGGGTGGGATGACCCAAGGCTGGTTACGCTTAAGGCGCTGAAAAGAAGGGGAATCTTTAAGGAGACTTTTTTTGAGATGGTTAAGCATGTGGGGCTGTCAAAAACGCCTACTAACATTGACTGGTCTGTTGTGCAGAGGTTTAACAGGAAGCTTGCTGACAAGAAGGTCAGAAGGATGATTGGGATTGCTGAGCCTGTCAGGGTTAGGATTGCTGGCGCGCCAGAGAGGGCTGTTTCCCTTAAGTTTCACCCTAGCCAGGATTTTGGGAGCAGGGAGATTAAAACCAGGGAAGGGTTTATTCTTGATAAGAAGGATTATGATAAAATGAAAGAGGGCAAGCTCTACAGGCTGATGGACTGCCTTAACTTCAGGAAGGAAAAGGGAAAGCTTGTGTTTGACTCGGTTGAGCACGAAAGGTTCAAGCAGGGCGGAGAGAGCATAATGCACTGGCTTCCTGATGATGAGAAGCAGACTGTTAAGGTTAAGATGATGATGCCTGATGCGAGCTTGGTTGAAATGATTGCAGAGAAGGCAGTTAGTACAGCGAATGTTGGCGAGGTTGTGCAGTTTGAAAGATTTGGCTTTGCAAGAAAGGATTCTGAGGATAGCTTCTGGTACTCGCATAAGTGAATTACTTGAAAAATCAGTAACCTTTATTAACGCTTAGATGTAACACAGGCTTATGGAAGAGCTCAAGATTGAG